>ERZ1027217.128-NODE-128-length-44321-cov-12.372950_pt1 | contig 44321 bp, 37 predicted proteins | sample MGYA00519268_ERZ1027217 | MGnify/ENA primary metagenome ERZ1027217 (study PRJEB26926, sample SAMN06164537) | human gut metagenome | biome: ENVO:00009003; feature: ENVO:2100002; material: ENVO:00002003 | host: Homo sapiens | place: USA | collected 2012 ...
AGGCTGGTTTTGTGGTATTTATAATCATATTACGCCAGATTTTGGGATTTTATAGATTAAACAGCATTGTGGCATGTCCCTACTACATAACGACGCCATTCAAGCAGTCACGGCGGCTTAAGTCAGTGACATTAAAACACAGTGCGTCCCGGGGGAGGTCCCGGGACGCACTTATTGTTAGGGGGTTGTGTTTGCTGAAAGGCGGATTAGATCCACTTCACATAAGCGAAGTCCTGACGGTGGGGCAGTGCGGCATTCTTGGGATAGATGCGGAAGCCGACGCGGAAGAATCCGGGATCAAGCACCTTGGTGTCGTACTTGTAGGTGAGGAGGTTGCCGTTTTCGGCTACAACCTTGAAGTCCTCGCGACGCCAGAGCTTCTCCTCGCCGTTTTCGATGCGGTAAACTACCTCCTCGACTACGACATCCTTGCCGAGACCGTTGGTGTCGACAGTGATTTCGGTCACTACCTTATCGCCTGTCTTGGCGTTGTTGGCTGCCTGGTCATCACGCTTGAAGTCAACCACGTGTACGCCGGGCCATGCCTGAGCTACGCGCTCCTTCCAAGCCACGATTTCGCGAGCGAGCTTGCAGTCGTGGGCGGTGAGTTTCTTCATGCGCTTTGCTTCGGGCTCGTAGAAGCGTTCGATATAGTCATCGATCATACGCTTCATGGTGAAGTGGGGTGCGATGTGGGCGATAGACCCCTTGATATACTGAATCCAGTCAGGAGAGTAACCTGCGGAGTTCTTGCGGAAGTAGAGAGGAACGATTTCGTTCTCGAGCATAGAGTAGATGGTGGCAGCATCGAGACGGTCCTGCTGTGCCTGGTCGGTAAATGTGCGCTTGTCGGTGAGAGCCCAGCCGGCCTTTTCGTCGAAGCGGTAGCCTTCATACCACCAGCCGTCGAGCACCGAGAAGTTGAGCACACCGTTCATCTCGGCCTTTTCGCCGGATGTACCGGAAGCCTCGAGAGGACGTGTGGGAGTGTTGAGCCAGATGTCGACACCCGAAACGAGACGCTTGGCCACAATCATGTTGTAGTCCTCAAGGAAGATAATCTTGCCGAGGAACTGGGGCATGCGTGAAATCTCGATGATGCGCTTGATCAGACCCTGACCGGCACCGTCGGCAGGGTGAGCCTTGCCTGAGAATACGAACTGTACGGGGAACTGCTCATTGTTGACAATCTTGGCCAGACGGTCAAGGTCGGTGAAGAGCAGATGGGCACGCTTGTAGGTAGCGAAACGGCGGGCAAAACCGATGATGAGAGCGTTGGGATTGATCTTGTCGACAATCTTCATCACGCTTGAGGGATCACCCTGGTTGGCGAGCCACTTGGTCTTGAACTCCTCCTTGACAAACTTGATGAACTTGTTCTTCATCGTGCAGCGGAGGTTCCAGATTTCTTCGTCGCTTACATTGTAAATGCCGTCCCAAGCCTTGGGATTGCTCTGGTTGTCAAACATTTCCTGACCCATGTGACGGCCATAGAACTCCTTCCATTCAGAAGCAGCCCATGTAGGCATGTGGACACCGTTGGTGACATAGCCTACGTGGCTTTCCTGCCATCCGTAGCCCTTCCAGATACCGGCAAACATCTTCTTTGACACTTCGCCGTGGAGCCAGCTTACGCCGTTGGCCTCCTGGCAGGTGTTGAGCGCGAACACGCTCATAGAGAAGCGTTCGTTGGTGTTGGGGTTCTCGCGACCCATGTTCATCAGGTCAGCCCAGCTGATGCCGAGTTTGGCAGGATATTCGCCGAAATACTTGCCAAAGAGGCTTTCGTCGAAGTAGTCGTGGCCTGCGGGCACGGGAGTGTGCACGGTGTAGAGTGACGATGCACGTACCAGCTCGAGAGCTGTGTTGAAGTCGAGGTGCTTCTCCTGCACGAAGTCAACGAGGCGCTGGAGGTTGAGCAGAGCAGCGTGGCCTTCGTTGCAGTGGTATATGTCGTGGTGTATGCCGAGCTTCTTGAGGAGGAGCACACCGCCGATACCGAGGAGATACTCCTGCTTGATACGGTTTTCCCAGTCGCCACCGTAGAGCTGGTGGGTGATAGGACGGTCAAGTTCGCTGTTCATGTCGAAGTCGGTATCCATCAGATACAGCTTCATACGGCCTACGTTGACCTGCCATACATGGCTGTAGATGATGCGGCCGGGGAATGGAACTTCAAGAATCATGGGCTTGCCATCAGCTTCCATCACCTGCTCGATGGGGAGCTGGCTGAAGTTCTGGGGTTCGTAGTTGGCAATCTGCTGACCGTCAACGCTCAGTGTCTGTGTGAAATAGCCGTAGCGATAGAGGAAACCGATAGCGGTCATGTCTACGCAGCTGTCAGAAGCCTCCTTGATATAGTCGCCGGCGAGCACACCGAGACCGCCAGAGTAGATCTTCAGGCAGTTGCACAAGCCGTATTCCATGGAGAAGTAGCTCACCGAAGGAATATCCTTGCGCATGGGCTTCTTCATATATTCCTTAAACATCGCGTAGACATGGGCGATGCGATCCATCATCTCCTTGTCTCCTACGATTTCCTTCAGACGGTCAGAGGTAAGCTGCTGGATGAGCATCACGGGGTTTTCGCCTGTAGCTTTCCAGATTGTGGGGTTAAGGTCATGGAAGAGCGATTTGGCCTCGCTGTTCCATACCCACCAGAGATTGTGAGCAAGCTCTTCGAGAGGCTTGAGGTTAGTGGGCAGACTGGCGTTGACAGTCACTTCGCGCCAGATAGGACCATTAGCGTTGCTTACATCGAGTTTCATAAGCTTATAAAAATATTAGTGTGATTTAGGGTTTAAAAAATTCGTCAATTTATATCATCACGAGGTTTCTCTGGAATCATCCACGCTGAGCAGCTGCATCAAGCGCGATTTTATAAGAATCCTCATAATATGTCATGAAATATTGCCACAAAGCCGCATCGCTCGTAGCTACAGCCGCTTTGCGTATCTCGTCACGGGCAGCATCATCCATGGATGCGAGCTCGCGGATATCACTGGCTATGCCATCCACTATCTGAGCGTAGTTGTGATCATTGCGCTCCACTACATCCACTCCGCTGGCAGCAAAACCGTTGCCACGCTCGGCGCATACCCAGCAGCCGAAGCCTGACAGCGATGTGGTCACCGTAGGCACTCCGAAAGCCACACTCTCCAGGGGTGTATATCCCCACGGCTCGTAGTAGCTCGGGAACACAGTGGCATCCACACCGACGACAGTGTCGTAGTATGAGAGACCGAATATGCCGTCGTTACCGTTGAGGTAGCAGGGCACATATATCAGGGTGATGTCGCAATCCTTGGTATTGGATATACCTACATTGCGCATATGATTATTAACAGCATCCTCCCACGGATTGTTGAGCCAGTGGGTGAGGAAAGGGTCGTCAAGGGCGGTCTTGCGCTTGCGTGACAGCATGGACTTGAGGTCGGCACGCGCTTCGCGTGACCATGCCGGCACCATTATGTAGGCCAGAATGCGCTTTGCAGGAGCCAATTCCTTGAGCCGCGCCATCGAGTCGATAAACACATCGAGACCCTTGTTGCGGTACTCGCAGCGTCCGGCAGTAGCGACGATAAACGTGTCCTCGTCGGCAAACTTGATGCCTGTGAGCGATGATGCGACATTAAGCATCACATCGCGGGCAGCCTGACGTGCAGCCTTGATTTTGCGCGGTCCCGGCACGAATCCCGGCTCAAAGCCGTTGGGAGTCACCACGTGGGGACGGATGTCAAGAAGCTGCTCGCACTCACGGGCCGTAATCTCGCTCACAGTAGTGAAGCAGTCAGCATTATGGGCGGCAGCCTTCTCAAGCGAGTGCTTGGCCTCCATATTCAGCTCCTTGGCCATCTGGTCACCGTTGTAACCGCTGAAATACTCATAGAGCTGCTTGCCGTTGCTGCATATGCTGCGGCCTATGCTCGTGGCATGGGTTGTAAACACTGTCCCGACCTGAGGGAGCTTCCATCGCACGTACAGAAGTCCCATGCCAGTAGTCCACTCGTCGAAGTGGGCTATGATATTTTTCCCCGAGGTCCCATAGAAGTTGGTGATGCTCTCGATTACCATGCCCGAGGCAAGCGCAAACGCGCAACCCTCGTCATAGTCGCCATAGGCATGCATGGAGTCGACTCCATAAAGCTCCCACATCTTGCCATAAAATTCGTCTTTACGCGGATATACCCCGTCAAATTTGACGAGGACCACAATAGGTTTTCCGGGCACATCCCATCGACCTACTCTAACGTTTATGCCGCAAGGTAGCTCCGCCTTGACCTTCCACTCCTTGAGCAGAGTGCGCGACTCCACAAAATAGGGAGATGGATTTTCGTCAGACCAAACATCAGGACCAATAAAAACGACCTTGTCTTTGTAGAGAGTCTGTAAGGTTTTAGCTTTGGTAGAAAGCACCGTATAGATGCCCCCTATCTTGTTACAAACCTCCCAACTCGTCTCAAATAACAAGTCTAATGCAACCTTTTGCATTTCCATTTAAAAGATTTCCGTTAGAAATTGTCTATTATATTCAGAATGCAAAGTTAGCAATTATTTTGAAAATGTTGACTTTATGACATGGAAACCTCCGAAAAGCAGGTATTTTCACATTTTTTTAGCCATCTGTACACTCATTCAGACAATGCCATGGAAAACCTGCTTTATGACCAAAAACGACAGCACGCACAGGCGCCGCATATGCTGTGGCGCATACAGTCACGGTCAGCGTTTGTCGGTATTACCCTCATAGTAATTGACAAACGCACGGTTGACAAGGCGTGTGCCGCCCGGTGTGGGATAATCGCCGCTGAAATACCAGTCGCCCGGACATCCGGGGATAGCCTCATGGAGTCCGCCGACAGTCTGATACACCAGACTTACCTCAGCATGGATGTTGTCGGGAGTCAGCATCTGTGCGATTTTGTCAGAGATTTCCTGTTGGGTAAACGGCTCGTAGACCTTCTTGACGCAGTTACGGATTTCGTCATCGGGCAATGATGACTGTGCGAGGCAATCTTCATAGGTCTCACGCAGCACATCCTCCATGCCGCGCTCCCTGAGCAACGCCACCGCAGCGCGGAATGCCGCAAACTCGCCCATGCGCGACATGTCTATGCCGTAATAGTCGGGGTAACGGACCTGGGGTGATGACGACACTATCACTATGCGGCGCGGATGCAGACGGTCGAGCATATTGATGATTGACTGCCGCAGAGTGGTACCACGGACTATGCTGTCGTCAATCACCACGAGATTGTCTACACCGTTTGTGACGCATCCGTAGCTGACATCGTAGACATGGGCGGCAAGGTCGTTGCGTGACTCCCCCTCGGCTATGAAAGTGCGGAGCTTTATGTCCTTGATGGCTATCTTCTCTATGCGCAGCTTGTGTGACATTATGGTGCGCAGTGATTCGGGGGTAAGCGAGCCGGATGCCGAGGCCTCAAGTATCGCCGACTCCTTGCGGCGGTCAAGCTCCGCCTCCAAGCCCTCGGTCATGCCTATGAAAGCCACTTCGGCAGTGTTGGGGATAAACGAAAACACCGTGTGGTCAAGGTCTCCGTCGATATGACGCAGTATCTCAGGCACGAGATTGCGCCCGAGAGCTTTACGCTCCTGATATATGTCCGCATCGCTGCCTCGCGAGAAATATATGCGCTCAAACGAGCATCGGGCATTGGCCTTCTCGCCGAGGACATCGGTCACGCGCATCTCACCGGCCTTGCTGACGGTCAGTGCCGACCCGGGAGTCAGCTCACGCACATCACGGCGCGGTATGTTGAACACAGTCTGGATAACCGGACGCTCCGATGCAACGACCACCACCTCATCATCAGCATAGTAGAATGCCGGACGGATACCGTGGCTGTCACGCAGCACAAACATGTCGCCCGACCCAGTGGCGCCACAGATGACGAAACCGCCGTCCCACGCCGGGGCTTCGCTGCGCAGCATATTTTCAAGATTGAGCGACTCCTCTATGCGGTGTGACAGTTCAGGCTCGGCGAGCGTGTCGCGATATTCGGTGTAGAGGCGGTGGTTTTCGCGGTCAAGGGCATAGCCGAGCTGCTCAAGAAGGACTATGGTGTCGCTGTAGATGCGCGGATGCTGCCCGCGGCTGACTATGGACTGGAACAGTTGCTCCACATTGGTCATGTTGAAGTTGCCGCAAAGCATCAGATTACGTGAACGCCAGTTGTTGCGGCGCAGAAACGGATGCACGTAGCTGATGCCGCTGCGCCCGGTGGTGCTGTAGCGGAGATGGCCCATATAGACATTGCCGATGAAAGGGGCATCGTCGCTACCGTCGAGTTTACCGTTGATAGTGGAGAAAATCTCCTGTATGGCACCGGCACCGAGTGCACGTTCGCGGAAAAGATACTCCGAGCCTGGTTGTGCATCAAGTTTCACCACCCCTACCCCGGCACCCTCCTGGCCGCGGTTGTGCTGCTTCTCCATGAGCAGATAGAGCTTGTTGAGCGCATAGGCCGAAGTACCGTACTTGCGGCGGTAATACTCCACAGGCTTCAGCAAGCGTACCATCGCTATGCCACATTCGTGTTTAAGCGGTTCCATTATGATAATTACTGGTGATTAAGAAACCGACAGGCCGATATGCTGTAGCTGCATACCGGCCTGTCCGTAACATCGTGTCTATTGTTTATCGGATTTACTCATCAGGTAATCGTGTATCCCCTGGGCAGCCTTACGCCCGGAGGCTATACACTTCACCACCAGGGATGCCCCGGTGGAAGCATCGCCGGCAGCAAAGACCTTTTCGACAGAACTCTGCTGGTTACTGCCGACCTTGACATTGCCGCGCTGGTCCTTCTCCACTCCGAGCTGTTCGAGAAGCCCCTCGGCCACAGGATTCGTAAAGCCCATGGCCAGCAGGACGAGCTGCGCCGGGATTATCTCTTTCTTGCCCGAGTGGACCAGATTCATACGTCCGGTCTCGGCATCCTTCTCCCAGCTGACCTCTTCGATTTCCACCTCGTTGACATGGCCGTCCTTACCTATGAACTTGCGTGTGTCAAGCAGCCATCGGCGTGTGCATCCTTCTTCATGGCTGCTGGAAGTCTTAAGAATCATCGGGAAATATGGCCACGGGGTAGCAGGGTTCTCCCCTACAGGAGGTTTTGGCATGATTTCGATCTGAGTGACAGACAGGGCACCCTGACGGTGGGCAGTGCCGACACAGTCGCTGCCGGTATCGCCGCCGCCGATGACGAGCACATGCTTACCGCGTGCACTGATGCGGTCAGCCTTGGCTATCTCCTCTCCGGCATTGACACGGTTTTGCTGCTGAAGCAGTTCGAGAGCAAAATGCACACCCTTGAGGTCTCGGCCATCGACTTTGAGGTCACGCGGCACCTCGCTGCCTATTGCCACGCATACGGCATCGAAGTCATTGAGAAGCTGCTCGGCTGTGATGTCACGGCCAACGTAGACACCTGTCTTGAACTCTATGCCCTCCTCGGCCATAAGCGCGAGACGGCGGTCAATGACGCTCTTGTTGAGTTTGAAATCAGGTATGCCGAAACGCAGAAGGCCTCCGATAGCTTCGTTTTTCTCAAACACGGTAACGCTGTGTCCGCGCTGATTGAGCTGGTTGGCGCAAGCCAGTCCCGAGGGACCGGACCCGATGACGGCCACCTTGAAGCCTGTGCGTTTTTTGGGCATACGGGGTTTGATAAAACCTTCCTCATAGGCTCGTTCGGTGATGGCGCACTCGTTTTCGCGGATTGTCACCGGCTGATGTTCCTTGTTGAGCACACATGCCTTTTCACAACCTGCGGGGCATATGCGTCCTGTAAATTCGGGGAAGTCGTTGGTGGCATTGAGCAGCGCATATGCACCTTTGATGTCGTTTTTATAGAGACGGTCCTGCCACTCGGGCTGACGGTTGCCCAGAGGGCAAGTCCAGTGGCAGAAAGGCACACCGCACTCCATGCAGCGCGAAGCCTGCAGACGGCGGTCTTCGGGATTGAGCGTCTGCTCCACCTCGCCGTAATCTTTGATTCGGTCATTGACCGGACGGTAGCCGGCCTCCTTGCGGTTTATCGTTAGAAACGCTTTGGGATTTCCCATAGTGATATTTGAATCTGGAAGTAGTTAGAGAAAAGAGATGGAATTAGTCTCGCTCGACGTTGGCAATCTTCTGCTGAAGTTTAGCCATCTTCTCGTCATGCAGCACTTTCTTGTACTCAAACGGTATGACCTTGATAAACTGGTCGACATATGTCTGCCAGTCGTCGAGCATCCTGCCGGCAAGAGGTGAATGGGTGTGCTTGAAGTGGTTGCCTATCAGACGGTAGAGCTCGCGGTTGTCGGCCATGTCGTCGATGAGCGACAGTTCGACCATCTCCATGTTGCAGAAGTAGTCGAAATCGCCATTGGGATTCCATACATAGGCCACGCCGCCGCTCATACCGGCAGCAAAGTTGCGGCCTGTGGTACCGAGCACCACGGTGCGTCCGCCGGTCATGTACTCGCAGCAGTGGTCACCTACACCCTCCACGACAGCCGTAGCACCCGAGTTACGCACACAGAAGCGTTCGCCCACGCGGCCATTGATGTATATCTCACCTGCCGTGGCTCCGTAGAGCAGCGTGTTGCCGGCAATGATGTTGTCCTCCGGGGCAAATGACGAGCCTGACGGCGGAACGATGACAATCTTGCCACCTGAGAGGCCTTTGCCCACATAATCATTGGCATCGCCTTCAAGACGGAATGAGATACCGTGGGAAAGGAACGCTCCGAAGCTCTGTCCTGCCGACCCCTTGAAGGTGCAGCGGATAGTATTATCGGGCAGACCGGCATTGCCATATTTGGCGGCAATCACGCCGGAGAGCATCGCGCCGACAGCACGGTCGGTATTGTTGATGGGGAACTCAAGCTCTACGGGCATCTCGTCCTCGATGGCCGGATATGCGCGGCTTATAATCTGGCGGTCAAGCACATTGGCAATATCGTGTTTCTGCTTGGCAACGTTGATTATGGCATTGGTCTTGGCCTCTGCCGGCATATAGAGCAGCTTGCTGAAATCAAGGTGTGAGGTCTTGAAAGTGTCATGCTCGGGCTTGACATGGAGCATGTCGGCGCGACCGATGATTTCGTCAAGGCTGCGCACGCCTATCTCGGCAAGTGTCTCGCGGATTTCCTGGGCGAGGAACTTGAAGAAGTTGACCACGTATTCGCTGCGGCCTTTGAAACGCTTGCGAAGCTCCTCGTTCTGCGTGGCTACGCCTACAGGACAGGTGTTCATGTGGCATTTGCGCATCATCACGCATCCGAGCACTATGAGGGCACTGGTAGCGAAACCGTATTCCTCCGCTCCGAGCATAGCCATGATAATCACGTCACGCGCACTCTTGAGCTGTCCGTCGGCCTGTAGTTTCACCTGACCGCGCAGATTGTTGATGACGAGAGTCTGCTGTGTCTCGGCCAGACCTATCTCCACAGGCAGACCGGCATAGCGGATAGAGCTTGCAGGAGATGCACCCGTGCCGCCATCGCTGCCGCTGATGGTGATAAGGTCGCTCTTGGCCTTGGCCACGCCGGCTGCGATAGTGCCTACACCGCTCTCGCTGACCAGCTTCACAGAGATATTCGCCTTGGGATTGACGTTCTTGAGGTCAAAAATCAGCTGTGCAAGATCCTCGATAGAGTAGATGTCGTGGTGAGGGGGAGGAGATATAAGCGAGATGCCCGGTATGGAGTGGCGTGTCTTGGCTATGATCTTGTCAACCTTGAAGCCCGGGAGCTGACCGCCCTCACCGGGCTTGGCACCCTGGGCGACCTTGATCTGGATTTCATCAGCGTTGACCAGGTATTCGGCTGTCACGCCGAAACGGCCTGATGCCACCTGCTTGATGGCCGAACGGGCAGAAGAACCGTCGGCACGCGGTTTGAAACGCTCAGCGTCCTCACCGCCTTCGCCCGTGTTACTTCTCGCTCCTATGGCGTTCATAGCCATGCCGAGAGCCTCATGGGCCTCACGGCTGATAGAGCCGAACGACATCGCACCGGTGACAAAGCGGCGCATAATATTCTCGATGGGTTCCACCTCGTCGATAGGGATTGGATTGCCCTTGGTGAAGTCAAGGTAGTCACGGATGAATATTGGAGCCGGCTTATTATCGACAATGGATGTAAATTCCTTGAATTTCTTGTAGCTGCCCAGACGTGTGGCAAGCTGGAGGGTAGCGATAGCTTCCGGACTCCATGCATGCTGCTCGCCGTCCTTGCGGAATGCGTACTGACCGATATGTGTCAGAGGCGACTCGGTATCGAAATCCTCGTCAAATGCCTCGGCATGATTGCTGACAATCTCGCGTGTGAGGTCGGCGATATCTATGCCCGAAATCTTGCTGACGGTGTTGCCGAAATACTTGGCCGACATCTCCTCGCTGATACCGAGAGCCTCGAAGAGCTGCGCACCCTTATAGGAGGTCAGGGTGGAAATACCCATCTTCGACATCACTTTCAGCAGTCCCTTGTCGATAGCCTTGATATAGTTATGCTGAGCGGTGGCAAAGTCAAGCTGTATCTCGGCCTTCTTGACGAGGTCGTTGATTACGGCAAATGCCAGATAGGGATTGATGGCACTCGCTCCGTAGCCGGTCAGCAGGGCGAAGTGCATCACCTCGCGAGCATCGGCTGTCTCGATGACGAGGGCCGTCTGCAAACGCTTCTTGCAGTCAATCAGATGGTGATGCACGGCCGATGTGGCAAGCAGAGAAGGTATTGCAGCGTTTTCGGCGTCAACTCCGCGGTCAGAGAGGATGATGTAGTTGCATCCCTCATCCACGGCTGCTTCAGCCTCGGCACACAGACGGTCTATGGCCTTGGTCATGCCCTCGGCGCCCTCCGACACCTTGAAAGTCATGGCCAGTTTGCGAGTATTGAAGCCCTTGTACTGGAGATTGCACAGGATGTCAAGCTCATGGTTGGTGATGATGGGACGGCGCAGCAGCACCATCTTGCACATATCGGGCTGAGGCTCCATCAGATTGAGGTTTATAGCACCGATATAGCTGTCAAGGCTCATCACAAGCTCCTCGCGCAGGGGGTCGATAGGCGGATTGGTCACCTGGGCGAAATGCTGGCGGAAATAGTTGAACAGCAGCTGCGGTTTTCCCGACATCACAGCCAGAGGCGTGTCATTGCCCATGGAGTTGACAGGCTCCTTGCCGTCGACCACCATAGGAGTGATGATTTTCTCCACCTCCTCGCGGTTATAGTAGTATGACTTGAGCAGACGGGCGAAATCATCGACATCGTTGCTGACCTTGCGGCCGCTGCTGATTTTGTCAAGGATGATGCGGTTACGTGACAGCCAGTCACGATAGGGAAACTCGTTGGCGAGTTTCTCCTTAAGGTCGGCATCAAAGTAGATTTTTCCCTCGTCCATATCCACCATAAGCATCTTGCCGGGGCGCAGACGGCCTTTCTCGGACACTTCCGATGCCTCGAAAGGCAGCACTCCGATTTCGGAGGCGATGACGATGGTGTTGTCCTTGGTGATGAGATAACGCGCAGGACGCAGACCGTTGCGGTCAAGCATACCTCCGGCATAACGGCCATCGCTGAAGAGCAGTGTTGCAGGGCCGTCCCATGCCTCCATCAGGATAGACTGGAACTCATAGAACGCCTTCAGTTCGGGCGATATGGGGTTGCGGTCGTTAAATGACTCAGGCACGAGCATGGCAAGAGCGTGCGGCAGACTGAGGCCGCCCATGACGAAGAACTCCAGCACATTGTCAAGCGAAGCAGAGTCGCTCATGCCGGCCTGGATGATAGGAGTGACATCCACATCACCGAACGCCTTGGGATGGAGCAGACACTCGCGTGCCTTCATCCACATACGGTTGCCCTGTATGGTATTGATCTCGCCGTTGTGACCGAGCATGCGGAAGGGCTGCGCCAATGACCATGTCGGGAAAGTGTTGGTGGAGAATCGCGAGTGCACCAGTGCCATGGCAGTGGTGAAGTGGGGATTCATCAGGTCAGGGAAATAGTAGCGGAGCTGGAGGCTCGAAAGCATACCCTTGTAGACTATGACCCTCGATGATAAGCTGACGATATAAAAATCCTCCTTGCCGGCGATGTTGCCGGCGGCAATTTTCTTTTCGATTTTTTTGCGGAGGAGATAAAGGCGTATGTCAAGCTCGTCGTTGGTCTTCTCGTCGGCTATGAATATCTGCTTGATGACAGGCTCGGCACTGCGTGACACTTCGCCGAGCTGCTCGTTGTTGGTAGGGACATCACGCACGGCTATGAGGCTGAGACCCATCTCTATGGCCTCGCGCTCTATCAGGTCAAAAATAATCTGGCGCGAATCCTCATCGTGAGGCAGGAACACCAGACCGGTGCCGTAGCGGCCTTTTTCGGGGACGGCTATACCCTGCAGCAAGATAAATTCGTGGGGTATCTGCACCATGATGCCGGCACCGTCGCCGGTCTTGGGGTCAGCTCCCTCGGCTCCGCGGTGTACCATATGTTCAAGCACCTGGAGACCCTTCTCCACGAGCTGATGTGATTTTACCCCGTTGATGTTGACGAGCAGTCCTACGCCGCAGGCATCATGCTCGAAACGGCTATCGTAGAGACCCTGGTTCTGAGGGATGTTATGTTGCATAACTCGTAATAAGTTAGTATGGATGAAAATGAGGGAAAAATAATGCCGGCGGCTGGCCTTGGGTGTCACACCGTAGAGGTGCAGCCACCGGCATCGGTCATATTAATATGAAAATTAACGGAAAATATCAGCGTATGAAGAGAAGTTCGCGATACTTGACCAGAGGCCACATCTCGTTGTCGACCATCAGTTCGAGCTTGTCTACGTGGTAGCGGATGACATCCATGCAGGGAGCCACATTGTCGTGGTAAGCGAGAGCCTTGGTGCGCTCATCCTCTATCTTGTTGGCAGCCTTGCGGGCGTTGACCATCTTTGTCACCTCATCGCGGATGATATTGATATGCTTGGAAATCTTCTCGATGGTGTAGAGGCTGTGACCTGCCACCTCGGGAGATTTGTCAGCCGGGAAGATATTGTTGATTTTATACACATTGTCCAGGAGGATTGACTGGTAGCGTGTGGCCACAGGGATGATGTGGTTGATGGCCAGATCGCCGAGCACACGGGCCTCGATCTGTATCTTCTTGGTGTACATCTCCCACTTGACCTCATTACGGGCCTCAAGCTCTACCTTGTTGAACACGCCTGTACGTGCAAACATCTCGACCGACGACGGAGTGAGATAGGCGTCGAAGATTTTGGGGACGCTTGTCTCGCAGTCGAGTCCGCGACGTGCGGCTTCCTCCTTCCATTCGTCGCTGTAGCCGTTGCCGTCAAAGTGTATGGCCTTGCTCTCGGTGATGAGCTTGCGCACCTCCTCAAGGATGGCGTGTACGAGAGACTCGCCGTTAGCCACACGCTCGTCGACCTTGGTCTTGAACATCATCAGCTGGTCAGCCACAGCCGAGTTGAGGGCTATCATGGCACTTGCACAGTTGGCGCTGCTGCCTACAGCACGGAACTCGAAGCGGTTACCGGTGAAAGCGAAAGGCGATGTGCGGTTACGGTCGGTGGCATCCACGCTGATGTCAGGTATCTGCGACAGCTCGAAGCTCATGGTCTCCTTGCCGGCGAGGGTGATAAGCTCATCGCCTGTGCTGTGCTCGAGCTTGTCGAGTATATCGGCGAGCTGGCTGCCCATGAATATAGAGATGATGGCAGGGGGCGCCTCATTGGCACCGAGACGGTGGCCGTTGGTAGCCGACATAATCGAAGCCTTGAGGAGAGCATTGTGACGGTGCACGGCAGCCATCACGTTGGCCACGAAGGTAATAAACTGAAGGTTGCCCATCGGAGTCTTGGCCGGAGCGAACAGCAGTGTGCCGGTATCGGTGCCGAGGCTCCAGTTGTTATGCTTGCCTGAGCCGTTGATGCCGGCAAACGGTTTCTCGTGGAGAAGCACACGGAAGTTATGGCGGCGTGCCACCTCGCCTATGAGCGACATCAGCAGCAGGTTATGGTCGTTGGCCAGATTGGTCTCCTCGAATATCGGGGCAAGCTCAAACTGGTTGGGGGCAACCTCATTGTGGCGTGTCTTGGCAGGGATGCCGAGACGGTGGCACTCTATCTCCAGGTCGAGCATGAACGCCTCTACACGAGAAGGTATGGCACCGAAATAATGGTCCTCAAGCTGCTGGTTCTTGGCTGACTCGTGACCGAGAAGTGTGCGGCCTGTCATCACCAGGTCGGGACGGGCTGCATAGAGAGCCTCATCGACGAGGAAGTATTCCTGCTCCCATCCGAGATTGCTGATCACGTGCTTCACCTCGGGGTCGAAGAACTTTGCCACGGCTGTACCGGCCTTGTCAACGGCATTGAGGGCGCGGAGCAAAGGAGTCTTGTAGTCAAGCGACTCGCCTGTGTAGCTGATGAAGATAGTAGGGATACACAGAGTGCCGTCCATGATGAATGCCGGCGATGAAATGTCCCAGGCCGAGTAGCCGCGTGCCTCGAAAGTGTTACGGATGCCGCCGTTGGGGAAGCTGGAGGCATCAGGCTCCTGCTGCACGAGCAGCTTGCCGGTAAACTCCTCGATTACTCCACCCTTGCCGTCATGGTCAACGAATGCGTCATGCTTCTCGGCGGTGGTCTCGGTCAGAGGCTGGAACCAGTGGGTATAGTGACGGGCGCCATTGTCGATAGCCCAGCGCATCATGCCGTTGGCCACGCTGTCAGCCACTTCCAGGGGAAGCGACTTCTTGTTGTCGATTGCGTCAATTAGCACCTCGTATGTCTTCTTGGGGAGATACTGAAACATCTTCTGGCGGTTGAACACCTTTTCGGCGTAATAGACTTCAGGGCGTTCGGCCGGAATCTCAACAGGGACTGCTTTACGGTTGAAAGCTTCCTCGACTACGTTAAATCTTAAATGTGACATAGTGTGTAGGTGGAGGTTTGAGTTAATGATGTATTGTGTGATAAATATTTATTCGATAATCGGGTCAGAGCTGCCACTCCTTGATGCGCTCCACGGCCCGGAGAGTATTCTCGTAGGTATTGAAGGCGGTAAGGCGGAAATAGCCTTCGCCGGCAGGGCCGAAACCTACCCCCGGAGTGCCGGCGATGTGGAGGTCAGAGAGCATGCGGTCAAAAAATTGCCATGAATCCATCCCTTCGGGTGTCTTGATCCACACATAGGGCGAATTTTCACCGCCGAAAGCCTTAAGGCCGGCACTGCGGACACCCTCAAGCAGCAGACGCGAGTTGCGCATGTAGTAATCTACAGTCTCCCTGACCTGACGGATGCCGTCGGCGGTGTACAGGGCTTCGGCAGCACGCTGTATGACATAGCTTGCCCCATTGAATTTGGTGGACTGACGGCGCAGCCACAGCGCATGCAGCGATACCTTGCCGCCCTCGGAATCCACGCCATAGAGGCTCTTGGGCACCACCGTGTATCCGAGTCGCAAGCCGGTGAAGCCGGCTGTCTTGGAATAGCTGCGGAACTCTATGGCCACATCTGACGCCCCCTCAATCTCATAGATGCTACGGGGCACATCAGGCTGGGTGACATAAGCCTCATAGGCCGAGTCAAAGAGGATGAGACATCCGTTGGCCCGTGCATAGTCAACCCACACTTTCAGCTGCCCGTGTGTGAGCACGGTGCCTGTGGGATTGTTGGGGTAGCAAAGATATATCACATCCGGACGTTCAGAAGGCAGCGAGGGCACGAAATCGTTGTCGGCAGTGCACGGCAGATACACTATATTGCTCCAATGTCCGTCAGGAAGCAGGTGCCCTGCCCTTCCGGCCATCACATTGGTATCGACATACACCGGGTAGACGGGGTCGGTTACAGCCACCTTGTCAGCGATGGCCAGAATATCCCCGATATTGCCGGTGTCGCTCTTGGCACCGTCGCTGATGAAGATTTCATCGGCCGATACCTTGATGCCACGGCGATTGTAGTCGTATTCGGCTATCTTGTCACGGAGGAAAGCATAACCCTGTTCAGGTCCGTAGCCGTGGAATGTCGCAGCCGATGCCTCATCGTCGACCGCCTTGTGCATTGCATCAATAGCGGCCTGACACACCGGGCGAGTGACATCGCCGATGCCCATACGTATCACTTCCACCCCGGGATTCTCAGCCAGGAAAGCTGAAATCCTGGCAGCGACCTGTGAGAACAGGTAGCTTGCCGGGAGCTTCGTGAAATTATCATTGACTTTAAACATATCTATTTTCCGTTAATCTTCTGTTACCTATTGTATCTATATATCGTTCCGTTAATTCTGAGGTTTCTGCAATGCCGTCATGTGGTGCGAGGGTAGCAACCGGAATATACCGTCGTGGCACCCCCCTTCATATACACATGCCCGTCGTCGCCCCAGTCTATTTCAAGAGTTCCGCCGAGCAGATCCACCGCGACTTCCCTGTCGGTCAGCCCATTGATGGCGGCGGCTACCGCCGTGGCACACGCTCCTGTGCCACACGCAAGCGTCTCTCCGCTGCCACGTTCCCACACCCTCATGCGGATGCGGCCTGATGACATCACCTGGGCAAACTCTATGTTAGCCCTGTCGGGCCACATGGGGTGCATCTCCAGTTCGCGTCCGAGAGCGTGCACGTCCACCCTGTCGAGGTCTTCGACAAACACCACGCCATGGGGGTTGCCCATCGACACAGCATTTATCCTGACATCTCCGGCAGTGGTACTGACCGTGGCATTTATAACCGAAGGCTTGTCACTTACCACCGGGACGAGGTGCGAATCAATCACCGGCTCGCCCATGTCTACCGTCACCGCCTCAACTTTGCCGCCTTTGACATCAAGCGAAAGTATCTTGATGCCCGACATGGTTTCCAGCTTTATAATCTGCTTGTCGGTAAGCCCATGCTCATATACATACTTGCCGATACAACGGCTGGCATTGCCACACATCTTACCTTCAGAGCCGTCAGCGTTGAACATGCGCATCTTGAAGTCGGCCACGTTGCTGTCCATGATGAGTATGATGCCGTCGGCACCCACTCCCTTGTGGCGGTCGCTCATCTCTATCGCCAGAGCCGCCGGATCTCGCGGTGCACCCTCAAGGCAGTTGATGTAGATGTAATCATTGCCGAGTCCGTGCATCTTGGTGAATTTTATGACTTCTTGTACGGCCATTTTGTCTGTCTGTTTATCTTTACACTGCAAAGGTAAACATTTTGTTTGAATAATCAATAAATTTTTGGCAAAATGTCGTATAAAATTCTATTTAATCTCTTTTTGCTATCCGACGAGGCTTTTTAATGTCATTTATCCATTCCCATCAATGCTATCAGAACATTATGCCGAGCCTAATGGTAGCCATGCTCAGCTTGTTGGCCGATTTTCCGGATGTAGTGGTTGCATCGCTTATATCCTTGCCTCCGTTGTAGCTGTAGCCCAAAGTCAGATAGCTTTGAAACTTACGCGAACCGGCGAGATTGAATCCCACTGACGGATTGATATAAAAGGCGGCGTTTGTAGCTGTGCCGAAGAAGCTGTTGAGAGCCACACCCGTCCTGAAATCCAGGAAACAGAGCTGTGGGCGTTTTGAAAACGAGGTGCGCAGCAACACGTAGAGCGGATAACTGAACGAATTGTTATTGACCATGCCATGGATTCCGGCACCAAAACCCACAATATCTACGCCCTGAAATCTCATGCCGAAATAGGCATCGCCGTTGAGCGACGACATGTCGGCCGTAGTCAGGTCGATAGAGCTGCCCACATCGACACCCCATGCAAATCCGGTCTTCCTTGACGATTCGCCGGCATCAGGGCCTACGGCGGCATATGCACCGGTCAGTCCACCGCAAGCAGCCATCGCCACAGCGGCTATGATAGCTTTCAGATATTTCATGCTTTATATAATATGATGATTGTATTGCTATATAATTACAGAGTTGAACGCTTGACAAATGTAGCACGGCACCACTCGCCTTCTGTGCATACCCCGGTCAATTCCAGCCCGTGGGCCATGGCCTCTCTCTCTATAAGGGGAACATCGGCCCGGTAAAATCCGCTGAAAGCCGCAACGCCCCCTGCCTTGATAGCCGCAGCATAGCGTTCGACATCGTTTATGATTATATTTCGGTTGATATTGGCAAGAAATACATCGGCAGCCTCACACCGTGACAATGCAGATGCATCCCCGAGCACCACCTCGATATTGGCGGCACAGCCGTTTGTCTCCACATTCTCCCGTGCATTGACAGCGGCCATCTCGTCTATCTCAATGGCAGTTACATGCTTGGCGCCGAGCATCGAGGCAAGTATCGCGAGGATTCCGCTGCCCGTGCCCATGTCTGTAACCTCCTTGCCTTCCACACCGCAATCAAGCAGAAACCTTATCATCAGACTTGTGGTGGCGTGATGGCCTGTGCCGAAAGCCATCTTCGGGTCTATCACTATATCATAGTCGGCGGTCGGGACATCCTTGTGAAACGAGCTGTGTATGACCACTTTGTCGCCCACCACTATCGGATGGAAATAATTCTTCTCCCACTCGCTGTTCCAGTCGCGGCCCTCCACCGTCTCCGACGTCCAGCTGACGGCCGTTTCAAACGGAAAATCCGCGATGATACCTTCTACAGTTTCCGCATCAAAGGCTTCTTCTCTGACATAAGCTGTCAGACCGGCATCTGTAGCCACAAAACTCTCATAACCGGCATCGGCAAGAAAAGCCGCAAGCAGATCCGTCATGTCGGCATTACAGGGGACAAGCCGGAAATCGGTCTGGCGATAGTCATTCATAGAGCGCGTCAGTCAATCGTTGATATATTTTCAGCAAAGTTACTCATTTTTAACCAACAAACAATGGGACGCGGATAACCGCGCCCCATTGTCATATTTCATCTGTGTGGATTGTAGAGTCAGTGTTTGCGGATGCGCATAAGCGAGCGGAATCCGGTCAGCAGCTTCAGTCCCAGCAACACGTAATCGAAATAGCTGAAACAGCTCAATATGCGACCGACCCACGAAGACTTGCCCGAGAGCGAGCCTGTAGTGGCCAGATTATGGCCTATCCCGGCGAGCTGTTCCTTCTGCAACTGGATACGCGCCATGGTGTAAGCCCTCAGATATGTTATCTCATCGATAGTGTACCTGTGGCTTGCCGTGGGGTCGTTGAAAGAGTTGACAAGTTCCTTATGGTTCATGACAATAAGAGTTGGGATATGAATTTACATATCGGATTGGCAATAAGCTGCTTCTTAAAGAGCACAAACACAATTATAAGCAACAGGTAAAAGCCGCCCATTATAAGATACGCCCACTCGGTTCCTGTCCCTGAAGCTATCCAGTGGACGAGCGCAATCGACAGGAAGAAGAAAGCGAGCACACCTAACACAAACACGATAGCACAGAGTGCTATCGTCGCCATAAGCCTTGCGGCTTTTTCGGCAACGGTCAGTTTGGTATTGGCCCAATAGAGCTTTATAAGCTCCGACAGCCGCATCCACAAGTTTTTATAGCTCTCTGTATCCATCATGCCAGGCGTAGGTGAAAAGCGATGAAACACTGACTCGGAGGCACGGGGTTACTCGGCCTCTACCTCGCTGGTGAGCTGCTCCACGAGAGCGTCTATTTCACTGTCGCAGCATATGATGCCTTTTTTGCGTAGAATCTCGCGGATGCGTTTACGTGTGTCCTCACCTTTCTCAGGAGCAAGAAGGAGTGCGGCACCTGCACCGACGATGGCTCCGCCTAAAAATGCGTAAAGAATGGATGTTGCGTTCATAATCGGGAATAAAATATGTGACAAATTATTGGAATCAAGGGGCGGTCTGTCATCACAAGGCCGCCCCTTGGGATAGTATTGTTCTCTATGAGTTGAAGAGGGGGATAAATGGCAGACAGTCAATGACCGCACTTATCATTTTTCCTTGATTTTGTGGATTTCGTCAGCGATAGTGTCGGCGAGCTCCTCCATCTTGTTCTTTTTGAGCTTCAGGCCCTGCTCCTTGAGGAAGTCCACAATGTTGTCACGTGTCTTTTCGCCCTTTTCGGGAGCGAGGAGAAGACCTACTGCAGCACCGGCTACGGCGCCACCTATCACGGCGAGAATAATGTTGAGGGGTTTCATATTGACTTTTTTGTTTTAAGAATTGGTTACTGAATCCAATTTAAATAACAATCAATAGATGTTTTTGTGCGATTGACCTGCCGTTTTTTCACACTCACATGAGGATATAGCTGGTCATCGGAGCGGCTTTGCCGGTGAGCATGCCTTTCTTGACAGCAAACTTTGTACCGTGTACGCCATCGGTGTATTCGCCGTCGGCAAGAGATGTGGCCAGTTTAACCTTCTGAGCCTTGTTGCTGATGTTGACCAAAGCAACGCCCTTGCTGCCGCGCTCCACCTCTATGAGAGCACCGTTTTCTGAAATCACGATATTCTCGGGCTGGCCGGCCATAGCTGTGCGGAACTTGTTGGCAGCCACTACCTCCGGATGCTTGAAATTGTCGTTGCCACGCTCGCCGATACGGTTGTTGCCCCAGACATTACCGGGTCCGCTGCCGGCGGGACGGCTGTAGAACAGCGGCATGCCTCCGTTACGTGCGGTGAGGAACACCCAACCCATGCGAATCTGGTCATCGGTAAGACCAGCTGATTCGTGGGCGTTGCAGTATGTGTCGTGTGACTCTACCCATGACACGAGGTGGTCAGGAGTCAAAGAGTGGTCCCATCCGCGCAGATTGACGGCATTGGCATCCATCTTCTCGAGAGCGGCACGGAGTGTGTGGCCATAGTTGCTCGCGGTCATGGACATATATTTAGCATACTCGGCCTCGGGAACGTTCTTGTCCTGAAGTACCTCACCGTAGACAAATACGGTATCGGGCATCAGCAGCGACAGGCCTTCCACAGCCTCACGTCCTGTAGCCACGTCCCAGAAATTGTTGCGCTCTGCTTCGGGAGCCACGGGATCACTCGGCACACCGATATGCTTGGCGGTGTCATAACGGAAACCGCGAGCTCCGAGGTTGATAAGGTCATTGATATACTGGAGGAAATAATACTGGAAGTCGGGATTCTCGGTATTAACGTCAGGCAGACCGCCCATGGCCCAGAGAGTGCACTGTGTGCGGTCATTATAGTCCTTTATCTCGTTGAAACCTGATTTATGCCAGAGGCGGTCGCGGCCACCTGCTGCAGCAAGCATGTCGGGGGTGACTGCAGTGGTGTCAAATGCCGTATGATTGGGGAGCACGTCCACAAGTACCTTGACATTATATTTACGTGCGCTGTCACACATGGCCTTGAACTGGTCACGTGTACCGAGCTGATAGTTGCCCACCTTCCAGTCGATAGGCTGATAGTGGTAGTACCATTTGCCCTTTACGGAGTCACCCTCCTGGCTGAAGAGGGCCATGCCGCCGTCCTCACCGACGAAACATGTATTGGCAGGAGAGGTCTGCACATATTTGTATCCGGCCTCGGCTATATCCTTCATATTGTCGGCAATGGTAGGGAACGACCATGACCAGGCATGCAGGATAGTGGCGTCAGCAGGGATTTTGGAATCGGAATCAGTGGTAGCGGATGCAACGAGAGCTACCATGGAAAGCGCACCGGCTATTGCAGTAAACTTTTTCATCGTACTGTATTTGAGCTGTGAAGGTAAGAAGTTATTATTGATGTTAAGAAATAAGCAAGATTATACGAAGCTGACGACGAAGAGCCATGCCTCATCATTCACCCAAAGTTAGCAAATATTTTCGGTAATGACGCCGTCCGTTAGCTTTTATTAGCATCTCTACCGGTGCAGCCTGTATCTTTTGGCAAGACGGGCGTATGATTCGCTATCCTTGAACTCCTTAAGAGCCGCATTGACCGAGTCAGCGAGCTGGCGGCGGTCACGCGCTATGAGCCATGACTGGAACTGGGTGAACGATATGCCCAATGACACATCGACCTGCGGATAGTCCTTGGCAAGACGCAAGGCTGTGGCCTCATTGACCACCGCCATCGGTATCTGCCCGAGGGATGTGAGCATGAAAAGCTGTTCGGAGCCGTATTCATCGCTCTCCTTGACCGGTATCTCGCGGCCTATTTCACGTGACAGATTATAGAGACGCGATACAGCCGGCGACCCTTTGGGCACCCATATCGTGTCACCTCCGAGGTCAATCTGCGAGGCTACCCTACCCTTGTGCGTCGCCGAATCACGCAGCTGCACGAGCACCTGCTTGTCAAGAAACGACGGCTCGGTGAAAATCACCCTGTCCTGCATGTCGGTAGTCCGGGCCACATCAGCCACCAGGATGTCATATTTATGCGAGTCAAGCCCTTCGAGGCCCTGGCTTATGTTGGTCAACGGATGAAATTTGAGCGGCACACCTTTCTGGGCTGCTATCTGACGTATCACATCATAGTTGAAGCCGCCAAGCGTGTCGGCATAGCGGTATAGCGACATGGGCGAATACTCTATGGCTACATCAAGAGTGTCACCCGAAGCGGGACGGTCAGACACACGATAGCTGCGGAATATACTGCATTCACGCAGCATGACCATACATGTCAATGCCGCTACGAGCAGCACCACATAGAGCAATGTTTTTCCTCTGGCTGGTTTCGGACGTTCAAACATATGGCTCGGCAATTAGTTGGCGAAATCTACCGACACTCCCATCTGGAATCGGCGCGGATTGAGCGGATAGTGCGGCATAGAGAAATAATTATTGGAACCCAAGCCCTGATTGACATGCGACATCATGACGTAGAATCGGGCACGGCTCAGTTTCATGTTGATGTACGCATTCATAAACGCAAAGTTGCCACACAGGGCCTTGTCCTGGTTGTAAAACGCCTCGGTGGCCGGCTCGTAGCCCGGCGCACGGTAACGTGTGTAGTAATCGCAATCCACGCCCAGCTGCACCGACAGCACTTTGGCGATTTTGAATGTGACATATAGGTTGCTGTAGACGGCGAGCGCCGGCAGAGGTATCACATCCTCATTGGAAGTGGCCTGATATGTGATGCGGTTGTCCCAATGGAGCGGACCGACGGCAAATGGCTGTTCAAGTCTCGCCCAGAACAGCTGCACACCGCCGCCATGTTGCGCCGGGAGGGCATTGCGGTCAAAGTAGACGCAGTTGGTGACTGTCTCCGTGCCGATATTGACAGATGTGCCCCAACGGGGGAACTCTATCTGGCCGCCGAATCTAAACGACTGCGTGTTGTCAAACTTGTTGTTCCAAATATAATGGTTGGAGCGGTAGGTCTCCATCAGCGGCGAACAGTGCTCGTTTTTCAGCAGAGTATAGGCCGTGACGCTCAGGGTGTCCGTGCGTATGGGTATGTTGCCTGTGAGATTACCCGACACATTAAATTCGCCGGCAGCACCGACCACACCAATGCGCCCTATGACATCGTATTTGAAATATTTCAGCTTGTCACTGTAGAGACGCGCACCTACGTAGAGCTTGTTTTGTGTAATCTTGTCATCGGAGGGGGTATAGTCAGGCAGAGGGGTCAGAGCCTCATGCGGCGGATAGTCAGCCTCATCATAATACGGCAGACGGTAGCGGCTGTAGTCATAGGTCACAAAGCCCGTAAGGCCCATCTTTACCCATTTGTGGAAGCCCTCTATAAGACCTACCCCTAAAGTATTGCTGACCTTAGTGTATGACGTCTTGTCATATGAACCCGATGTATCATAGTAGTTGTCGGCCCAGAAGCCCTCGGTATCCTCGCGATTGGTCTTGTTGGTAAACACATGCGAATTGGTCTTCAGATTGAAGGTCCATATCAGGTCCGTCACAGGTATGAAAGTGCGGCGCACGATGGTATCGGTGTCGTTACGCTCCACGTGGTGATAGCCGAGACTGTAACGGTTGTTGACAAACAGGTCCAGCCCCTTGACACGTGTGTGGGCATCATTGAGATTGACGGCAAAGTTTTTCGGGCCTCCGCCGATGGCAGCCGACGGGGCATTGTCAGGGTCGAGAATTACGGAATCGTCCTTGAGACCCCCGTTTTCCTTATTGAGCATGTTATATGACAGCAGACTCGCCATCATGCGGTAACGCTCGCCCATATATGAGCCGGAGAATCCCCAGTTGAAATCCTTGGAACCCTGCGCCTGGTAACTGCCTCGCGAATACAGGTAGTCAATGTAGGCTCCTATCTGTATCTGCCGGTTGACATTGCCTGAGAAAACACCGTTGAGACGGTCCTGACCCACATCACGGCCACCGCCGAAATTATAGCTGAGCAGAGTCATCGGGATGCGCGTGTTGTAGAACTTATAGCTGTCAAGCGACGGCAACCATGCTTTCAGCGGGTCCACGAAATAGAAATCGCTCTGCGGAGCTCTCTCCATCCATATCATGTTGAGACCCTGCGCCCCGAGATTGCCTGTGGTGGCATAGGCCGATGATATAGCCGACGGCACTGACCGCTGGGCATAGTCGGTCAGAAGAGTGTCAATAGTCGACGGATGCGTTACCCCGAGCGGCATTGTGGCCTCCCACGCATACGATGGGGCTATAGCCGGCTTCTTGGCATATGCAGCAGCAACCGTCAGGAGTGATATTATGATGTATAGCAGGGATTTCTTCATTGTATCAGTCTTTTCACAGAACCGGGGCAAAGTTACTGAAAAAAATCCATTGGGATAGGTACCAAAAAAAAATTACTCGTCGTCACGACGAATAATCTTCTTACCTTAAATCTAATACCATGAAAAACTTGATGCAAAGTTAAGGCTTGGATTTGAAAATACAAAATTCAAGCACGAAAAACTATGTCGTTTAACATAGTTTAATAGTAGTGTCATTTTATGAATGACGTTTCACCAGCTCGCGTTCGATGTCAGGGAGTGTTACATCCATCTGCTCCAGGAGCACAAGGAGGTGATAGATAAGGTCAGAGGCCTCGTAGACAAACCTGTCACGATTGCCGTCAACAGCTTCTACTACAGATTCCACGGCCTCCTCACCCACTTTCTGGGCTATCTTCTTCACTCCCTTTATAAAGAGCTTGGTAGTGTATGAGTTTTCAGGCATCTCGGCATGACGCTGCTGCACGAGACGGCTCAGGCTGCGGATAAAACCGTCCTCAGAGGGGGTATCGAAGCACGACACCGTGCCGCGATGGCATGTGGGGCCTATGGGGTCGGCCTTGATGAGCAAGGTATCCTCATCGCAGTCGGCATACATCTGCACCACATTGAGAAAATGGCCTGAGGTCTCCCCCTTGGTCCATAAAGTCTGGCGTGTACGGCTGTAGAATGTAACTTTGCCTGTGGCTACGGTCTTGTCAAACGCCTCACGGTTCATATATCCGAGCATAAGCACACGGAGGGTTGTGGCATCCTGAACTATGACAGGCAGAAGTCCGTCAGCACATTTTTCAAGTTTAAACTGGTTGAAATCCATTATACTTACTGTTGTGTATGATTTAGCAGTGATTTGTTATGCAGCAATGTCATTAGCTAATGAACGCTCCTTTCGTTGTAGGGACATGCCATGGCATGTCTGGTGACGCAACACCCCTCATTAGCATGGCTTTAGGCGACATGCCATGGCATGTCCCTACTATATAATATGTCCCTACTATATAATAACGCCATTAGGGCATTAATAATTGCTAAGGTTTGTGGCATTGGGTTATACCGTGCGCACCGGGATGCCTCGGGCGGCAAGCTGACGCTTAAGCTCCGCGATGGTTATCTCGCCGTAGTGGAATATGCTGGCGGCGAGGGCTGCATCGGCATGACCCTCCTCAAACACCTCGGCAATATCGTCTACGCTGCCGGCTCCCCCGGATGCTATCACCGGGATGGTCAGCATCGAAGCCAGACGTGAATATGTGTCACAAGGATAGCCGTTGCGTGTGCCGTCATGGTTCATCGACGTAAACAGTATCTCTCCGGCTCCGCGCGACTCAACTTCAGTGGCCCACGTAAACAGTTCGCGGTCGCTGACACGGCTGCCTCCATGGGTGGTGACATGCCATATGCCGTCATCCATGAGCCGGGCATCAATCGCAGCCACTACAAACTGCGAGCCGTAGCGTGCGGCTATCTGCGATATAAGTTCAGGCTCAGCCACAGCAGCACTGTTGACAGTGATTTTGTCGGCACCAGCATCAAGCAGCCTTGAAGCGTCATCAATAGTAGAGATGCCTCCACCCACCGTAAACGGGATATTTATACGGTCGGCGATACGCTCCACGAGCTTTGTGAACGTGCTGCGACCCTCGCGTGAAGCACTGATGTCGAGAAACACGAGTTCATCAGCTCCCTCGGCGGCATAACGGGCCCCGAGCTCCACGGCATCGCCGACATCGGTAAGCCCCTCGAAATTTATGCCTTTGACCGTGCGGCCGTCCTTGACATCAAGGCATGGTATAATGCGTTTTGCAAGCATATCTTTTATAATCAGTTTTGTGACGGACAGACATAGCGGCTCATGTCGTCAAGCGCTATGCGTCCTTCATAGAGAGCCTTGCCCACGATGACACGCGGCATGCCCATATCGTTGAGTTTCACAATATCGTCCATTGACCCTATGCCACCCGATGCGGTGAATATGACCGCAGGGTGCTTCTCCATCAGTTCGGCATAGAGCTCGGTGGCAGCCCCGGTAAACATGCCGTCACGCGATATTTCGGTGCATATGGCCTGTGTCAGTCCGGACGGTTCGAGCAGGGTAATCAGGTCGGAGATGGTCAATGAGGTGTCCTCAAGCCATCCGCTGACAGCTATCTTGCCGTTACGCACGTCCGCTCCGAGCACCATCTTGTCAGGTCCGTATTTCCGTATCCATTCGCCCATCAGCGTGGGGTTCTTGGCGGCGAGACTGCCTATTATGGCATAGGAGGCTCCGGCATTGAAGAGATCATGCAGGGCGTCCTCCGACTTGATGCCTCCACCCCACTCTATGCTGGCTCCGCTGACCGATGCCATGCGCTCAAGCGTGTTGAGGTTACGGGGATATGACGCTTTGGCACCATCCAGGTCCACGACATGCACACGTCCGAAACCGGCATCGACATAACGCTTCACCATATCCACAGGCTGCGCGTCATATGTGGTGCAACGGTCATAGTCGCCCTGGCTGAGACGCACGCACTTGCCTCCGATGATGTCTATGGCAGGGATAATCTCTATCATAGCTTGAGGAAGTTTTTGATTATGCGTTCGCCCACATCTCCGCTTTTCTCGGGATGGAACTGTGTGCCGTAGAAATTCTCATATTTGAGCGCGGATGAAAACATCCGGCCATATCGGGTGGTGGCTATGGTGTCGGGACAGAGGCTGGCATAGTAGCTGTGGACGAAATACACGTATTCGCCACCATTTATATCCTTGAAGAGCTTGCCGTCAAGATTTGTTATGTCATTCCAACCCATATGGGGCACTTTCAGGCCATCTTCAGCCTTGAACTTCTTCACCTTCGCATCAAACAGATTGAGGCAGTCGGTGTCACCTTCCTCGGTGTGGCGGCACATGACCTGCATGCCCACACAGATACCGAGCACCGGGTGGCGCAGATCCTTGATAAACTGGCACAGTCCGCGCTCGCGCAGATTGTGCATCGCCTCGCCGCAGTGTCCTACTCCGGGCAGTATCACGTGGTCAGCTTTGGCAATGACATTCTTGTCATCGGTAAGCACATATTCGGCATCGAGCCGGTGGAGGGCATTTTCCACAGAGCGGATATTGCCCATCTTATAATCGATAATAGCTATCATAGCATTCCTTTGCTTGATGGTAAGTCGTAAGAATACACGTCACGGCGCACAGCCATGCGCAATGCCCGGGCAAATGCCTTGAAGACACCCTCGATGAGATGATGGTTGTTGTCGCCACGGGCTTTGACGTGCAGATTGGCTTTTAACGCCACAGCAAGGGTCTTGAAGAAATGGGGATACATCTCAGTGGGAGTGTCGCCGACATACTCGCGTGTAAACGGCACATCCCAGTCAAAGTCAGCGCGTCCGCCCAGGTCCATCAGGCACATCGCACGGCTCTCATCCATGGGCAACACGAAGCCGTAACGCTCTATGCCGCGTTTGTCGCCGAGAGCTTTGAGCAACGCCTCACCGAGAGCTATCGCCACATCTTCCATGGTGTGGTGCTCATCCACTTCGGTATCTCCCTGACACTTGACCGTCAGCGATATGCCCGAGTGGTGGGGTATCTGGTCAAGCATGTGGTCAAAAAATTTCAGCCCGGTGTCAATGCTCGACGGGTCTCCGCCGTCAAGATTGACCAGCACATGAATCTTGGTCTCCGATGTGTCGCGCCTCACTTCGGCTCTGCGCGGCGACGAGAGGATGTGGCGCGCTATCTCATGCCAGTCGGTGGTGACGAGGGCGCAGTCGGCGGTCTCGGCCGATGGCTCCCCTATCATTATGGACTGCGCACCGAGATTCTTGGCCAGCTGCACATCGGTTATGCGGTCGCCTATCACGTATGATGCGGCAAGGTCATAGCTGCCGTCCATATATGCCGTCAGCATGCCTGTGCGCGGCTTGCGTGTGGGGGCATTGTCCTCGGGGAAACTGCGGTCAATCAGCTGGGCATCAAAACGCACACCCTCTCCGGAGAGGGTCTCGAGCATCTTGTTGTGAGCCGGGTGGAATGTATCTTCGGGGAAAGAGTCAGTGCCGAGACCGTCCTGATTGCTCACCATTACCAGTTCGTAACCCTTGCCCATAAGGCTTGCAAGGGCAGTGATGGCGCCAGGCACGAAACAAAGTTTTTCAAGGGAATCAATCTGCTCATCCTCAGGTTCGCGGATGATAGTCCCGTCTCGGTCGATGAATAAAGCTTTCTTCTTCACGGTCAGTCTTGTGATGAATATGATTGCAGGAGATGGAGCATACGCCTGTTTTCCTCGGGGGTGCCTATGGTCAGACGCAGACAGCCGGCGCATCCCGGCAGACGGCTGCGGTTACGCACTATCACACCGTTGAGTATCAGATAGTCGTAGACAGCGTTGGCATCCGTCACCTTGGCCAACAGGAAATTGGCATCGGAAGGATACACATGCTTGACACAGGGGCATTTGGGCAGCTCGCGCATCAGCATGTCGCGGTCATCTATGATGCTGCGCACCATGCCGTCTATGTCAGTGCGACGCAAGCGGTTGATAATCTCGCGCTGTGTGGGTCCGTTGATATTATAGGGATACTTCACCCTTGCATAGAGTTCGGCAATGCGAGGGTCAGAAATAGCCATGCCTATACGCAGGCCGGCCATGCCCCACGCTTTGGAAAACGTCTGGAGCACTATGAGATTGGGGTGGGTGCCGATGGCCGTCTTCATCGAGCCCGACGGCGAGAAGTCCACGTAAGCCTCATCAACCACCACCATGCCGTCAAACCGCTCGCAGAGAGTCAGGATGTCAGCCGGGGCAAAGGCATTGCCGGTAGGATTGTTAGGGCTGCATATCCACATCAGTTTAGAGTGGGCGTCGGCAGCTTCGAGCAGCTTGTCGACAGGGAGCTTGAAATCTTCGGTCAACTGCACCTCGCGCAGCTCCACGTCATTGACAGCCGCACTTACAGTATAGACTCCGTAGCTCGGGGTGATGGCGATGGCATTATCCACACCCGGACGGCAGAATATCCTGAATGTCAGGTCTATGGCCTCGTCGCTTCCGGCACCGCCCAGAAACAGCTGCTCCTCCTGCACGCCCTTAAGGGCGGCCACATGGCGTTTCAAATCCTTATGGTGGGGGTCCGGGTAACGGTTCACACCGTTGTCAAACGGATTTTCGTTGGCATCAAGCCACACCGATATGTCACCGCCCTTGCACTCGTCACGCGCCGTGCTGTAAGGCTCAAGCGCGAGGATGTTGGGGCGCACATAGTCTAAAGGATTCTTCATGACCATCTCTATAATACGTTTTTATATATATGATTCTCTAAGGTGTCAGCGGTCAGTGCGTATTTTGACCGCCATGGCATGGGCATCAAGGCCCTCGGCCTCGGCCATAGTGACGATGGTGGACGCTATGCCGTCAAGACCTTCGCGCGACAGCTCCTGATACGTAATCTTACGCATGAAACTGTCGATATTCACTCCGCTGAACGAGTGTGCCCATCCGTTGGTGGGGAGCGTGTGATTGGTGCCGGAAGCGTAGTCACCGGCGCTTTCGGGCGAATAGTTGCCAATGAAGATGCTGCCGGCCGCGGTAATGCGGTCAGCGATGCTCCACGGATTATCCATGGATATTATAAGGTGTTCGGGAGCATATTCATTGACCATGTCTATCATGGCATCGCGGTCCTCCATGACTATGATGTGGCTGTGTGAAAGCGACTTCTCGATGCTTGATGTGCGTGACAATCGCGCCGAAATCTGCGCAACCTGTTCTCTGACAGCATCGGCTATGGCTTCCGAAGTGCACACACATATAGCCTGACTGTCAGGGCCGTGCTCGGCCTGTGACAACATATCCGACGCCACAAAACGCGGATCGGCAGTCTCGTCAGCCATGACAAGTACCTCACTCGGGCCGGCCGGCATATCTATAGCCACCTCTGAGGTAAGCATCTGCTTGGCCTTGGTGACAAAGCGGTTGCCCGGGCCGAATATCTTATGGACACGCGGTATGCTCGAGGTGCCCAAGGCCATGGCAGCCACAGCCTGTGCGCCGCCTACGCGGTAGACCTTGTGGATACCGCACTCACGCGCCGCGAAAAGTATCTCCGGAGAGATGCTGCGGTCACCGCTCTGGGGCGTACACAGTATTATCTGGTGGCAACCGGCTATAGTGGCCGGGATGGCGAGCATCAGCACCGTCGAAAACAGCGGAGCCTGTCCGCCGGGGATATACAGGCCGACTTTGGTTATGGGAACAGGCCGCTGCATGCAGATGACGCCGGGCATCGTCTCAACCTTGACCATATCAGGCATCTGAGCCTCGTGGAAGCGGCGGATATTAGCCGCACCGGCACGTATGGCCTCCTTAACCCTCTCAGGCACAAGTCTGCAAGCCTCGTCGATTTCAGCCTCGCTGACCTCAAGCTCATTGATGTCGGCGTGGTCAAATTTCATGGCCATCTCTCGCAGAGCCTCGTCACCACGGGCACGCACATCGCTGATGATTGCCTCCACGGCCTTTGTGACCTGGGGATCGTCAGGGATATTGCGCTCTGTGAGAGCTTTCCACTGGCTGCGCAGGGGATTTACGACTATATCCATCAGCGCACTATGTTTTCAAGCGCGAGCACGAGGATGTCCTCGGCGCCTACGGATTTGAGTTGTTCGATTTTCTCCCACAGCTCCTCCTCGCGGATGACCGCATGGAGCGAGTACCAGCCTTTGGCAGCCAGAGGGAGCAGCGTGGGGCTCTTCATGCCCGGGAGTATCTTGACGGCTTCCTCAATGGCGCTTTCGGGGAGGTTCATCAACACATACTTCATGTCACGGCTGCCGATGATGCTCTGGAAGCGGAATTTGAGCTGCTCAAGCTCCTGAAGCTTCTGGCCGTCAAGGCCTTTGGTAGCAATGAGCACGGCCTGGGAATAGAACACCTGCTCGACCTCCACAAGTCCGTTTTGCACCAGAGTGCCTCCCGACGATACGATGTCAAATATCGCGTCGGCCATGCCTACGGCCGGAGCGACCTCCACTGAGCCGGCTATCTCATGGATTTCAGCCTCAATGCCTTTCTCCTTGAGGAAGTTGCCGAGGATGCGCGGATAGGATGTGGCGATGCGCTTGCCGGCAAACCACTGCAGGCCGTCATAACGGGCATCCTTGGGCACTGCAAGCGATATGCGGCAGTCGCTGAATCCGAGCGACATCACTATGTTTACGTCCTGGCCTTTCTCCTCCATCTCGTTGAGACCCACGATGCCTATGTCGGCCACACCCATGGCCACAGCCTGGGGGATGTCATCGTCTCGGAGATAGAGCACGTCCATAGGGAATCCTTTGGCGCGTGCCACGAGTTTGCGGCTGCTGCCTGATGTGGTGATGCCGCTGTCTTTGAGCAGCCCCATGCAGTCTTCATTGAGTCGGCCCTTGGCCTGGATAGCGATTCTCAGCATAAAATCTTTTAATATAGCAAAAGCCGTCAACCGTCATCACACTACCGGGATTACAAAAGGCCGGCAGTCTGACGAGTGTCAATGGCTTAGATGGTTAAGGTATGTGTTGGTGTGTCGGAGAGGTCCGCTTAGTCGAGGTTGTGATTGTCCTTTGCAGGGTTGCGATAGTAGATTTTATGTTCTACATACTCCTCGGCAGCTATCAGCGTGGGCTTGGGCAGCTTCTCGTAGTAGCGTGAGATTTCGATCTGCTCGCGGTTTTCCGAGATTTCCTCGAGGTTGTCGTTAAGCGAGGCAAATTCCTGCAGCTTCTTCTCCAGGTCGCGTTTCATCTCGCCTGCGATCTGGTTTGCACGCTTTGCGATGATGGCCACTGTCTCATAGACATTGCCTGTGTCCTCTGAAAGCTCTATCATGTCACGTGTGACAGTGTTGAGCGGAGCATTGATTTTCTTGTAATCCATCAGATTAATCAGCTGTAATTGAAGGGATTGTATATATAATAACGTTATTAAAGTCCTGTGTCGTCCTTGACATGGCGGCTGGCTATCTTGAATATGTTGTCAGCCTCCTTGCGGTTCTTGCCGTCAGGGAAGTCGTTGATGAAGCCGTAATACTCATCGACCACGTCGCGGAAACGCTCCGGCTTCATCTCGTCGACCGAATTTGAAGCCTCCTGATAGCGTGACTTGAGTATTATCATCTCCAAATCCTCCTTATATTTGGTATAAGGGTATTTCTTAAGGGCGTTCTGGGCTACTATGACCGCGCTGGCATAGTTGTTGCCGAGATATGTGCCGAGGTTATAGTAGAGCACGGCGTTCTCGAGCTCTTTGAGAGCCAGCTTGTCCTGAAGCTCGAATATGGCATTCTGGGCAGCAGGAGTGCGCTCGCTGCGCGGATAGTATTCTATGAAGTTCGAGAGCTCCTCTATCGCCTTGACAGTGTCGCTCTGGTCAAGCTGCGGCTCGGGGCTGTCAATGAAGTAGCCGTAACCGCAGTAGTAGCGGGCCAGCTCGGTATATTTGCCGCGCGGAAAGCGGGTGTAGTAGTTCTTGAAGTATGCGCTTGCAGTCTTGTACTCTTTGTTGTCATAATAGCTCATGGCCATCAGATACAAGGCATCCTCCGCCTTTTCCGTGCCCTTGAAAGCCGGTATGATGTCTGCGAGGATGGTATATGCCTGTACATACTGCTTCTTCTCGTAGGCGCGCTGGGCGAAGTCGAGCTTGTAGTCGGCATCCTTGCTCTTCTGCGCCTTCTGGTATTCGCCGCAGCCGCAGAGCATCACCGATGCCACGCATATTATGATGAGATTGACAATCTTCATTTACGCTTGCTTAGTATTCCGTAGGGACACACTGCCCCCAATAGTCGGCAAAGTTAACAAATTTTCCCGACATACGCCACACCCCGCCCGCCCCCACTGCAAGAAAATTTGCAGAAACACACTTTGCGCATCAAATATTCTAAATTTTATCGATATAACTTTTGGTTTGCAATCAATTTAATACTATATTTGCACATACTGCAAGTAATATCAAACACCGACTATACAATATCACGAAAACAAAGCACTTCATCACAATGAGCATTTTCATGCTTGCATCCTGTTTTTCTTTTGCCGCCTTGCCTCCCAATAGGGTGCACAACGTAACCCAAGTAGAGGCGGAGGAAAAAATACTTGACGAATTCAAAAATCAGGATGTCAACATCTTTAAAAAAGAAGAGTTCTTGCCATCGTTGATTCTGAACGGTGGGGCTGAATCCTCCAAGTGGACTTTTTTTTTGTAGATCCAGAACCTATGAAAGGATGGATGCACGATGCCTATATCGTAGAAATTCCTAAAAAATTATTTCTGAAACGCCCATAAAATTCTGGACGTTAGCAGACATTCCTCTAACAAAACGACTTACATCCGAACTCCCTACTGATGACTACACCCCATTAGTTGTAAGCAACAGGTATGGCGTGAATGCGGATGCCAAACCGTCCGTAATGGGCGGCTTGATGCCTAACGCACCAGACAATTATGCACAGCGGACCTATGCTGTCATAATCAACGGAGGAGCGTCCAAAATGGCCAACAAACCGCGGTATTGGAACGACTGCTCCTTCATCTACCAGACCCTCTCCAAGAAATACGGGGTGCCTAAAGACCAAATCTATCCCATCATGGCTGACGGCAATGACCCTGCGGACGATTCCCTCCTCGGAGCCGGAAGATATTATAACCAGTCGCTCGACCTGGACTTTGACGGGAATGATGAAATCAAGCTGGCAGCCACGAAAGCCAACATAAAGTCAACACTTGAAAATCTTGCTTCCATTCTTAAGGAGGACGACCACCTGTTCATCTTCGTCACGGATCATGGCGGCACGATCGACCATGTAAAAACCTCATTCATATGCTTATGGAACAGCGAACGGCTTTACGACTACGAACTCGCAGAACTGCTGAAGCCGTTTACTGCCAAATATGTGAATGTCAATGTCGTTCTGGGACAATGTTATTCGGGAGGATTTGTTGATGACCTCGATCAGATAGGCTGTGTGGTGGCTACTGCGAGCCGAGGGTCAGAATATTCTTACGGCATGTACTACCTCCCATATGACGAGTTCCTGTATCACTGGATATGTGCCGTCAACGGAGCTGATCCCCAAGGACAGCCTTTAAATGCCGACACAAACGGAGATGGCTTTGTCTCTATGGACGCAGCCTTCTCATATGCACGACTGCACGATGCGATTGAGGAAGAGACTCCCCAATACCAATCCCGACCGCTTTCAGTGGGTGAAGATCTTGCCTTCAACCGCATGGCACCAGCCGTTGACCTTTACATAAAGGACAATCCCGAAGATACGGGCAAACAGCCCAATCTGACTACCGACAAATTCTGGTGCAGCCCCTCGATATGGGTCAGAAACCAGGACGATGGCATAGAGCAGCATGAAAATCCATATTATTCCTCTGATCATCTCACTTCAATGGTATATGTGAGGGTCCACAACCGGGGGAAAAAGGACTACGAAGGGGGACAGTGGGCGCATGTGTATTGGGCAAAGGCATCCACTGGGTTCACTGATGCCGCCTGGAAAGGTCGCGAACTATACCATAACCGAGTGGTTACTGGGGAACATTTGCGGGCATCTCACATACCACCTATAGCCTCCGATGCCTCAGGGGTAGTAAAAATTACATGGTCTCTGCCAAATGACCTCATAGGTGGAACGGAAGATAATAATACCGAAAACCATCATTTCTGTCTGCTTGGAAAAATCATGGACACCCATCTTGATGACGGTTATGAAGCAGGCAAGCGTTACTTCAATGTCAAAGGAAGCAACAAACAAGCTCAAAAAAACGTATCGGTGATAAAACGTGACGAGCTGTCAAAAGAAACGAAAGTTTATGTGCGCAACGTGTCATCCTCGGCGCAAAATTACAGCCTTGAGCTTGTACCCCGCACATCTGCCGATGCCGAATTGTTCGACAATGCCTCCATCCAAATGTCAATGAGCCAAGCAATTTACAAGGCTTGGGAAAACGGCGGACTGCAAGCCGACAACATATCCATCCCGTTAGACATGGCGAATGCCCCAGGCAAGCGGCACGTGTCGTTCCAATCACAGGACGGGATATTAAGCGCCATCCGACTCTCTCCCGATGAATTTGACGAGGTGTCGTTGAAATTCAATTTCCGCAACGGTCTGATAAGGGAGGATGCGTATGTAATTGATCTGATCCAGAGAGATGAAAACGGTAACATAGTAGGAGGAGAGACTTTCGAAGTCGAAGCACCTAATCTTGTATTGAACCATAGCACACTAATAGAGGAGACCCCTCCGGCAATCAAGTTTGTTGGATATGGCTCCCCGGCAAAACATTCGCTGACAGTTTCCCTTGAAAGCGAAGCTCCGATGGAGGGGAGCATCGTGATAGCATCGGTGATTGATGGAAAAGTGATCGGTCAGACCCCCATAGCTAAGGGAGAGGCTGAGGTCAACATTGATATTTCTGGTCTCTCCGAGGGTGTTTATAGCGCGACATATGTCTCAAACGGAGTCGTCGCTGACAACAGACGCTTCTATAAATAATAACAAGCCATCCCCAAAAACCACTATGAAAAGAATGATTATCTCCGCAGCGGTATGCCTGGCGGTGTTGGCATCAATTGCGGAAGAGAAGGCTTTACTGTGTGTCAATGTCAAGGAATCCGGGCAGCTGGAGGTAGCCTTGGGAGACCGTATCAATTCGGTAGATTCGCTGGTGGTCACCGGCGGGCCCTTGGACTACTCCGACTTCAAGGCCATCTGGCGCGCGTCGTGGTACGGACGGCTGACCTCCCTGAATCTTGAAAATGCGACAGTCGTAGACAACAAGATACCTGATTTCGCACTGTATGACGTGTACGAGCAGTATGTCAAGCCCCCCATACTACATATACCCCCCTGCATCGGATCATCCTCCCTGACAATATCGAGGCAATCGGAAGATATGCTTTCGCCCGGATGGAGCTTATCGACATTAACATCCCACAATCCCTTAAATCTCTAGACTATGGCAGCTTCATGAGCTGCCATTGGCTCAAAAAAGATAAATTCGTGATCCCGGAGGGAATTACGATTATACCTTACGTGTGTTTCCAGCACTGCCAAAGCATCAGAGAGTTCGTGCTTCCCTCAACGCTTAAGACGATTTTTATTAGTGCCTTTGAAAATACGCGCATGGAAAAAATCAACTTTCCCAATGGACTTGAACGCATTTGTCAGGCTGCATTTCAAGGCAGCGGAGAACTCCATGAAGTGTTTCTTCCCAACTCATGCCAGGAAATACAGCTTTGCGCTTTCTCTTTATGTGACAGTTTGAAAAATCTCCGTCTGCCTGAAGGATTGAAAGTCATACCTGCTAATCTGGTCAGCTACAGTAATGCTTTAGACAGCATACATATACCCGAGAGCGTACAGGAGATAAAGTCAGACGCGTTCTCGATGTGTACCAGATTGCGCAAGGTGAATTTTCCTGAGGGTCTTGAAAGAATAGAGACAAGGGCCTTCACATACTGCAACCTTGACTCCGTGATTCTTCCCTCCTCGGTCAAAGAAATAGGGTCTGACTGCTTTGCTTTCATGTCCGGGAAAGACGAGATGGAGCCTGACACGCGTGACGGCAGCATCGACATCACGACATCGGATGGATGCATTGAAATCAACGCCTCCGGACGGCGATATGGCAGATACATCATAAGTACGATGGATGGACGCATCATCGCTGCAGGAGATATCAAGCAGAGCAAGACAACGATAAACGTCACACAAGGACTATATGTTGTCAGTGCAGCCAACGCAACTCGCAAAGTGGCGGTACATTAAATGAGCGATACCTGCTAAAATCGCATGGAAAGAGTTCTATGCAATCCACATATTTCATGGAACCAATTTCAGGAGGAGCATGCCATGTTCCTACAAATTTATAGACGATTCTCCATACCCGAGGGGGCACATCGGCGATGTGCCAGCCGTGCGTAACCCCATGCACGGAGCGTCAGCGAACGTACATGGGGTTTCGCACAGCTGCCACGTCTCCGACGTGCCTTTACTATTGAGGGTGTTGCAGAACTCAGGAATCATGCAACAAACGCCACCAAATTGAGGGTGTTGCAGAACTCGTCAAATCTGGTAATTATGCCAAAGGCATGTCCCTACACACTGAGGGTTTTTAAATTTTGCAACATCTTCAATGTGTTTCAATGCAGTTCTGCGACACCCATCCTACAAACGTGTTTACATGCAGCTCTGCAATATCCTCTAAGTAGGTGAATTGCATTGCGAGGTAAGATGCGCTGATGTTTTCGCATGGTCGGGAGGCGGGCTAATGGTAGATTTGCGGAAAAAACTACTATTATGGAAGCAAACAGTATCAGGGCAGCGCGCCGACGCAAGGCGGCGAAATGGGAGATGCCGGTGTCACGCAAGTTTTATCTTGACATCATGGAGCAGGTGGAGTCGCTCGGGCAATGCAGCCCCTCGCTCGATGTCGAGAGGATGAAGATGATCATAACCGAATTTGCCAAAGGGCATGCGTATGTCAAACCGCTCAGCGAGATGGAGGCTGTGGTAGTCAAACTGCTGTGTCCTCTCATAGAGAAAGCTCAGCAACGGTCGGCACGGGCACGTTTGGCAGCCAGCAACCGTCGTGTGGCGCGCATGAGAGCCGAAAAAGCGGCAGCAGCTGCGGCTAACGAGCCCCAGACACAAAGCACACCCGCACCCGTCAGCTCCCCCACACGCCACGAAGCGGCGCAAGAACGCCGTCTCAAGCACCTCAAGCGCATAGCCCGACGGCAGGCTGCCAAAGAACATGGAGACAGCCGTGATAATCCAGATGCAGTAAGGATACTGTGGCCTCCCGAAAGGATGACATAGACACGCCCAGGTTTGTAGGTTCGCTACATAATGCTGCTGTTGCCTTAATGATGTATTGTATCAAATCAAATGAATAAGCATGTCGTAAGTCCCGGAGGGACGAGGCTGTCCTTAACCGTGGATGAGGATATGGCATAGCCATGACGAGTCCACGGTGCAACGGAGCAAAAGATGTGAGTCCCGGAGGGACGTAATCGTGGTGGAGACGCTACCATAAACTCGTCCTTTCAGGACTTGGTCTTGAGTGTCCCATGTACCGTGGACTCGGACGGCTATCGCCGACTCTCATCCACGGTTAAGCACAGCCTCGTCCCTTCGGGACTTCCACAGCACACAGAACGGTTGCACATTTCGTGTGCGCAGCGGACATGACACGGCATGTCCACATAAGGATCGGGAAAGTTACCTGGGGGATGCTTTCATCATAATTTAGGTGAAAATGGAGGGGAAGTGTGAAATTTTGGAAGATTTTTTGTTAAATTTGCCGTAGTGTGTTAAAGTAGGCTCTGAGACTTCACGAGAGAGGGCTGCCAAATTTTTAACACTCAACATTATTTAAGGTTAATTGTTAATAACATATAGGATTCACGATGTAACGGCTAACGGTCAACACCTTATCCGACCCATAAAATCCTCGGCATCGCGGTCCAGTTTGATATAAAATGAAAAAATCGACCATCTGGCTGCTGACTTTCATAATGGCTCTCACGTTCATAGGGCTCCTGTATGTGCAGATCATGTACATGCGGGAGATGATACGCATGCGTGAGGACCAGTTTAGCGAGGGGGTCAAAAGAAGCCTGTATGCCGTCACTACAGCCCTTGAGCGCGAGGAGACGAGGCACTACCTGACCGAGGACTTCGCGATGTTCGATGCTTCGGCCCTGGCCTCCGGCGGATTCCGCGCCGACCAGACACAGATGTCTAACGGTGCTCTGAATTTCCAGCAGAACACACGCACAGCCGAGACCCCAGTAGAGGACATCCGCATCAACGATGACATCAAGCTCGGTTCCTCTACGTCGCTACAGAGCAACCATGACAACCTACGAGGCCAGTACCTCTATCAGAAAGGACTCCTCAACGAGGTCATACTCACCATCCTCAGCCAGTCAAGCAACCGCCCCATACGCGAACGTGCCGACTCGACGATGGTGCGCGGATACATGCGCACGGAGCTGGAGAGCAACGGACTTGACCTGCCGTTTGAGTTTGCCATCGTCAACCGCGCCGGGCATCCAGTCTACCGTACCGACGGCTTCACGCCTCCCGAAAGCGATGACAAGGGGAGTGTCTACGTCCAGGCCCTGTTCCCCAACGACCCCGGCTCACGTGTCAACTACATACAGGTCTACTTCCCCACCAAGGCCAACTATATATTCTCTACGGTCAAGTTCATGATACCGTCGTTTGTATTCACCCTGATACTTCTGGTGATATTCCTCTACACCATCATCGTAGCGTTCCGCCAGAAGAAGCTAACGGAGATGAAAAACGACTTTATCAACAACATGACCCACGAGTTCAAGACCCCCATCTCCACAATCTCGCTCGCCGCGCAGATGCTCAACGATGACGCGGTGCGCAAGTCGCCCATGATGCTCCAGCACACTGCCACGGTCATCAACGACGAGACGAAGCGTCTGCGCTTCCAGGTGGAAAAAGTGCTGCAGATGTCAATGTTTGACCGCCAGAGCGCCAATCTGAAGCTCCAGGAGGTCGACGCCAACGTGGCCATAGCCAATATAGTCCACACATTCAAGCTCAAGGTGGAAAAATATGGCGGCAGCCTCGCCGCTGACCTCAATGCCGAAGACAGCATAGTGGCGGTAGATGAGATGCACTTCACCAACGTGATATTCAATCTGCTCGACAATGCTGTCAAATACCGCCGCGAGGACGAGCCCCTGCGCCTGAAAGTCACCACATCCGACCTTCCCGGCCGACGTCTCCGCATAGAGATAGCCGACAACGGCATCGGCATCAAGAAAGAGGATCTGAAAAAGATATTTGAAAAATTCTACCGGGTTTCCACCGGTAACCGCCATGATGTCAAGGGCTTCGGTCTCGGACTGGCCTATGTCAACAAAATGGTGCGCGAACTCGGAGGCGAGATTTCAGCCGAAAGCGAGTTCGGTCATGGATCGAAATTTATAATTGTCTTACCACTCACTAAACTCTGATTAATTATGGAAGAAAGATTGCGTATTCTGCTCTGCGAGGACGACGAGAACTTAGGCATGCTGCTGCGCGAGTATCTCCAGGCCAAAGGATTCAACGCCGACCTCTACCCCGACGGCGAAGCCGGCTACAAGGCTTTCCTGAAAGGCAAGTATGACCTGTGCGTCCTTGACGTGATGATGCCCAAGAAGGACGGTTTCGCTCTCGCCCAGGAAATCCGCACGGTCAACTCCGAAGTCCCCATCATATTCCTCACTGCCAAGTCTCTGAAGGACGACATACTCGAAGGCTTCAAAATCGGTGCCGACGACTATATCACCAAACCGTTCTCCATGGAGGAGCTCGTATTCCGCATTGAGGCCATCCTGCGCCGCGTAAAGGGCAAGAAGGGCAAGGAAATCACGATGTACAAGATTGGCAAGTTCACCTTCGACACCCAGAAGCAGGTGCTTATGGTCGACGACAAGGTGACCAAGCTGACCACCAAGGAGAGCGAGCTGCTGAGTCTGCTCTGCGCCCACGTCAACGAGATACTCGAACGCAATTTCGCGCTCAAGACCATCTGGATCGACGACAATTACTTCAACGCCCGTTCGATGGACGTGTATATCACCAAGCTCCGCAAGCACCTCAAGGATGACCCCTCTATCGAGATTATCAACATCCACGGCAAGGGCTACAAACTCATAGCCCCCGAGGTTGAGGCATCCCAGCAGTAACCCTCCCGACACATCCCACATCATCAATAATCCGCCGCTATCCCATAGATGCCGGCGGATTATTTTTTTATCCTTCATCCACGCCTCCAAATGTATAAGGCGGTAAATGCAGGGGGTGCAAACAAATCCAGCAGATGCGTTGTTTTAATTTTAACATTCACCATATTATCGTATGTATTGTGTAACCTCTTATAACCCATAGATCCAAGTATGCACATGGCCGATGCTCTGGTGTCGCCGGCAGTAGCTGCCGGAGCCGCCGCAGTCTCAGTAGCCGCCCTGATTGTGGCAGCTAACAAAGTTAAGAAATCCGACTCTTCCTCTATCGTCCCTCTGATGGGGGTGATAGGAGCCTTCATCTTCGCAGCACAGATGATCAACTTCTCCATCCCCGGCACAGGGTCAAGCGGACACATCGTAGGAGGTGTGCTTGCTGCAGCCCTACTCGGGCCATGGGCCGGGCTGATTACGGTGGCATCGGTCTTGGTGGTGCAGTGCCTCGTATTTGCCGACGGCGGACTGATGGCCATAGGCTGCAACATCCTCAATATGGGGATATGCACCATATTCCTTGGCTATGCACTTATATATCGCTGGATAGCAGGGCGTTCGCTCACTCCGTGGCGCATATTTCTCGGCTCCATACTCGGCTGCATCGTCGGACTTGAAGCCGGTGCCATACTTGTGACGGCCGAGACAGAGATGTCAGGCATCACGGCGTTGAGCTGGAACCAGTTTTTTGCGCTGATGACATCAATCCACTTCGCCATCGGAGCCGGCGAGGGCATCGCCACAGGCTTCCTGCTCTATTTCGTGGCCCGGACACGTCCGTCGCTGCTTCTGCGCGAAGCACCTGCACCGACCCAGGCCCGGGAGACGCGCACACTGCGCCCCGTGATGATAGTGTTCGGAGCGTTGGCTCTCATATTCGGCGTCACCTTCACATGGATAGCCTCATCGCACCCCGACGGCCTTGAATGGTCGATCGAACGTCTGACAGGCTCTACCGACATCATCAACGACACCGCCGCCGCTACCCGTACGGCTTTTGCCAATGTGCAAAACGCCACCTCGGTCATCCCCGACTATGACAGCACCTGGTCAGGCATCATCGGATGCGCCATGGTGGTCATATTGACATGGGCGATACTGACATGTATGCGCCACCGCCGCCATGCCACCCAGCCGGTGAAATAGGCCGGCATCCACTCTTATCTCCACAGCCATGAGTTCCATCGACAAGGCTTTGCTGACCCTCAACGACGTGGAGCGGACATCTAACCGCTCCACGTCGGCTATGAGCCGCAGGGATGTCCGTGGCAAGCTCATCGTGACCGTAGCCTTTCTCGTGGCCGTGCTGAGTTTCCCCCTTGACAATCTCGGGGGCATCATCATATTCGCCATCTACCCTATCGTGGGCTGCACCATGGCCGACATCTCCTACGGCAGGGTGCTGAAGCTCTCGCTCTACACACTCCCTTTCATAGCCTTCATAGGCATATTCAACCCCATATTTGACCAGCGGCCCATGCTCCATATCGGCTCGGTGACCGTCAGCGAGGGGTGGATACAGTTTCTGTCCATCATAGTCCGCGGACTGCTCTCGGTACAGGCCACGCTGCTGCTCATCCTCTCGTCGGGCTTCATCACCGTATGCCGGGGGATGAAAGGGCTCGGGATGCCCGACATATTTGCCACACAGCTGTTTCTGCTCTACCGCTACATCTTCGTGCTGCTCCAAGAAGCACGCTCCATGCAGATGGCACGCACGGCGCGAGGCTACGGGCGCACATCCTACGGCATGCGCTTCTGGTCGGTGTTTGTGGGGCAGCTGCTTCTGCGCACAGCCGACCGCGCCGAGCGTCTCCACCGTGCCATGCTCTCACGCGGCTTCTCCGGCATGTTTCCCCTCAGCCACCCCCTGCGCTGGCACACCGCCGACACCATCTTCGTAATCATCTGGACCGGCGCATTCGTAGCCGGCAGACTGTGTGACATACCGCTGCTATTTACCCACCTGTTTAACCACGTCTGACCCATGAGCCACCACTATGTGAAATTTGACAACGTACACTACCGCTACCCCGACGGTTTCGAGGCTCTGCGCGGAGTGTCATTTCTCATCACCCACGGAGAGAAAGTGGCCCTCGTAGGAGCCAACGGAGCCGGCAAATCCACACTGATGCTCCACATGAACGGACTGCTGCAAGCCACCGAAGGGAGCGTGGTTATAGGTGACGTGATGATTACCCGAAAGACCCTCCCGGAGATACGCCGCACCGTAGGGCTGGTATTCCAGAACCCCGACGACCAGCTCTTCATGCCCACAGTGGAGGAGGATGTAGCCTTCGGTCCGCGCAACATGAAGCTGACCGAAGATGAAGTAGACCGCCGCGTGACCCGTGCCCTTGAAGCGGTAGGAGCCGAAGAACTGCGCCATCAGGCCCCCTACCGTCTGTCGGGAGGACAGAAACGCAGCGTAGCCATAGCCACAGTGCTTTCCATGGAGCCCGACATACTCGTCCTCGACGAGCCCTCAAGCAACCTCGACCCACACGCACGCCGCCTCCTCATCAAGCAGATCCAGGACTTCTACCACACAGTCATAGTCACCAGCCATGACCTCGACCTCGTGCGCCGCACCTGCCCCCGTACCATCATAATGTCACACGGCGAAATCATAGCCGACGGCCCCACAGACGCCCTCCTCGACGACGAAGCCCTGATGACCCGCGCCGGTCTCTAATCCCCCACGACGCAACAAAGCCGTCAATTCCATAGACAGCATACCTTCTATGCAAACGCAAGCCATTGAAAAGAAGCGTTTTATAGGACTATGCCATGGAACCAATTTATTCTTATAGGGGGCGCTTAAATATCTGTCTCTTATACACATCTCCGAGCCCACGAGACATCTCAGGATCTCG
>ERZ1027217.137-NODE-137-length-42353-cov-11.821623_pt1 | contig 42353 bp, 40 predicted proteins | sample MGYA00519268_ERZ1027217 | MGnify/ENA primary metagenome ERZ1027217 (study PRJEB26926, sample SAMN06164537) | human gut metagenome | biome: ENVO:00009003; feature: ENVO:2100002; material: ENVO:00002003 | host: Homo sapiens | place: USA | collected 2012 ...
TAAACCAATATCAGTAAACATACAAAACCGAGTCAACCATTTTCAGGAACGGACAGAGTGACAGATACAGGCATCTGTATCACACCGTTTTGCCAGAATGGATTACGCGGCTTTGTGAAATTGTTGTATCTCCCCGGTATGAATGTCGGATTGAGCGAAGATTCATAGAGGTAGCCGGCATCGGAGACTGCATGCTCGTCAACTTTCATCATACGGGCCATGCGGTATCCGTGTACCGGTTTGCCGATTATCTGCTCAAGACGCAGACGCGATTCCAGTAAATCCTCGGGGTTGAACACCGTATGGTTCATACCATGGCTGGCAAGCTCATGTCCCTCGTTGATTATACGGGAAACTTCCTCGGGAGCATGCTCGGCAAAGTTTACGGTGACAAAAAAAGTAGCCTTGACACCATGCTTCCGCAGGGTGTCAAGGATTACGTTTGTACCATAGCGTGATATTTCCATCATTCTCTCAAAGGGCATGTCATAACCATGCTCCTGAGGGAGATCGAATTCTTCAATATCAAAGCTGAGGCATATCATATATTATAGCGAATTTTAAATCTGGCCTCGGCCATGACAGTTCTTGAATTTTTTACCGCTACCACAAGGGCATGGGTCATTACGGCCAACTTTCAGACCGGCCTTAGCAGGCATCGGCTTGGGAGCCTGTCCCTGCGGTGCACTGGCTGCGGCACGCTGGGCATCCTCGCCGGGGAGCGACGGCTTGTTGGCTCTGTAACGTGAGTAGTCGGTAGGACGCTCGGGAGCTGCTTGCTTTACGGCGGCGGTATTGGACGTGCGTTCGTTTTCAGGCTCAGGCTCGCGCAGATATATCTGACCTCTCATAAGAGCTGTCATCGTCTTGCTGTTGAGATTGTTGAGCATCTGTTCAAACAGATGGAACGACTCGACTTTGTAGATAACCAGAGGATCTTTCTGCTCATATGACGCATTCTGCACTGACTGGCGCAGCTGGTCAAGCTCACGGAGATGCTCTTTCCAAAGCTCGTCGATAGTGACAAGCAGCACGGCCTTGTGCCACTCCTTGACTATCGAACGGCACTCGGTATTGTAGGCCTCCATGATGTCGACGGCAAGATTGAATATGCGTTTGCCGTCGGTGATGGGCACGATGATTTTGTTGGTGATGCCACGGTTTTCCACACAGTCTTTGACCACGGGTTTTGCGACTTCAATGATGCGTTCGCTCCGTCGGTCCAGAGTCTCGGTGGCGGCGGCGTGTATGCGGTCGGTCTTTTCTTCCTTCGACATGCTGCGGAACTCGTCTTCGGTAAAGGGAGCTTCGATGGTCAGCACCTTCATCAGAGCCATCTGCAGCTCCGCATAGTCATTGGGCGAATCATATGAGATGACAAGATTTTCGATGAAGTCATACATCATGTTGGCGATGTCAATACCGACTCGTTCGCCTAAGAGCGCATGATGGCGGCGTGTATAGATATACGTACGCTGCTTGTTCATCACGTCATCGTATTCAAGCAGACGCTTACGTATGCCGAAGTTGTTTTCCTCGACTCGTTTCTGGGCGTTTTCGATGGCACGGGTGACCATCTTGCTCTCTATCATCTCGCCTTCCTGGAGTCCGAGGGTATCAAGCATCTTCATCACGCGGTCGGTGGCAAACAGACGCATGAGCTGATCTTCAAATGACACGTAGAACACCGAAGACCCCGGGTCGCCCTGACGTCCCGCACGTCCACGCAGCTGACGGTCAACTCGGCGTGATTCATGTCGTTCGGTACCGATGATGGCCAGACCTCCGGCATCCTTGACCTCCTGAGGGAGCTTGATGTCCGTACCACGACCGGCCATGTTGGTGGCGATGGTCACAGTACCGGCCTTACCTGCAAGGGCCACGATGTCGGCTTCCTTCTGATGCAGCTTGGCATTGAGGACATTGTGGGGGATGTGGCGGAGAGTAAGCATGCGGCTGAGCAGCTCCGAGATTTCCACCGAAGTGGTACCAACAAGCACCGGGCGGCCTTTATCCACCATCGCCTGGATTTCGTCAATGACAGCGGCATATTTCTCCTTCTTGGTCTTGTAGACACGGTCATTCATGTCGTGACGGGCTACAGGACGGTTGGTAGGGATTGTGACAACATCAAGTTTATAGATGTCCCAAAGCTCACCGGCTTCTGTTTCAGCCGTACCGGTCATACCGGCCAGCTTGTGGTACATGCGGAAGTAGTTCTGGAGGGTTATGGTCGCAAATGTCTGTGTAGCAGCCTCAACCTTCACACCTTCCTTGGCCTCGATGGCCTGATGCAAGCCGTCACTATAGCGTCGGCCTTCCATGATACGGCCAGTCTGTTCATCGACGATTTTGATTTTGTTGTCATCGATGACATACTCCACATCTTTTTCAAACAGGGTGTAGGCCTTTAGCAGCTGAGCCACTGTGTGCACGCGCTCTGCTTTGACGGCATACTGCTGCATTAGCTCGTCTTTTTTCTGCTGACGCTCCTCGAGGTCGGCTATGTGTTCGGTCTCTGAGAGCTGGGCGGCGATGTCGGGGAGCACAAAGAATTTCGGGTCTTCGCTCTTGCCGGTCAACTCGTCAATACCCTTGTCAGTAAGGTCTACGCTGCGGTTCTTTTCGTCAATGACGAAGTAAAGCGGCTCGGTAGCCTTGGGCATCTCGCGCTCATTGTCCTGCAGATAATATGCTTCGGTCTCCAGGAGGATATTCTTCATGCCTTCCTGACTCAGGAACTTGATGAGAGCTCCGTTTTTAGGCAGACCCTTGTAGGCTCTGAACAGCTGCAAAGCGCCTTCCTTGCGCACTTCCTTGTCGTCAGATGCAAGTTTGGTCTTTGCATCCGACAGCAGTTTGGTGACGAGTCTGCGCTGCGCTTCTACCACTTTCTCTACATTGTGGCGGTACTGGTCAAACAGCTGGTCGTCGCCCTTGGGTACGGGACCTGATATAATCAGGGGTGTACGGGCGTCGTCGATAAGCACCGAGTCGACCTCATCGACTATGGCATAGTAGTGCTTGCGCTGCACCATATCTGCCGGAGACATGGCCATGTTGTCGCGCAGATAATCGAAACCGAACTCGTTGTTGGTACCGAAAGTGATGTCGCAGTTATATGCCGCACGACGCTGGGGTGTGTTAGGCTGGTGCTTGTCTATGCAGTCTACGGTAGAGCCGTGGAACATGTACAAAGGTCCCATCCATTCGGAGTCACGTTTTGACAGATAGTCGTTGACGGTGACTACATGGACGCCGCGGCCCGACAGGGAGCGCAGGAATACCGGCAGGGTTGCCACAAGGGTCTTACCTTCACCAGTCGCCATCTCGGCTATCTTGCCCTGATGGAGCACGATGCCGCCTATCAGCTGCACCTCATAGTGTACCATATCCCACACGATTTCGTTGCCACCGGCAATCCATCGGTTCTTGTATATGGCCTTGTCGCCGTCAATGGTTACGAAATCCTTGCCTTGTGCAGCCAGATCGCGGTCAAGCTGCGATGCCGTCACCTCGATAGTCTCATTTGCGGCAAAACGTGATGCAGTCTCACGTATGGCTGCAAACACTACCGGCAGGTGCTCGTTGAGTTTGTCTTCTATCGTGTCAAGGATTTTCTTCTCATGCTTGTCAATGTCATCCCACAGCGGTTGACGCTTGTCAAAAGGCAGAGTCTCAATCTCTTTCTTCGTATTGGTGATGAATTCGGTATCGGCGGCTATGGAGTTCTTGATGTCTTCGCGCACATTGGTGATTACACCGCGTAACTCATCATTGGAGAGTGATGTCAGTTTCGGGATTTCAGCCTTGATTTTGTCAAGGATGGGCTGTATCTCACGCAAGTCGCGCTGTGACTTGTTGCCGAATATCTTGCTTAAAAATGATGAAAATGCCATTATATTATATAGGTGGTATATGTATTTTTCTCTAATAGGTTTTCTTGATGGAGAGTCGGAGGTGTCAGAACACTGGAGATAACGAAGCCCCTCCGGGTGAACGTATGCGCAACAGGCGGCATACTGATGGCGCTATGGCGCGAGCATCTATGGTGTTGCCGATTTTTACATTGCCCAATTCAGGAGCAAGTATATAGAAAGGCATCTGTACATTGGCGATTCTTTCCACTCCGCTGTTGGCGGTGCGGATGCTGCCATTGGTCGCAGATTCTATTTCCCATCCCGGATTAACGGTGATGAGTATGTCACCGGCGTAAGTGGTGTTTATATTCCCGGCGGCATCCTTGCTGAGGGCTTCGTCAAGGGTCTCGGCCTTGACCACACCGCTCATCTGTGACAGGAAGGAAGCTGCCTCATCACGCAGGTCGGCTATGTCAAGGTTCTTATCCTTGGCGAGTTTACGGTTAAGGTAAAACTGCTTGTCATTATATCCCTTGACCCACTCGCCGTTGCCATGCACAGCCATGAGATACATGTTGAGCAGCCCCATGGCTTTTTGCGGTGAGAATTTGCCCCAAGGTATGCGCCACTGTTCGTCATCGCGGCGATATGGCGTAGTGGCCGGGATGCCCGAAAGCATTATTACTTTAGAGCCGCCGGCCGCAGCTTCATCAGCCGCTTTGAACAGACGTGACAGGTCAGCATCCAGGCGTATATAAGCGTCAGCGGTCTCAGTCCGCGTATCCGCTGTGCGGGCATAGGGATATTGCGAAAGCTGGTATCCTATATTGAGCACATTGATTCCATTGCCCTGCGTCGGGGTCATGGATTTGAGATATTCGATGGCAACATCAGTTATCTCGGTATTGACAAGCGGCGAATATTTGAATGCCTCTACCCTATCAGCATCTTTCGAGGGATAGGTATAGGTAAACGGATATTTGCTCTTGCTCTCGGGAAGCCAGGGAAGCTGTAGGGTTTTGGCTGCCGGTATCCATCTGGCGGTGTCAAGCCTTGAGGTTAACGGCTGCTTGTAATTGCGCGAAGAAATCTCTCTGGGAGTTTCTTTGTACCATGTGGTGGTGGCCCACTTGCCTGACTTGGAGTCAATCCATGCAGCAGTATTGCCCGCATGGCCGGCCATAAGCAATGCCAGACTATAATCAGGTGCGAATGCCGCCACCCGGGCTATTCCGGCTCCGTCGATACGTATTTCGTCAGACAGAGTAGAGACATTGATAGCCTTAGGTGACACAGAGGTCTGGGTGAAATTACCCATGACGCTCTCATCGGTGAATATATCGGTCAGTTTGCCGGTCGCAGCATCATAGACCAATTGTGCAGGGATACCATTGACAGCAGCACCTGTTCCGGTCATAAGCATGGCAGCTGACGATGCCGGATTGGACACATAGCCGTAATCAATATCATCGGCATAGGCCGCCGATGACATCAGACGGACAAAACCGTCATGCTCGAACGAATCCTGAAGCAGGCCAAGATATTGGCCGTCCAAACCCTCGACTATTATGTTTACCAGCAATGCCGGACGCTTTGACTGCCTGGCGGCATATCTGCTGTCAGACGCATCAGCAGAGGTCACACATGATGCAACCACTGAGAGGAGTCCGCATAACAGGAAGCGAGTGTTAGTATTTCTGGTCAGGATAGTCTTTTTCTGGTCCATTTCGCTGTAGCAATATATTGAACCGACAGCACTGCGTCAAGCAGTATCAGAGGCCAAAATGCTGCATTTAATGATTGAACGTTAAAAAGGGCTATTAGCGTCAAAGTCAATAGTGCTACAAAGTTAGCAAAATGATAATAAATCAACAGTTTATTGCAATTTTTTAACCAAATGCACACTGCCGGGATAATAGCCAGTGGGTTAAGCCACAGCAAAAGCCAGTTTGGGGAGGTGGCTTCATGGATAGAGACAAAAACCAGGAATGTCAGCAGACATCCGGCAAGGAAGCATATACCATAATGTATGGAATGCAATACACGTGGAACTCGGTGTTTTCTCCATGACCGTGATGTTAGCCACAGCCCTGCCAGTGCGAGCACAGATGCTACAGTTAAAGGCGAAAGATACCACGGCGTAGGAGGCAGTGTGGTCCCATGGTCCGGTCCATCAAGAAGCACATGCTCATCTTTGACCAGCATGCGCCCACGGACTCGGGCACTGTCAAGCAGTGTTTTAAGTCTGACAGGCGCGAAGCCTTCATCTCTGACCGTTATAGCCTTGTCGATACCGGAGCCGAGGGCCAGGTCTATGCCGAACTGATACCATGGATAATTCTTGTGGTATCGGCTCATTAGCTGTCGGAATGTAGTGTGAGACTTCTCCGACGAGTCAATCAGGGAGTCTCCCACAGCCGCCTCAATGAACTTCAGCGGCCTTGTCGCGCAGTTGTCATAAAGATAATTGTACCTGTATTTGCGATTTTCAAGCAGCAAGTTTGCGCGCACTTCCGATAGTAGTATGCCGGTCTGTATGGAATCGAGGTCGAGAATCTGCTCTACTACCCTGCGTCCGCTCATCCTGTACTCATAGAGCGACAGGTCTGTGGGGAAGGCTGCGGCCATATAATCGGTTTCGCCCTTTACAAACCTGTAGACGAAATCCGATTCATTAAAATCAAATACACCCCAATTCACACATACATCATAGTCTGCTGATTTGATACGGAGCATCGTGTGGCCTTCCAGCTCATAGAAAATTCGGCCCGGATAGGCCGTCAGAATACTGACGGTCACATCCTTGTCATTGCTGCCGGCCACGGGTGCCGCCTGTAAGCCAAAGCCGGTAGCAATGCAACATACAAATGTGACGACTGTCAGCAGAAGCTTCATCGAAATTCGGGTTGAAATGATAAACATATAGCAAATTTAGACATTTTAAATCATCATACATAGATGTCATAACGATTTTGCTTATCTTTGCTGATATTTTATAGTGTATCATGGCATGTCTATGAAGTATAGAAACAGCAATATCCGACTCCATTTTTTTATAACATTATACATCGCAGCGACTCTCGGAGGAAGTGCCGTCTATCCGCAATCCAAGAAAAACAGCGGAAACGGCAAAGCGGCAAAATCAGAGCAAGCTGCCGTATCGTCAGCCTCTGTGATTGAGGAAATCAGAAAGGAAATATCTGATTACAACCTCGATAAAGCTGAGGAACTGATAGACAAGGCAGAGGCCGCCAACCGACGCAACAAGAAGAAAAATCCCCTCCCTGAGGGATTAGAAGAGGCCAAAGACAACATTATCAAGATGCGGGAAATGCTCGACAGGGTTGAATCTATCGAGATAATCGACAGCGTTTCTGTCGCGAAAAAAGACGCCTACACCCATATACCTCTGTCGCCGGCATCAGGACGCTATCTTGCCCCATCGGTGCTTCCCGAAGTGTTTCCGCACAAAGACGCATCTACTGTATATGCCACCGAGGACTACTCCATGCTCATGTGGGGAGCCCGTAATCCTAAAGGCTCTATGAGCATATACCAGAGTGATCGCCTGTCTGATGGCACGTATGCAGCTCCGGTGGCGATAGAAGGCGAATTTGGAGATGCCGACATTGACTACCCATACCTGTCGACTGACGGTATTACACTGTATTTTGCATCAAAGAATACTGACGGTCTTGGCGGATATGACATTTATATGACCCGACGTGAGGATGGTAAGTTTCTGCTTCCTCAGAATCTCGGCATGCCGTATAACTCCCTTTCTGACGATTATCTGCTCATCATAGATGATGTCAAGAATGTGGGCTGGTGGATGACAGAACGTACATCCGCGCCCGGCATGGTGACGATATATACCTTCATACCCCAGGAGCTTCGTAAAAACTATCCGCCTGATACCCCCGGACTCGCATCTCTGGCAAACGTAAAGTCTTATAAATCAAGCTGGACTCCCGGTAAGGACTACACGGCTATTATCGCCGCTTCGCGTCAGACTCCATCGGATGAAAAGTCCAAGGAGGCGGCATTTGAGTTTTATATCCCGGGCAAAGGCATATATCACTCATATTTCGATTTCAAGTCCGTACAGGCTATGGAGCTGATGAAGGATTATCAGGAGATGAAAAACAAATATGACTCCCTCAGAAGCCATCTATCGAAATTACGCATGTCATATGCGTCAGGCCAAAGAAATACGGCTGAAGATATAATCAAAGGTGAAAAAGAGATACAGACGCTCCAAAAGGATATGAAAGCTCTCAGCAACGAGATAGTCCGCACGGAGCAGTCGGCAGAGTAAATTAAAGATACATACAAAACATATATTCCAATCATGACTTCATTTTTGATAGCGTTCGTAGTGCTTATAGCCGGCTACTTCATCTACGGCGCTTTAGTCGAAAAAGTTTTTGCCAGTGACAAAAACCGCAAGACACCGGCCAAAACCATGTCAGACGGCATAGACTATGTAGAGATGCCGACATGGAAGGTATTCTTGATACAGTTTCTGAACATCGCTGGTGTCGGCCCCATATTCGGTGCGATAATGGGTATCATGTATGGCCCGGCGGCATTCCTGTGGATAGTGCTCGGTACTATATTCGCCGGTGCGGTGCATGACTTCATATCAGGTATGATTTCTGTGCGCATGGGAGGCAAATCGCTGCCCGAAATCGTTGGCACAGAGCTTGGCAAGAAGATAAAACTCATCATGGGTGTTTTTACATGCGTGCTGCTGATAATGGTTATCGCAGTGTTCGTGCGTACCCCTGCCAATCTTCTGGCCACACTCACCCCGGATCATCTCAATGCCACATTCTGGGCGACATGTATCTTTTTGTACTATATCCTTGCCACCCTGCTGCCGGTGGATAAACTTATCGGCAATCTCTATCCGCTGTTTGGTTTCGCATTGCTGTTTATGGCTGCCGGAATCATGGGTTATATGATTGTCAACGGTATAAATATCCCTGATGGATTTGCCGAAGGTCTTGCAAACCGTCATCCATCGGGCGATATGGCTCCCATTTTCCCGATGATGTGCATATCCATAGCGTGCGGAGCCATATCCGGATTTCATGCCACCCAAAGCCCTATGATGGCGCGTTGCCTCAAGAACGAGAAATACGGTCGGCCTGTATTTTACGGAGCTATGGTATCTGAGGGCATCGTCGCTCTGATATGGGCGGCTGCAGCTATCACATTTACCGGAGGTTATGACAAATTGGCCGGATATATGGCTGAAAACGGACAGGACGCCGGCATACTCGTGCACGAAGTCTGTGTGAATTGGCTCGGCACTTTCGGTGGCATCCTTGCCATCCTCGGTGTGATTGCCGCACCTATCACTACCGGCGACACAGCCATGAGAAGTCTGCGCCTCATCATAGCTGATTCCGTCGGCATCAGCCAGAAGAAGTTTGTCAAACGAATACTTGTCACGCTTCCCATAGTAGCACTGAGCTATCTGCTGATAAATATCAACTTCGACGTGCTTTGGAGATATTTCGCCTGGTGTAACCAGACCCTCTCCATCTTCACATTGTGGGCTTGTACGGTATATCTCGCCCGACATGGTAAGGCCTATGTCATTACGATGCTTCCGGCAATGTTTATGACCATGCTTTGTGTGACTTTCATCTGTTTTGCCCCGTTAGGCAAGTTTGTGGCCGGTGTAGGTTTACCTCTCTATGTCAGCCGGATAATCGGTTTCTTGGCTATGGCAGCGTGCACAATCAGTTTCTATGTCTGGAAGAAGGGTTTACAATCGTCGCCTGAGCTGATGGTTAAGGACTAAGGGAGGTTTCTGTATAATGACTGTTGATGACATCATAAGCATAGCTTCACGGACGAGTGGGTATAATTTCCATGGGCATACGCAGTTTTGCGACGGACATGCCGATATGGAGGAATTTGTAGTGGCCGCTATTGACGGCGGTACGCTGCATTACGGATTTACACCCCACTGCCCTATCCCGTTTCCGTCACCGTGCAATATGAGCCGCGAGTCGGTAGAATCATATTTCGTTGAAATCCGGCGGTTAAAAGCCCTCTACGGTGACCGCATAAAGCTATATGCCGGTATGGAAGTGGATTATCTTGATGATTCCTGGGGGCCTGCATGTCAATACATACAGTCATTGCCGCTTGATTTTCGCATCGGTTCTGTTCACTTTATTCCCTCTGAAGACGGATTTGTGGACGTTGACGGGCGTTTTGAAAACTTTAAAATCAAGATGGCTAAATACTTCGCCAACGACATAGAAGCTGTGGTGAAGCTGTTCTATTCGCAATCTGTCAATATGGTTGAGGCCGGCGGATTTGACATCATAGGCCACTTGGACAAAATCGGCCACAATGCGTCACATTTCCGTCCTGGCATTGAGTCAGAAGCCTGGTACATGGCCGAGGCCGACAGGCTTGTTGACTGTGTCATGGATAACGGATGTATCGTAGAGCTAAACACCAAAGCATATCATCAGCATAGCCACAGATTGTTTCCGTCTGACAGGCTTTTGCGGCGGCTTGTCAGAGGCGGCGCGCAAATCATTGTCAACAGTGATGCCCATGATCCACAATTGATTGAATCAGGGCGTCCCGAAGCATTTGGATTGCTGTCAACGCTTTCCGTGTCATAGATTTGTATATCTGACATTAATTGCATAACTTCGTGATGGATGCAGCCATTTGACTGATTGCTGCACATCCATCACGAAGTTTCATATATGGACACCACACCTACGTCAGCAAAATCAATGCTCATAGTGAGCGATGGCTTGTTTCTTGAAAGCTATCTTGTGGAGCAGTTTAAGCAATCATATGATATAAGACTGCTGCACGTTGATGATTTGAAACATGTCAAATCGCTGTCGCGCCATTATGATACTGTGATATATTGTCCGGTGGCCTCCCCTTCTGTGCCGAATATTTCCTATGTCGGCAGTCTTTGCGATGCGATGACACATGATGCCCCTGATGACATCATATTAATATCGTCATATGAGGTGTATGGCCGGGAGGCATCTCAGGATAAAATCGTTACGGAGAGCGATAAGCCTCAGCCTGACACTGCTTTTGGACGTGACATGCTTGATTGTGAGCGTCAGCTTATACGGTGGTGTGACGGCCGTGACACACGTCTGACGATACTCCGAGCCGGAGAAATCGTAGGCAACGGCATGACCGGACGCATACGATATATGACTGATAAAATCGCTAACGGCATGTATATCCACCTGCCGGGATATGATGGTACTATTCCTCTGATTCATGCCGAGGACCTGGCCATGGCAGCCGCATGTCTGGGTGGAAAAAGGGCTATGCTTAACATCAATGACGGATGCACCCACCGCCGTAAAGACGTTGCAGAGGCCATAGCCCACCGTCTTAACGACAAGCGGATACTTACCATGCCCCGAAGGCTGGTTTTAATCATCAAAATGTTGTCAAGCATAGTGCCGTCATGGCGCAGATTGCTGGCTGAGATGTCAGCTGATGCTACATTCAGCATTGCATCTGCCCGGCAACTCTCGGAAGGCAGTTTCAAACCGCGAGATGTGGTCAAATATCTTAACAGTCAATATTAACTCCCGATTTAATCCCTGACAATTTGGCTCCATTAACCACAATATTATCTGATACAGCTCATACATTGGTCGGTATCGTAAAGATACTGATGATGTCACGATGGTCGCGCAGGTGTTCCGCCCGTGATGCCAGTAGCGGTTCCCTAATAATACTCGGCAACGGTCCGTCACTCAACGATGCCATCAAAGATGATTTGGATATATTGCAGACACATCCGTGCATGGCCGTGAATTTCGCGGCCAACAGCGACGAATATCTCCGACTGCGACCTCGCTACTATATACTTGCCGATCCCCACTTCTTCACTTCTCACGGTTCGGACGGTAATGTGTCGCGCCTGTTTGACCGCATAGCATCTCTGACCGATTGGCCGATTACATTGTTTATACCGGCGGAATACGCAAAGAATTTCAGGATGCCGGCTACCAACGGCAACGTTACTGTCAGCCCCTACAATTGCGTGGGAGTGGAGGGATTCGCTTCTTTTGAAAATTATGTCTATGCCAAAGGGCTTGCCATGCCTCGCCCACGCAATATCCTTATCCCGGCGATAATGACCGGCATAGGCCTCGGATTCAGATCCATCTACATATGTGGAGCCGACCATTCGTGGACCCGTACACTCAGTGTCAGCGATGACAATAAGGTGGTGACCATCCAGCCCCATTTCTACAAAGACAATGCTGATGAGCATGCACGTGTCACGCAGGTATATGACAATGTGAAGTTGCACGAGATACTCAACAGTTTTTATGTGGCCTTCAAAAGCTACCATACAATTGCCCGGTATGCAGCCTCCCGGGGAGTTGAGATTTTCAATGCCACCAAGGGCAGCTTCATAGATGCATTTCCACGGCGTAATCTGCGCGAGCTGTCCATACCGACAAAATAACCCCATCTGTATTATATATTATGAGAACACCTGACCAATTGCAAGGAGTGACACACCTCGGTAGCAGAGCTACCGAGTATCCGACTGACTACGATCCCTCGTTGCTACAATCATTCAAAAATCTGCATCCCGAGCGTGATTATCTCGTCACTCTCGACTGTCCGGAGTTTACATCTCTGTGTCCCAAGACGGGTCAGCCGGATTTTGCCCGTATCATCATAAATTATATCCCCGATCTGTCAATGGTCGAAAGCAAGAGCTTGAAGCTGTATCTGTTCAGTTTCCGCAATCACGGAGATTTCCATGAAGATTGCGTAAACATCATATTGGACGATTTGCGAAAGCTCATGCAGCCGAGATATATAGAAGTAATCGGTCTGTTCACACCCAGAGGCGGCATCGCCATACATCCATTTGCCAACTGGGCCGATGAAGCACACCGTCATCTCGCTGAGCAGCGGTTGGTGGCATGCATGCCGGTAAATTGACTGTAGGCATGTCCGGCAAGCCATTGCTTATAACAAGAATCTGGAGATTCTATCGTGACGGTTTTCGTGAGATGACAACCGGAAAGAGTCTGTGGGTGTTAATAATCGTAAAGCTTGTGCTGATATTCGTAGTTATGAAGCTGCTGTTTTTCCCCGACCTTCTTAAGCGAGACTATAAAGACGATGACTCACGTGCAGATGCCGTCAGATCGTCGCTGCTTGACAAGCGCCGATGACTACGGGATACACCATAGGGCTACCGCTAATTTTCAATATACATAATACTTAAATACCATGAATGATTTGATTAATGTTGTCGACTGGTCAAGAGCCCAGTTTGCACTGACAGCGATGTATCACTGGCTGTTCGTTCCGCTTACTCTCGGACTGTCGGTCATTGTCGCTGTCATGGAGTCAGCCTATGTCCGCACCGGTAGTGCCAAATGGCTTGCCCTCACAAAATTCTGGATGAAACTGTTCGGTATAAATTTTGCCATCGGAGTGGCTACCGGCATCATCCTTGAGTTTGAGTTCGGTACCAACTGGTCAAACTACAGCTGGTTTGTAGGTGACATATTCGGGGCACCGCTTGCCATCGAGGGATTGCTTGCATTCTTTATGGAAGCCACTTTCATTGCTGTGATGTTTTTCGGCTGGGGCAAGGTATCCAAGCGGTTCCATCTGACTGCCACGTGGCTCACTGCTTTTGGCGCCACAATATCCTCTGCCTGGATTCTTATAGCCAACGCATGGATGCAATATCCCGTAGGCATGGAATTTGATCCGGCTCAGATGAGAAATATAATGGATGATTTCTGGGCCGTTACACTCAGCCCGGTGGCCATACATAAGTTTTTCCATGCCGTATTCTCAGGATGGACGTTGGCCGGTGTGTTCGTCATTTCGGTGAGCTGCTGGTTCTACCTCCGTAAGCGTAATCACGCCATGGCACTGCGCTCTATCAAGGTCGGAGGCTGGGTAGGTCTGGCAGGTATCGTCGGCACCCTTTGGAGCGGCGACGGCTCAGCCGTGGATGTGGCTCGTGTTCAGCCTATGAAACTCGCAGCCATGGAGGGTCTGTATCACGGTGGCCGAGGTGTGGATTTGGTAGCTGTGGGCATACTGAATCCCTCAAAGGAGTTTGATGACGAACAAGACCCCTTCTTGTTTGAGACAGGCATGCCGAATATGCTCTCTCTGCTTGCGACACATGAATTTAACGGATTTGTCCCGGGCATAAATGATCTTATTGACGGCATATCCATCAATGCAAACGGCGATACTGTCAGGACGGTCAGCTATGCCGAACGCATAGCCATAGGCAAGCAGTCACATGAGGCTCTGAGAGCCTACGATGTAGCCAGGGCTACGAACGATACCACTGCCATGAATAAGGCGGCGTCAGAGCTTAAAGCTACGTTCCAGTATTTCGGCTATGGCTATCTTGACTCTCCGGCTGAAGCCATACCTCCTGTGGGTCTGACGTTCTATTCGTTCAGAGTTATGGTGATTGCCGGAGGATACTTGTTGCTGTTCCTGATAGTATATCTCGTAATCGCATATAAGAAAACTTCGTGGCTGACCAACCGTTGGTGGCAGTGGATAGGCATGCTTTCACTTGTGATTGTGTATGCTTGCAGCCAGGCCGGATGGATTACCGCCGAAGTAGGCCGACAGCCATGGATAATCGAGGGGCTGATGCCTACACGGGCTGCTATTTCGTTCATCTCGTCAGGTATGGTGCAGCTGACATTCTGGCTGTTTGCCGCAATTTTCACCGGTTTGCTGGCCGCTGAAATCAGCATCATGCTCAAAGCCATATCCAAGGGGTCCAAAACCGATTATGACAGTCTCCCCGATTCATCAGACGAGGCATCTTCATCTCAAACCGCAAAATCATAATATCATGGACGAATATATCTTCCTTCAAAACTACTGGTGGCTCCTGATATCCATACTCGGAGCCCTGTTGGTGTTCCTTCTCTTTGTGCAGGGAGGCCAGACACTGTTTATGTTCTGCGGCAATGACACCTACCGCAATATGATGGTCAATTCTCTCGGACAGAAATGGGAACTGTCATTCACCACGTTGGTGGTGTTCGGCGGCGCATTCTTCGCATCGTTCCCGTTGTTCTACTCCACCAGCTTCGGCGGAGCATACTGGCTGTGGATGATTATATTGTTCAGCTTCATCGTTCAGGCAGTGAGCTATGAATACCGCCGTAAGCCGGGAAATATCTTCGGCACGGCTACCTATGACACATTCCTGTTTATCAACGGTTGCGTAGGGTGCATATTGCTCGGAGTGGCTGTGGCTATGATGTTTTTCGGCGGTGAATTTGAGGTTACACGCAGCAATCTGCTTGACACCCCATCTCCTGTCATATCCCGATGGGTAGCCGGCAGTCATGGCATAGAGGCTATATTTAACTGGCGCAATCTGTTGCTTGGATTTGCCGTGCTGTTTCTGGCCCGTACCCAGGCCAATCTTTATTTTATGAGCAACATACATGCCGAGGATGGCGGACGTTTTATGAGCGCATGTAAGCGCGCCACACTCGTCAACGGTGTAATCTTCGTAGTTTTCTTCCTGGCCTTCATGGGCGTATTGCTCACCTCGGCAGGGTATCGTTCCGGCATCTCAGGCAATGTAGTAGCTATAGAGCCATACAAATACCTGCATAATTATCTGTCAATGTGGTGGGTCGGAGTCACACTGCTTGTAGGTGTGATACTCGTCCTCTACGGCGTGGGCAGAGGAGCTCTTGACCGCACTTATCGCAGCGGCATATGGTTTTCAGGCATAGGTACGGTGCTGGTTGTACTGACGCTTTTCTGGGTGGCAGGATACAACGATACTGCCTATTATCCATCTTTGGCTGATGCGACAAGCTCGCTGACCATACGCAACAGCAGTTCTTCGCTCTTCACTCTTAAAGTCATGAGCTGGGTTTCGCTGATAGTCCCTGTGGTGCTGGCATATATAGCTTATGTCTGGTATTCAATGAACCGTAAGCCGGTCACCCCGAAATCGGTCAAATCCAATAGCGAATCCTATTGAACAGCGTTTAACAATTTTTAGCCTCAGAATAATCTGAAATATCAGTAATTTTGTGGAGCTGCATGTTATAGACCATGCAGCTCCCTTTTTTCTGTCTAACAGCAGTGGGGGTGTCTGAGAGACCATCTCTCAGGCTGAGATTATACCCATGGAACCTGATGCGGATAATCCCGCCGAAGGAAAAACTGTCAAAAAGATGCAAAAACACTACATCAACGTCCTGGCTATCGCCGGGAGCGACTCTGGAGCAGGTGCCGGCATACAAGCCGATCTTAAGACCTGTCTCGCCAATTGCGTATATGCCACTACCGTCATCTCGGCGGTCACAGCCCAAAACACATGTGGAGTAAAGGATTTCTGCCGTATTGAACTGCCTATGATTGAAGCGCAGCTTGATGCGGTGATTACCGATGTGCGCCCGGATGCAGTCAAGACCGGAATGCTCCCTGATGACGCAAGCATAGCGCTTGTCGGTGAGATACTGCGTAAGTACGGCATGGAAAATATCGTAGTTGACCCCGTGATGGTGGCTACGTCGGGCGACTCGCTTACATCGGGTGATACAGGTGATGCGCTTATGAATCATCTGTTCCCTATTGCCACTGTAGTTACTCCCAATATTCCCGAAGCTGAACGTCTGTCAGGACTGTCTATCAGGACTCCGGACGATATACTTGCCGCAGCAGAGCATATCATTGCCAAAACAGGCGTAGCCAATATCCTTATTAAAGGCGGCCACACTACGGCTGAAAACGGATTGATTACCGACGTCCTTGTTGGCAGAGACGGCACAGTGACGCGATATGAACACGAATTGCTGCCAAGTAACAATACCCACGGTACCGGCTGCTCGCTGTCATCGGCCATAGCGGCTAATCTTGCTAAGGGCTATGATGTCACTGAAGCGTGCCGACGGGCCATCGATTGGCTGTCGGCGGCTATCAAATCAGGACAGTCGCTTGTGCTCGGCCACGGACATGGTCCTGTCCATCATCTGTGGGAACTTAAAGATTTTTGCACTAAAGAAATCTGATGCATATGGAACTGACATTAAACGGAAAAAAGCATACATTGGACGACAATACATCCGTTGCCCGAATGGTTGCCGACCTCTATGGCACAGACAAAGGGATAGCCGTAGCCGTCAACAACACCCTGATTCCGCGGAGCAACTGGGACAACCATTATCTGGCTCCCGATGATGAGGTAGTGATAATCAAAGCGGCTTATGGAGGTTGATGCCATGTCGTCTGTTTTCTGGAATATCGCCATCACACCTGAAATACCTGTCAAGGACGAGGCTGCGAAAATCACAAGTCTGCTGACCTATGCCGGGTTTCATCGTGTGCATCTCCGCCATCCGGGTGCCACACCCGAAGAGATAGCGGCCATACTATCAGGGGTGCCGTCGTCTCTGCACCACAGGATTTCCCTGCATTCATGCCACGTAGTGCCTGACATGCGACGCTTGGGGCTGCATCTGTCGTCAAAGGATACTTTGTCAGATGCTCACTCTGTGGGTGGATTGATTTCAAAGAGCTGCCACTCGATAGAGGAAGTGGAGGCCTCGGGAGCCAAGTACGATTATATGTTCCTCTCCCCTGTATTTGACTCGCTGTCAAAGGAAGGTTACGCTTCGAAATTCAACCTTGATGCAGCTCTGCGCCAAGCGATAGGCCCCCATCAGGTCATAGCGCTCGGAGGCGTTACTCCGCAGAACATATACAAAATAAAACGTGCCGGATTTGCCGGAGCTGCCATGCTCGGGGCAATCCTATGGACCAAGGATATGGATGAATTCCACCGATATGCCCTTACCGCACACATGGTGCAGTTTATAACCGACGGTACTCCGGAGCAGTGCGTACAGCAGACTCGTGAGGCCATTAAAGGTGGCATCAGGTGGGTGCAGCTACGCATGAAAGATGCTGCCGCCGAGACCGTGAAATCCACGGCCTTAGAGATTTTGCCTCTGTGCCGCCGCTCGGGGGCCATATTCATAGTCAATGACCATCCGCAACTGGCTCTTGAAATCGGTGCCGACGGTGTGCATCTCGGCAAAAACGACATGCCTCCGGCTGAAGCACGCAGATTGCTCGGCCCGGAGGCCATCATAGGGGCTACAGCCAATAGCCTTGATGACATCAAGAGGGTTTCACGCGAGCCGATTGACTATATCGGTCTCGGACCGCTGCATTTCACAGGCACAAAGAAAAATCTCGCAGATGTGCTCGGTATCGGCGGCGTGTCGTCTGTCCTGGACTATATGCGGCGCAATGACATCGACATCCCGGTGGTGGTCATCGGAGGTATCACCGTTGACGACATTCCGGCCGTCATCAAAGCCGGTGCTGACGGCGTGGCTGTCAGCGGTGCGATAGCCCATGCCTCTGACATCGCTGAAGCTGCACGCAAATTCACAGATATTATTTAATCTCCATCAATATATATTCCCGTCATGGAAAAAGATATACTCAAGATAGGTGACCGAGAGTTTACATCACGCCTCTTTGTTGGCACAGGAAAATTCTCCTCTCCCGAACTGATGCTGGAATCCATCAAAGCATCTGAGTCGCAGATGATTACTGTGGCCATGAAACGCATCAATATGCTCAATGAAGCCACTGATGACATGCTGACGCATATCAACCGCGACCATGTGCAGTTTCTGCCCAACACATCAGGCGTGCGCGATGCCAAGGAAGCCGTTTTGGCTGCCCAGATGAGCCGCGAAATCTTCAACACACCCTTTATTAAACTTGAGATACATCCTGACCCACGGTATCTGCTGCCTGACCCCGTGGAGACGCTCAAGGCCACTGAGCTTCTGGCAAAGGACGGTTTCGTGGTTCTCCCCTACATCCAGGCCGACCCTGTATTGTGTAAACGTCTTGAGGAGGTCGGTGCTGCTGCAGTGATGCCTCTTGCCGCTCCTATCGGCACAAATAAGGGACTGCGCACACGCGATTTCATAGAAATCATCATAGAGCAAAGCTGTGTGCCCGTGGTGGTGGATGCCGGACTCGGCGCACCGTCACATGCTGCGGAAGCCATGGAAATGGGAGCTGATGCCGTATTGGTCAACACTGCGATAGCAGTAGCCGGAAATCCCGTGGCGATGGCTGATGCGTTCCGCATGGCCACAATAGCAGGCCGTGAGGCCTATCTTGCCGGATTGGGCACAGTCTCCTCGTGCGCCCAGGCTTCCTCTCCGCTCACCTCTTTTCTTAATGACTGATTAAATCCAAGCCCAGAAAACATATGAAAATTTCCAATATAGACCTCTCATCCTATCCTAACTCCGAGAAAATATACGTCAACGGCAAGATACACCCTGACATCAAGGTGGCCATGCGTCAGGTGCACCAGTACCCTACAGTCAAGATTGAGGACGGCAAGCGCGTGGAGTATCCCAATGACCCTGTCACTGTCTACGATACAAGCGGTCCATATACCGACCCTGCCTATACCGTAGACATCAATCAGGGCTTGCCGCGTGAACGCACAAAATGGGTGGAGCAGCGCGGTGACACCGAACTGTTGCCGTCGATAACGAGTGAGTACGGACGTCAGCGTCTCGCCGACACATCGCTTGATGCCATCAGATTCCCTGTGCAGCAGCGTCCGCGCAGAGCCAAGGAGGGCCACCGTGTGACCCAGATGTACTATGCACGCAAGGGTATCATCACACCCGAGATGGAGTATGCCGCTATTCGCGAGAATCTCAACAATGAGGCGTTAGGAATAGAGTCATACATCACTCCCGAATTTGTCCGTGACGAAATCGCCGCCGGACGCGCTGTAATCGCTGCTAACATCAACCACCCCGAAGCCGAGCCTATGATTATCGGCTCGAAGTTCACCGTCAAAATCAACACCAACATCGGCAATTCGGCTCTGTCGTCAGGCATAGAGGAAGAGGTGGCAAAAGCGGTGTGGAGCTGTTACTGGGGCGGCGACACATTGATGGACCTTTCCACCGGCGACAACATACATGAAACCCGCGAGTGGATCATTCGTAACTGTCCCGTTCCGATGGGTACTGTGCCCATATATCAGGCGTTGGAGAAGGTAAATGGCGATGTAAAGCGTCTGACATGGGAGATATACCGCGACACGCTTATCGAGCAGTGTGAGCAGGGAGTGGACTATTTCACTATACATGCCGGCGTGCTGCGCGAGCATGCTCCCCTGGTCAAGCAGCGTCTCACAGGATGCGTGAGCCGTGGCGGTTCCATCATGCTTCAGTGGACGCAGCTCCATGACTCCGAGAGCTTCCTCTATGAGCACTTTGACGAAATCTGCGAGATACTCAACAAATATGACGTGGCCATATCTCTCGGCGACGGCATGCGTCCCGGCAGCACGTATGATGCCAACGATCGTGCACAGTTCCTCGAGTTGGAGATACTCGGTCAGCTTGCCCGGCGCGCCTGGGAACATGACGTACAGGTGATGATAGAAGGCCCCGGCCATGTGCCCATGTACAAGATACAGGAAAATATGGACCTTCAGAAGAAACTCTGCCACGATGCACCTTTCTACACCCTCGGTCCGTTGACCACCGACATCGCTCCGGCTTATGACCATATCACCTCGGCCATAGGCGCAGCCAATATCGGTGCCATGGGCACCGCCATGCTCTGCTATGTGACTCCCAAGGAGCATCTGTCGCTTCCGACTCTCGACGATGTGCGCGAAGGTGTCATAGCCTACAAGATTGCTGCGCATGCAGCCGACCTCGCAAAGCGGCTCCCCGGCGCAGAAATCAGGGACAACGCCCTGAGCAAGGCCAGATTTGAATTCCGCTGGAAGGACCAGTTCAATCTCTCTCTTGACCCGGAGAAAGCGCGTAAATACTATCTTGAGTCACGCAGAAACGCTCCTGATGCCGATGACAAGTTCTGCACCATGTGCGGTCCCAACTTCTGCGCCATGCGCATATCGCAGAATGTGGCCGACTCATGCGACAAATAAGCCCCGCCAGGCTCCAACCATAAGAAATCACTAATATACATATGAGTTCAGAATCTAAGTTCGGACATGGTTTCAGCGATATAGTGCGTCAGTGGGACTGGGACGAGACCGCAGCCAAGTTTGACACATTTACAGAGCGTGATGTGTTGCGCGTGTTGGCCAAAGCCTCGGGAGGCCGTCAGCTGACGCCGGAGGAATTTATGGTGCTCATCTCCCCTGCCGCCGACAGCCACTTGGAGGAGATGGCGCGCCTCAGCCGCATGTTCACACGCGAGCGCTTCGGCAAGACCATATCCATGTACATACCTCTCTACGTATCCAATGCCTGCACAAACAAGTGTGTCTACTGCGGATTTAACCACGACAATCCGTTTACGCGCACCACTCTCACTATGGAGCAGGTCAAGGCCGAGTGCGAGGCCATACGCCGCTTGGGCCCGTTTGAGAATCTGCTGATAGTTTCGGGCGAATTTCCGTCGCTCAACGGAGCCGACTACATGGAGGAGGTTTTCAAGACCTGCCGCCCCTATTTCCACAATCTGACACTGGAGGCGATGCCTATGAAACAGCGTGACTACGAGAGGCTGATCAATGTAGGGCTCAACGGAGTGGTATGTTTCCAGGAGACATATAACTATAACCGCTACGGACATTATCATCCCCGGGGCATGAAGTCATTCTATGACTGGAGACTCAACGGATTTGACCGCATGGGGCGTGCCGGGGTGCATAAGATAGGCATGGGGGTATTGATAGGGCTTGAAGACTGGCGCACCGATGTCACTTTCATGGCCCGGCATCTGCGCTATCTCCAGCAGCACTACTGGCGCACGCGCTACAGCATCAATTTCCCCCGTATGTGTCCCAGCGAGACCGGCTATCAGCCCAATGTGGTGATGACCGACCGTCAGCTCGCCCAGCTGACATTCGCGTTCAGGATATTCGACCATGATGCGGATATATCCTATTCGACACGTGAAAAGCCCGAATTCCGCAAGAATATGATGCAGCTCGGAGTGACCTCCATGAGTGCCGGCTCCCAGACCGAGCCGGGCGGCTACGCATCGTGCCCTGACGCCCTGGAACAGTTTGAGGTCACTGACCACCGCAGCCCCGAGGCTGTCACACAGTCCATCCGTGAGGGGGGCTACGACGTGGTATGGAAAGACTGGGACCGCATATTTGACTGATATGGAGCCGCTGACAGAGAATCAGAAACGCCGCTACAGCCGCAATATAATGCTTGACGGCATCGGACCTGACGGACAGAAGCGTCTGCTGGAGTCACATGTGGCTGTGGTGGGCTGCGGTGCATTGGGTTCCATAGTCTCCATGTATCTGGCCGGCAGCGGTGTCGGGCGGTTGACAGTCGTCGACTTTGACACCATTGACATCAGCAACCTGCAGCGGCAGCTGTCATTTGCCACGTCGGAGTGCGGACAAAAGAAATCCTCAGCCACCGTAAGGCGGTTGAGGGAGATAAACCCCGACATTGACATCACAGGTATAGACGGACTGCTGACACGAGGCAATATAGGTGAATCAATCGCAGGTGCCGACATCATCATAGAGGGCAGCGATAATCCGGCCACCAAATACATGGTGACAGACTATGCCGTGTCGGCCGGCATACCGTATGTCATGGGAGGGGTGGAGAAATGGCGCGGACAGGTGATGTCATGGTCGCCGGGATATAAGAGTTATCGCGACATCTTCCCCGAAAGTGCAGCCGAGGGCGGATTCACACCCTGCGCTCTCGGCGGCGTACACGGTCCGCTGCCGGGAATAATCGGCGCAACCATGGCTTCCGAAGCAATAAAAATAATATGCAGATGCGGCACACCTCTCTATGACCGCATGCTGGTGGTTGACACCGAAGATATGACCACTATGGTCATCAATCTCTGAGAGGCCTGTAGGGGTATGCTCAGTTGAGCACTATCCCGTTGAAATCATCGGGAAGTATGGATGTCACGTGGTAGGCGCGTGCAAACTGGCGTATGAACTCCACGGTCAGCCTTGAAGGCATGACGCGACGCTGCTGTGCATGGTGGTTGCCGCAGGCCATCTGGTTGACCCGGATATGTATGCGTGACGATGTATGTGATAATTTAGGAGTAGAGGTATCTGCCATAAGCAATGAATGGAAATGTCAGTATGGTATGGTGTTTTATTGCATATTGAGCTGTCTGCATATAAAACGCGATTGAAACCGCAATTATTATAAACTTACAGGGTAAAATAGTGTTAATTAATATAGAGGCGTTTTGTGCATCAATATGATTTATTTAACTTTGCGGTGTAAAAGCTATATATTATAGCTTAATATACCTTAATATCAATCACTCATTAATATCAATCACACATTCACAATTCTGCCTATCGGAACATAATTACTTCAATCACTCAATCTGAAAGTCATGTTAGAAACTTCACAGATGACCGACAACGGTCTGGTAGAAGCTTATGTCAATGGTAACAATAAAGCGTTTGATGAGCTGCTGAGGCGTCATCAGACGAAACTTTTTGCATATATAATGCGCATCGTCAACGATGCCGACATCGCCGACGATATTTTCCAGGAGACGTTTGTCAAGGTCATCACTAACATCCGTCAGGGCAAGTATGTGGATACCGGCAAATTTTCTGCGTGGCTGATGCGTATAGCCCACAATATAATCATAGACCATTTCCGACAGATCAAGGCTGAGAAAACGGTGTCGACCGATGATGAGAACTCCCCTATCCTCAATAATGCCGAGCTCGCCGAGGCAAGTATAGAGGAGAGCATGGTCAACACACAGATCCATGATGACATACGCCGCATCATCGATGCCCTGCCCGACAACCAGCGCGAGGTGCTGCAGATGCGGTTTTATCAGGGCTTGTCGTTCAAAGAGATTGCCGAAGCCACCGGGACAGGCATCAACACGGCCCTGGGACGCATGCGTTACGCCATCCTGAATATGAAGCGTCTGGCCGATGCCAACCATATCGAGCTAACCGTGTGACCCTCCGGCGCGAGGCAGACAGGCTGCATTCACCATTGCGTGATTTGGAATATCTGAATTAATTTGCTACCTTTGTAGACACTAATACACACACTTACATATATCTCCTCACTTCCGGCCATAGCGCCTAATGTGGATCTCATGCCGCCCCCGGGTGTCATCGAGATTCAAATTTTTTTCGTGCTTCCGGAAAACGCAATTCATTGATTATATAACTTAACTATTTAATTATCAATATCTAAAACAATCTTTTAGCCATGGCAATAACTTTCATGACCAAAGAAGGCTATAAAAAGAAAATGGACGAAATCGCCTATCTCGAGTCGGTGAAGCGTCCTGAAATTTCTCGCGCCATAGCCGAAGCGCGTGACAAAGGTGACCTCTCTGAAAACTCTGAATATGACGCGGCCAAAGAGGCCCAGGGACTTCTCGAAATGAAGATTTCCCAGCTCAAGGATCTTGTGGCCAATGCCCGAATCATCGATGAAAGCACTCTCAACGAAAACGAGGTGCAGATACTCAATACAGTCACTATCAAGAACACCGCCAACGGCATGACTATGGAATACACCATAGTAGCCGACTCCGAGGCCAATCTCAAGGAGAAGAAAATCGGCTCAAGCACCCCTATCGCTCAGGGTCTGCTCGGCCATAAGCTCGGCGAAGTGGTAGAAATCAAAGTGCCGGCCGGCATAGTGAAATTTGAAATCGTAAAAATCAGCTTCTGACCTCACTCTATGGCAACGATATTCTCCAAGATAGCATCGGGCGAAATACCCTCTTATAAGATAGCTGAAGATGACCGCTTCTTCTCGTTTCTTGACATCAATCCGGTAGCTCCGGGTCATGTACTCGTGATTCCCAAGCGCGAGGTCGACTACATATTCGATCTCGAGGACGAGGAGCTTGCAGCCATGCAGCTTTTTGCGAAGCGTATCGCCAAGGCCATCGGCAAAGCTATGCCCTGCCGCAAGGTCGGACAGTGTGTGATAGGTCTGGAAGTACCCCATGCCCACATCCACCTCGTGCCCATGCGCACCGAGGCCGACATGGACTTCCGCAAGCCCAAGCTCAACCTCCCCCCCGAGGAGATGGAGCGCATAGCCGAAGCCATCCGCGCCGCCCTCTGACCCAATACCAAGCAAAAGTCCCGGAGGGATGGATTTATGGTACCAAAGATTCTACCATAAGCCCATCCCTCCGGGATTTTTTCGTGGTGGATTTCTGGCCGTCCGTAATGAGTACGTCCCTATTCGGGACTGCCTGGATGGTGTTCTTATGCAGTAATGACATGTCATGCCACAATGTCACTAACTTAAACAGTTCGTAAATGCTTGAATGGCGTTATGAGGTAGTAGGGACATGCCATGGCATGTCGCCTAAAGCGTTGCAAATGAGGGGGTATCGCGTCAGCAGACATGCCATGGCATGTCCCTACTACGATGAACGTATTCCTTAAGTTAGTGGCATTGTGGGCTACGCGCCCAACCCACCCATACAAACCTCGGAGAGGTTTCGCCCCACATGCACGACACATTGATGGCGCAGCCAGAGTGCAAGCAGGGCTTCCACGCCGTGACGCGGAAGCCCTGGGAGATGTGGGAGAGGAGGCGGGTCTTAGAGGACTACCTTCTCGGCTTTGTTGTTGATTACGCGGATGTAGACACCGTTTGAGGGGTTCTCTACACGGACGCCCTGGAGGTTGTAGTAGGTAGCATCGGCGTTGTCCATATCTGAGTTGAGGTCTTCGATAGAAGATCCTTCAAGGCCGGATACATATACGGTTTTCTTCACGCCGGGAGCACCGAAATAGTTCTCAAGAGTACCCTTTACAATAACTGTCTTGCCGACGTTGGCCGGGTTGGCTACGATATTGAGGGCTGTACGGGCGTCACCGGTAGGCAGTGCCACAGGAATCATGTTGCCTTCTGCATCTTTGAGAATGATGTTGGAATTTGATGCTGTCTCTGCTTCTGTGATGACTCCATCCTTAGCGTTGGCAGCGGTCTTCTCGTTTACGATACCTGTAACATAGACTGTCTCGGTATAGAGGTTGTTGAGAGCAAGAACGTTAGCCACAGTCAGAGGATTAGCTTCTGTACCCTCGTTCTCTACAACGACAGCCTTGAGGGCAACTTTGGCTGACACACCTTCTGCGCTCACTGTGGTCTCACCGGTAAATGTACCTGCAGTAGCGGATTTCATTGTCACGGGGAAACCTTCAGCCACATCGCTTGCTCCGATTGAGCCGTTGCCGCTGAATACATCACCTGTGGTGGTGAAATTGATGTCGTCAGAGATGTTTTCTACAGCCAGTTCAATGTTCTTTGTTATCGAAACATTGGCAGGTGCAGCGAAGTTAAGCTCTTCTGTCACCAGTGATATGCTGGGTTCTGCAGATGCACCGACAAATACGATTTTAGCTATCTGAGAGTTCTTGGAGCCGTCAGACTGGAATTTATAAGTGCCCTTAGCTATGCGATCAGCTGCCGCAACGGGAATCTTGAATGTGGTATTCTTTGCATTGATTTTGTATTTGGTCACAATATCTTTTGAGCCAACTGTGACAGTGATGGTGTTACCGGCATTGGTGGAAGGTTGGTTTGGAGTCGTAATCTGTATTTCAGTGACTTCAAAATCCAAATCTGTTGATATTGCACCCGCAGTCGCTCCAGATTTTAACATCACATAGATAGGTGTGTAGTTTGGATTGGATGTGTATGCGGATCCTGAGAATGTCCATTTCAATCCTGACTTCGGAGATGTGACAGTCTGTGGATTGTTTGCATCCCGAACCTGTGTAGTCCAGTCGTTGAAATCTTCTGTGACATCAGCAGCAAAAGCCATTGATGCTGCTCCTGCAAGACAGAGCAAAGAAAGTAGAGTCTTTTTCATAATTAGAAATTTGAGATTAATGTTTGTGATTAGGGATTAATGCAATATTAGATGATTGATGATACAAAGATATGGAATAAATTTATGTTTGTCAATACATTTTGTGTGTTATTTTCAAATTTTAGTAAATTTATTTTGAAATTAATTAGATTGAGTTCGATTGATGTGTTTTTGTGCCTATAGGAAGAAGGTTTATTGTTGTCACTTAGCTCCAAGCAATCAATGAGATACCATGTAAAATGCGCGTTTAAGCATGGCTAAAAGCCACTGCTCCCTAATCACCAACACTAATCTCAAATTTCTAATTATGAAAAAGACTCTACTTTCTTTATTTGCCGCTCTGGCATGCGTGTCAGCGGCTACAGCCGCCGAAGTCACTTTTGACTTCACGACTGCTGATGCCGATGGAAAAATCTATGGATTTACGCCTAACAATAATACGTATGTCACAACAGGAAGCATGGCCGAAGGCGTTGCCACAATCGCAATTAATAAAGGAACTGGAAACGGTATCCGTGTTTATGGCACCAGCCCTTCTTGTCAGCTGCGAGTATATAACGGTAGCGGTATTACCGTATCGGTAACCGGAGGCAATATCACTGAGATTGCATTCACTGGTAAGGTGTTGACTGCTATTACTTATGGTGCTGACAAAACACCTCTCTCTGGCGCATCAAGTGCATCTTGGACTGGAAATGCCGCATCTGTTGAATTTGCGAATACAGTAAAAGATTCAAAAGGCAAAAACCAGACAGTGCAGATTACCAAGATGGTCATCACCTACACCCCTACCGGTACTCAGAAGCAAGTCGCTGAGCTTTCTTTCCCCGAGCAGGCATACACAGTGGCTATCGACAAGACTTTTGACAACCCCGCTCTGACCTGCAACTCTGATGGCGAGGTGACATATTCTTCATCCGACCAGAAAGTGGCTACTGTCGACGAGTCAACTGGTGAAATCACTCTTGAGGGTATCGGCACCACAACCATTACCGCCATATCAGCTGAAACCGCTACCTACTATGAAGGAAAAGCACAGTACACTCTCACTGTCACAGGTAAGATGGTAACAGCTCGCAAAGCTGCTGCTATGGAAGCCGGCAAATACTTCCTCATGCGTGGCGAGCAGGTTGCAACACCTATCGCAGCAGACAAACCATATGGCTACCTCGTGGTAGAAGATTGCACCGTTGACGGCTCTGACGTTACTGCTCCCGAAAGCAATCTCTTTACATTCTCCAAAGAGGGCGACAGCTACACCATCCAGGACAGCTACGGGCGTTATCTCTACCTTGATGCTTCTCACATGAGCTTCAATGTTGCCGAGACAGCTACAGATAACTACCTGTGGAACGTAACCATCGATGAGCAAGGAAACGGCACTATTACAAACGTTGGCCGCACAGGGGTTACAGTGGCATGGGCAGAGAGCTACAAGAATTTCTCTGTAGCTGCATCACCTGCCGCCGACCTTATGCCCGTCATGTACATCTACGGTGGCTCGTCATCTATCGACAATATCAACTCTGACTCTGTTGACGCAGAAGAAGGTACAGCCGTTTACTACAACCTCCAGGGCGCACGTGTTGAGAACCCCTCAAACGGTGTCTACATCCGCGTAATCAACAACAAAGCCGAGAAGGTAATCCTCTAAGACCCACATCCTCTCCCACATCTCTCAGGGCTTCTGCGTCACGGCGTGGAAGCCCTGACTGCACTCTGGCTGCGCCATCAATGTGCCGTGCATGTGGGGCGAAACCTCTCCGAGGTTTGTATGGGTGGGTTACGCACAGCTAAGGGTGTTGCAAAACTTGCATTTAGACCCTCAAACTTGTAGGGATGCACCCCGGTGCATCCGCCAACACGCTGACAATCAGTATATGTATATCGTCTGCACCGTGGTGCAGCCCTACAATTTGACAGTTTTGCAACGGCCTCTACACCTATACCTATATATCCGAGTATGCCTCTCTCGCGTACACACCCACAATGAGCGACGCGCTGATACACCGCAAGTAGTAGGGACATGCCATGGCATGTCGCCTGAAGCCATGCTAATGAGGGGTATTGCGTCAGCAGACATGCCATGGCATGTCCCTACTGCGATGAATGCATTCCTTCAGTTAGCGACATTGTGTCATGGCATGTCACTACTACATATCTGGCTGACAATAGGTTATGCTTGCATGGGAGCCTGGGGCGGATACACTCTCTCTGCATGCAGTTTGGATAACAGAATCCCGGAGGGATGATTTTATGCTTAACCCCGGACTCGTCATGGCTACGCGATTTCTCATCTACGGTTTAGCATGAGGCCGTCCCTCTCGGGACTTCTTAAGTTACCGACTTTATTTTATGCGAAAAATCACAGCCTACTGTAACACTACTGATTTAATTTTATCTACCTATAATCAGTAGATTGGGATTTGGAGCGGTAGACGGGACTCGAACCCGCGACCCTCGGCTTGGGAAGCCAATGCTCTACCAACTGAGCCACTACCGCATAACGTTTTTGCTGACACAAATGTAGGCATAAATCGGCTGTATTAAAAGTTAAAAAAAGTTTCAACTATTGATTGCAACAACAATCGGTTGAAAAAAGGTTTATATTTGTATGTCCCAATGACATCACATCAATTTTTACTTTTGTAACTATGAACATCTATTCCAAATGCTCTTTACTGACGCTGGCTGTGGGGTCAATGACTCTCGCCGGATGTTCGTCAAAGATGAAAGACTTCAAATCCGAGTATTTCTCGTGCAATCCTCAGCCTCTGGAAGTGGTCGGCCAGAACGTACCAGCCACAGTGACTGCGCGTGTGCCCCAGAAATTCTTTGTCAAAAACGCCGAGCTCACCGTCACCCCTACCCTGAAATTTGCCAACGGCGAACTGAAGTCGGCTCCCGTAATGTTTGAAGGCGAAAAGGTGCGTGGCAATTATCCCACCATCAGCTATGACAACGGCGGCACTATGACTATCCCTGTCAACTACGTGTATCAGCCGGAGATGCGCCAGAGCGAATTGTATCTTGACTTCAACGTCCGTCAGGGCAACAAGCAGTATGTGCTTCCCTCGGTCAAAGTGGGCGACGGTGTCATAGCCACAGCGGCTCTCTCGGATGCCGGCACTGTGACTCCGGCTGCTGCTGCCGACAAATATCAGCGCATCGTCAACGAAAAATATAAGGCTGACATCCACTTCCTGATTAATCAGGCCAATGTACGTTCGGGCGAAACCAACTCCGAGGGCATGAACGCTTTCAAGTCCGACCTTAAGAAGGCAGCACAGGATACGGCTCGTGTAATCGAGGAAATCAACATTTCATCATATGCTTCGCCCGAAGGCTCACTGGAATTTAACACCCAGCTGGCCGAGAACCGCGAGACCAACACCTCCAAGTATCTCAACGACCAGCTCAAGAAGGACAAAATCTCAAGCTTCGGCGAACTGACCGCTCAGTTTACCCCCGAGGACTGGGAAGGCTTCCAGGAACTGGTGGCTGCAAGCGACATTCAGGACAAGCAGCTTATCCTCTCTGTGCTCTCCATGTATAAAGACCCGGCACAGCGCGAACAGGAAATCCGCAACATGTCAAGCATCTTTGACCAGCTCGCTGAAACCATCCTCCCCAAACTGCGCCGCTCTCGCCTGACAGCATCGGTCAATGTCATCGGACGCAGCGACGAGCAGATTAACGAGGCATTTGACAAGAATCCCAAAGTCCTGTCGGTTGACGAGCTCCTCTATGCAGCCAATCTGACCAATGACAAGGCTCGCAAACAGGCTATATATGAAACAGCCATCGCCCAGTACCCCTCTGACTATCGTGCTTACAATAACCTCGGCAATCTCTACTATGCAGCCGGCGAGTACGAAAAGGCCAATGCACAGTTTAACAAGGCTAAGGCAATCAACCCGACAGCCAAGGAGATAGCCATGAACGAGGCTCTGCTCGCTCTCGTCAATAAGGATATGCAGACAGCCCAGCAGAAACTCGGCCAGGCTGCCGATGTAGAAGGTCTCGGCGGTGCTCTCGGCACATATTACCTCATGGAGGGCAACAACGACCAGGCTCTCAGAGCTTTTGGCGACACCCAGAGCAACAATGCGGCTCTCGCACAGATTCTCAACAAGAACTACAGCGCAGCACAGAGGATACTCAACAATATCACTCCTGATGCTACCACATATTATCTCAAGGCCATCGTAGGTGCCCGCACCAACAACGAGGCCGAGGTGATGACCAACCTCCGCAAAGCCATATCGCTTGACCGTAATCTGGCTTCACAGGCTGCCACCGACCTCGAGTTTGCTTCATTCAACCTCAGCAAGCTCTGATCAACAGTCACATTCCCCTACAAAAAAGCCGCTCCGATGTGAATTTCCTATCGGAGCGGCTTTATTTTGTCAATATCACTAACTTAAGCAGTGAACCCCATCAAAGTAGGACATGCCATGGCCTGTCTGCTAATACATCACCCTCATTAGCATGGCTTTAGGCGACATGCCATGGCATGTCCCTACTACGATATGTGCATTCTTTGAGTTCGTGTTTTTGCAACACATTAGTAGACCCAGAGGCTTCTTGTCAAAGCCGTGCGCCTAATATATAGAGGGGGGATTCAGAGAATCAGCTGGTAGTCGACCACATCGAGGTCACGGCCGAATTTATGGCCTACGGCTTTGAAGTGGCTTACGAGCTTGAAGCCGAGCTTGTGGTGGAAATGGCAGCTGTCGGCATTGTCAGCCGTTATACATGCTATCAGCGAGTGATAACCCAAGTGGCGGCAACGGTCTATGAGGAGCAGCATCAATTCTTTAGCTATGCCACGGTGCATATACTTGCGGTCAAGGTATATTGTGGTCTCCATAGTGCCGCCATAGGCCGCTCTCTCCTTCCACGGATGCACGTAGCAGTATCCGGCGATACAACCGTCGGCCTCGCATACTATATAGGGGTATTCCGAAGAGATGTCCCTTATGCGCCGGGCCATCTCCTCTACGCTGAGCGGTTCCTGCTCGAAACTGATGGTGGTGTCGGTCACATAAGGGTTGTAGATGCGGCATATCTCCGCGGCATCCTCGGGGGTGACATTGCGATAGAGTATCATACGCCGGTGCTCAATTTATGTCACGATGTTCGTCAAGCAGCTTCAATGCCCGGTCAAGGTCATCAGCATTGACCATCAGCCTTGCCTCACCAAGCGCGTTGAAACCTATAGGATATACCGTCGACATTATTTCATTGTCAACAAAGCTGGGTATTCCATATGAGTCCAGCATCCCTTTAGCTATTGCAGCCGCCTGAATGTTAGGGAATGTAGCGGCAAGTACGATTTCTGACATGACTACTATTGGGTGATTTGTAAGCCGATTGACAGCCCTGGTTAACTATTATTCATTCTTATATATATCTGTTCACCAAATACGGATGTAAGATTTTCAAAGTGAGTTAAAACTCTGAATCATATTTGTTTAAGATATGTTTACTTGCTAATTTTGCAGTGGAATATTAGTGTTCATATCTGTTACTTTTAACTGCCTTGAAGAAATACCGCTAATGAAACGACACAACTCCGAGCAGTAAAAATCACATATTCGTTTAAAGCCAATCAGCGATGATGTAACTGTAAATAATAGTGGGAATAGCTGCTGATGCAGTGAAAACGTTAAGTCCATCGAAGCGGGTCTAATCCCCCACTGATGATGATTTCACTGAATACGTACTCTCCGATGTGCCAAAGCATCGGAGAGTATTATTTTTTTCAGCGGTCGCATGTGGATTCACTTCACTATGCCTTTTTCAAGAAATTCAGCGAGGTTGGTGCGCACGCGCTCCCCTTCCCTCTCTGAGGCAATCTTGAGCATATCGGAGTCGGTCATTATCCTGACGAGATCCTCAAACGAAGTCTTCTGTGGGTTCCAGCCCAGTTTGGCTTTGGCCTTTGTAGGGTCTCCCCACAGATTGACCACATCGGTAGGACGATAAAAGTCAGGACTTACGGCCACAAGCACCTTGCCTGTCTTTTCGTCGATACCCTTCTCGTCTTCGCCTTCGCCTTCCCAGCGCAGGTTGATACCTACGTTCTTGAAAGCGAGGGTGGCAAACTGCCTGACGGAATGCTGCTGGCCTGTGGCTATCACATAGTCCTCAGGCTTTTCTTGCTGGAGCATAAGCCACATGCACTCCACATAGTCACGTGCATAGCCCCAGTCACGCAGCGACGACAAGTTGCCGAGATAGAGCTTGTCTTGCTTACCCTGCGCTATACGGGCTGCAGCGAGTGTAATCTTTCGGGTCACGAAAGTTTCACCACGGCGTTCGCTCTCATGGTTAAACAATATGCCCGAGCAGCAATACATGCCATAGGCCTCACGGTATTCCTTGACTATCCAGTAGCCGTAGAGCTTCGCAACGGCATAGGGGCTGTAAGGGTGAAACGGTGTATTCTCGTTCTGTGGCACCTCCTCTACTTTGCCGTAGAGCTCGCTGGTAGAAGCCTGATATATGCGGCATTTGTCTTTCAGACCGCACAGCCTGACAGCCTCGAGTATGCGGAGCACACCTACCGCATCCACGTCGGCTGTAAACTCCGGGGAGTCAAAACTGACCTGCACATGGCTCTGAGCAGCGAGATTGTAGACTTCATCAGGCCTTATCTTGGATATGACCTGCATGATGCTCATAGAGTCGCCCAGATCGGCATAGTGGAGATGGAAGCGCTTGTGGCCCTCGAGATGCGATATCCTTTCGCGGAAGTCCGACGAATTGCGTCGTATGGTACCGTGTACCTCATAACCTTTGTCAAGCAAGAGTTCCGCCAGAAACGACCCGTCCTGACCCGTAACACCGGTTATAAGTGCTGTCTTCATGATTATCTATTATATATGGTAAGATTATTTATCTGTATTCTTAGTTTCGTTTGTCATAGATTTGCAGCCTGACATCGTGTCCGTCAAAACATGCGTAGCTGAAGTGGTTGATCCAGTCGCCGAGTATGATTACTCGTGCGCCATCGGCAAGCGGCTTGTCAAGCATGGCGTGGCGATGGCCGAATATGAAATAATCCACTCTTGGATGCGACGGATCGGCCATGTATTCTTTCGCATATCTCACCAGAGGCTCATATTCTTCGTCAGCTATTTTGGTGGAGTACTCCGATGCCGTCCCGGCCTTGCGGCTCTGGGCTGACCAGCCATGTGCGAGCGCGAGCGTCCACCGTGGGTGTATCGTGGCGTAGAGCATACGGCACATGGAGTTGCGGAATATTTTTCGTAGCACCCTGAACCCTACCGGCCGTTCTCCTACGGCATCGCCATGGTCAAGAAGGAAGGTCTTGCCGTCAATTTCTTTGATTATGGGGCCATCAACTACCTCAACACCTATTTCCTTAGGCAGATAGTCAAACACCCACATATCGTGGTTGCCCTTGAACCAGTAGATTTTCACCCCTGCATCGGCAAGCTCGGCAAGTGCTCCGAAGAAGCGCACAAAGCCTCGGGGAACCACCGTCCGGTACTCAAACCAGAAATCAAGCATATCCCCCATGAGATACAATGCGGCGGCATCCTTGCGTATGCCACGCAGGAAATCCACTATCCGTGCCTCATGTGCCCTGTGATCACTTATGTATGAAGCTCCGAGGTGTGAATCCGACAGGAAATATACCATAGCGTGTTTCTGAATTATAGCGTCAGTTGGTGCATTGAATTTGATTAAAGGAAACCAAGGTCCAGCTTCGCTTCCTCGCTCATCATATCCTTGGTCCACTCAGGTTCAAATACGATGCGTATGTCTACGTTCTTGACCCCGTCAATGCTCTCTAACTTGATACGCGCATCGTCTACGATAAAATCAGCAGCCGGGCAGTTGGGTGCGGTCAGAGTCATATCTATGGCGAGATTGCCGTCATCGTCAAGGTCAATCTTATATATCAGCCCGAGGCTGTAGATGTCCACAGGTATCTCGGGGTCGAATACTGTCCGCAGCATTGCCACGACTTTCTCTTCGATTTGCAGACGCTGTTCAGGAGTAAGCATTGTAATATATCCGGTTTAGGTTGTTTACTGGTTAAAAATCATGGCCTGTTGTTGCCTATGACAGCCGACAGGCGGTGCTCAAGCTCGGCAGTAGACAGTCGCATGTGGAGTTTGCCTCGGTAGGCTACCGAGATGTTGCCGGTCTCCTCTGACACGACTATTGCAAAGGCATCGGTGACCTGGGCTATGCCGAGAGCCGAACGATGACGCAAGCCGAGCGAACGGGGCACATTGCTGTCATGGCTTACAGGCAGAATGCAGCCGGCACTCATAATTCTGAAATTATCTATGATCATAGCACCGTCGTGGAGGGGGGAGTTCTTAAAGAATATGTTCTCTATGAGCCGCGTATTGATCAGGGCGTCAATTATGTCGCCGCTTTTTTCATATTGGTCAAGCGGCATCCCCTGACGAAGCACTATCAGTGCGCCGGTTTTGCTCTTAGCCATGCTCATACAAGCATAAACGATAGGGAGCACGTATTGTTTGCCCTCGGAATACTCCTCGGCGTTGCGGTGGTGCTTGAAAAAGTTGTGGAGAAACCGCCAGCGTTTATGGTCGCCCACTTCCACCAGAAATCGCTTTATCTGGTCCTGAAAGAGGATGACGAGCACCAGCAGGCCTATGCTCATGAACTTGTCAAGAATCGTGCCCATCAGCTTCATCTCCAGAATCTGCGAGGTAAACACCCACACCACTATCAGAGACAGCACACCGATGAAGATATTTATGGTGCCGCTTTCCTTCATTATCCTGTAGAGGTAGAAGAGCAGCAGACCTACTATCGCTATATCAAAGGCATCTCTTAATCCAAAGGGCTCCATAGACTAATCATATTCATGGCTGTGGTAACATGGATACAATCCTGACGGCTTCGGCACAAGCCTTCACATCATGCACCCTTAATATCTGAGCGCCCCCGAGGAGGGCTATGGTATTGAGCACGGTGGTGCCGTTGAGGGCATCCTTGGCAGTAATGCCCAAGGCACGTGTCACCATGGATTTACGCGACACGCCCACGAGCACCGGGGCATCAAGCATCTCGGTAAACATAGGCAAATCGGCCATAAGACGGTAGTTTTGCTCCAGTGTCTTCGCAAATCCGAATCCCGGGTCAACTATCACATCGTTAACTCCGGCCAGTCTGAGCGTGCGCAGCTTGACCGACAGGTCACGCAGCACTTCTGCGGTGACGCCGTCAGGATATTCGGTCAAAGTCTGCATATCAGCCGGGGTGCCGCGCATGTGCATCAGGATATAGGGCACCCGGAGAGAAGCCACGGTCTCAAACATGCGTCCGTCAAGGTCACCGCCCGAAATATCGTTGACGATGTCTGCGCCCATCTGCTCTATGGCCGCCTTGGCCACCGACGCACGGAATGTATCTACCGACACCACTACGTCAGGCGCGGCCTCACGCAAGGCTGCCATCCCCTCCGACAGGCGGTCTATTTCCTCCGCTTCGCTCACCTCGGCGGCTCCGGGACGTGAGGAATAGGCACCGATATCTATCATGTCGGCTCCGTCGTCTATCATGCTCCTCACACGCCGGCCTATTTCATCGGCCTTGGTGCGCGAACCGGCATAGAACGAGTCAGGCGTCACATTGATGATGCCCATGACTGCCGGACGGTCATATTCAATCAGGCGCCCGTGTATGTTGAGAGAAAATGGCTTAAACATTTATGCAAATTTAATAATTTTTCGGATGAAATGCGCTTTTTGTCCCCTTGATATAGCGATGATATGGTGATATTGCATTTCAAAGGAATATTTCGTAAATTTGCGGTGCTTAAAACACCCTCAATGACCGATTCCGATCGGTCAATCAAATAAGTATATCGCCATGGTGTCAGAGCCATGGGGCTTTCCATCTGATAGATTATGGACAAGAAATACAACGTCTACGACAAATTCAACCTTTCGGACATAAACAAGCGCGGACTTGCCCGGTGGCAAGAGGAGCATCTTTTTGAGAAGACGCTCAAGCAACGTGAGGGATGTCCCTCTTTTGTGTTTTTTGAAGGGCCGCCATCGGCCAACGGCATGCCTGGCATCCACCATGTCATGGCTCGTACCATCAAGGACATATTCTGCCGCTTCAAGACCATGAAGGGATTTCAGGTCATGCGCAAAGCCGGTTGGGACACCCACGGACTCCCTGTAGAACTTGGGGTAGAGAAATCGCTCGGTATCACCAAGGAGGATATCGGCAAGAAGATTTCCGTAGACGATTATAACGCTGCATGCCGCCGCGAAGTGATGAAATTCACTCGCGAATGGGAAACCCTTACTGACCGCATGGGTTACTGGGTTGACATGCAGAACCCCTACATCACCTATGACAACCGATATATCGAGAGCGTGTGGTGGCTGCTTAACCAGCTCTACAAGAAAGGCTATCTGTATAAGGGCTACACCATACAGCCATATTCTCCGGCTGCCGGCACAGGTCTTAGCTCCCATGAGCTCAACCAGCCCGGATGCTATCGCGATGTCAAGGATACGACCTGCACCGCCGAGTTTGAGGTGGTCAATCCGACTGCTGAAATGCAGGGCTGGGGCACACCCTTCTTCCTCGCATGGACCACTACCCCATGGACTCTCCCCAGCAACTGTGCTCTTGCTGTAGGTCCCTCTATCAAATACAATATAGTACGCACTTACAATCCCTATTCGGGAGCCAAGATAACAGTCATAGTCGCTGATGCTCTGATGGGTAGCTATTTCAACCCCAAAGCTGCCGATATGAGCCTGGAGGACTATGACGGTGGCAAGCTCATCCCCTATCAGGTGGTTGCTTCGGTGGAAGGCAAGGACCTTGTAGGCATGGCATACAAGCAGCTCATGCCGTGGGTAAACCCCGGCGAAGGTGCTTTCCGCGTCATCCCGGCAGACTATGTGACCACCGACGACGGTACGGGCATCGTACATATCGCCGGTACTTTTGGAGCTGATGACAACCGCGTCAGCAAGCTCAATAATGTTCCGGCCATGCTCCTTATAGACAAGGACGGCAACCAGCGTCCGATGGTTGATCCTACCGGCCGTTTCTACCGTCTGGAGGATCTTGAAGCGGATTTCGTCAGCGAGCGTGTCAATGTTGAAGCCTACGGACAGTGGGCCGGCAAATATGTCAAGAACGCATTTGACCCGGCTGATGATGCCGACCAGAAGGAGACACTTGACATAGAACTGTGCATGTGGCTCAAGCAGCAAGACCGTGTATTCAAGATTGAGAAACACGTCCACAGCTACCCCCACTGCTGGCGCACTGACAAGCCGGTGCTCTACTATCCGCTTGACAGCTGGTTTATCCGCACTACTGCTGCCCGCGAACGTCTGATGGAGCTTAACAAGTCCATCAAATGGAAACCTGAATCTACAGGCAGCGGCCGTTTCGGCAAGTGGCTTGAGAATCTCCAGGACTGGAACCTCTCTCGCAGCCGCTACTGGGGCACCCCACTGCCCATATGGCGCACTGAGGACGGAGCTGAAGAAATATGCATCGAAAGCGTACAGCAGCTTTATGACGAGATAGAAAAATCTGTGGCAGCCGGACTGATGAAGTCCAATCCCTACAAGGACAAAGGTTTCATACCCGGTGACTACTCCAAGGCCAACTATGAGCGCATAGACCTCCACCGTCCCTACGTCGACGACATAGTGCTCCTCAGCGCAAGCGGCAAGCCTATGAAACGTGAGACGGATTTGATAGACGTATGGTTTGACAGCGGCTCGATGCCTTATGCCCAGATACATTATCCGTTTGAGAACAAAGAAGGACTTGACAGCCGTCGCCTCTACCCTGCCGACTTCATAGCCGAGGGAGTGGACCAGACTCGCGGATGGTTCTTTACGCTCCATGCCATAGCCGGCATGATATTCGATTCGGTGGCATACAAGGCGGTTATCTCCAATGGCCTTGTGCTTGACAAGGATGGCAACAAGATGTCAAAACGTCTTGGCAATGCTGTAAATCCCTTTGATGCCATAGAAGAGACAGGCAGCGACCCTCTGCGCTGGTACATGATAGCTAACTCGTCGCCATGGGATAACCTCAAGTTTGACATCAACGGTGTAAAGGAGGTGTCACGTAAGCTATTCTCCACACTCCACAATACTTACGGATTCTTTGCCCTGTATGCCAATGTGGATAACTTCGACAATTCGCTGCCACAGGTGCCCATGGACAAGCGTCCCGAGATAGACCGCTGGATTATCTCTCTGCTCAACACTCTGATCAAGGATGTGGACAGCTCACTTGAAGACTACGAGCCTACCAAAGCTGCCCGCGCCATCAATGAGTTTGTCAATGACAATCTATCCAACTGGTATGTGCGCCTCAACCGCAAACGCTTCTGGGGTGGAGAGATGACCGAAGACAAACTTGCTGCATTCCAGACCCTCTACACCTGCCTTGAGACTGTGGCGTTGCTGATAGCACCCATAGCTCCTTTTTATGCTGACCAGTTATATCTTGACCTGACTTCTGTGACCAAGGGTAGCGATGCCACAAGCGTGCATCTCGCCGATTTCCCTGTAGCTGACGACACCCTGATTGACAAGCAGCTTGAGGAAAACATGAAGGTGGCCCAGACCATCACATCCATGGTGCTGGCTCTCCGTCGCAAGGTCAATATAAAGGTGCGTCAGCCGCTGACTTCCATCATGATTCCGGTGGTGGACGAAAAGCAGCGCAAAGCTGTCGAGGCTGTCAGCGACCTGATACGCTCTGAGGTCAATGTCAAGGAGATTAAGATTGCCGACAACAGCGAGGGCATGCTCGTGAAGCGTGTCAAGCCTGACTTCAAGAAACTCGGTCCCAAGCATGGCAAGGATATGAAGCAGGTGGCCGCCGCCATACAGCAGATGACACAGACGCAGATAGCTGAACTCGAACGTAACAGTTCGATAATGCTTGATATCAACGGGACTCTGAAACCGGTGGATCTCTCCGATGTCGAGATTATATCTGAGGACATACCCGGCTGGCTTGTTGCCAACGAAGGCAACATAACCATCGCACTTGATGTCACCGTTACTCCCGAACTCAAGCGTGAGGGTCTCGCAAGAGAGCTGGTGAACCGCATCCAGAATATCCGCAAGAGCCGTGACTATAACATCACCGACCGAATCAAAGTGGTAGTGGATGCCGACGTCGACATGGCTGATGCAGTCCGCGACTTCAACGACTTTATAAGCCGTCAGATTCTGGCCTCTGCGCTCACTGTCGGCAAGGTCGATGAAAACGACAAGGATGCCGAAAACCTTGAAATAGACGAAAACAACATATTTGTGAGCATCACTCGTTGATGCCCACAAATATTTTTAATAACATTTTACCTTATCATAACCATACCTCGAATAACTTAACCGTCACATTATGAGTGAAAAGACCCGCTATTCCGATGAAGAGCTCCAGGAGTTCAAGGAACTGATTCTTGCCAAGCTCGACAAGGCAAAAAAAGAATATGACCTGCTTAAAGCCGATGTCACCAACACCGAAGGCAATGACATAGCCGACACATCGCCTACATTCAAGGTGCTTGAGGAAGGTGCAAGCACTCTCGGCAAGGAAGCATCGGGCCGTCTGGCTGAGCGTCAGATGAAATTCATACAGAATCTACAGGCCGCCCTCGTACGCATAGAAAACAAGACTTACGGCATATGCCGCGAGACCGGCAAACTCATACCCAAAGAACGTCTTCGTGCTGTGCCTCATGCCACTCTGTGCATCGAAGTGAAGCAGAAGAAATAAAGGGGTTCATAAATCCCCTTTGCAACGAAACCAAAGCATTCCCTTTATGACATTGACCAAAGGACGTCTTGCCGCTCTTATCATAATCCTCGTCATCATAATAGACCAGGCATTGAAGATATGGGTAAAGACCAACATGTATCTTGGTGAATCAATCAGATTCACCTCTTGGTTCCAGCTCCTGTTTGTCGAAAACAATGGTATGGCATTCGGCATAGAGCTTGGAAGCAAGATTTTCCTCACTCTGTTTCGCATACTCGTTGCCGCAGGTGTGGTTTATTACATCATCAGGATACGTAACCGCGTCGATGTCTCCAAAGGGTTGATGGCCTGTCTGGCACTTATAGCCGCAGGTGCAGCCGGAAATATCATCGACTGTATGTTCTATGGACTGATTTTCAACAATCCGTTGCCTCCGGAGGTGGCCGTAATGTTTCCTGAAGGTGGCGGCTATGCCCCGTTTCTGATGGGGAAGGTCGTGGACATGCTCTACTTTCCTCTCTTCAGTTTTGACTGGCCGTCATGGATACCCTTTATAGGCGGCAGCCACTTCCTGTTTTTCCAGCCTATTTTTAATTTCGCCGATGCCGCCATATCTGTCGGCCTGATAGCTCTTATCATCTTCCACAGCAAATTCTTCTCCCATCGGGAGGAAGCCTGATGAAACGCCGTTGTCTCCATATAATGTTGGTGCCGGGAGTGGTTCTGGCTGTGCTGAGCGGTTGCTCCAATCGTCCTGACGGAGTGCTGTCTACAGGCGACATGGCTGAGGTTCTGGCTGACATACATGAAGCAGAAGGTATGATGGAGCAGGATTACAATAACTACAGAGGCGATTCGGCAAAAATAACGCTGCGACAGTCGGTGTATCTGAAACATGGCATTGATGCAGCCACGATGGACACATCTCTTGCCTGGTATGGTTACCATATGGATAAATATCAGGAAGTGTATGACGAAGTCATAAAGATACTTGACAAACGTCTTGCCGGCATCAAGGTCTCCCCCTCACAATCGGCGGACATGGGTTCATACGGTAATGTGGACGGAGACTCGGCCATAGTATGGCGCGACCTTCAGCCTCGCTACTTCCACACACGCCTTTTCAATAAGTATATCACGGCATCAATCTCGCGTGACAGGTATTGGAAAGACGGTGACGAGTACGAATTACGTTTCCACTCTGTCGCCAACCAAGGTCCTGTAGAGGTCTCCACTTCCATAATCTATGGTGACGACACAAACGACATGGAGCACCGCCAGTTTGGCAGCACAGGATGGCACAGCATAAAATTTAAAGTTGACACAGCCAAATTCGCCTCTAAAGTCACATTTGCCATCGGTTATACTCCACGTCCCGGCAACAACGTAGTGGCCGTGGATTCAGTGACGCTACTCCGTACACGTGACCCGTTCATCAGCCATGACCAACAATGACCATTGAAATCCCATGGCTCGAAAGATTCTCGTAAGTGCAGTCGTGATTCCTGATGGAATCGCGTATAATCAATTAGTCCATGTCGAATCTGACGGAAGCCTATCCATGCGCCCGGTAGATTCAGAACTGTCAGAGACCAGATTTGTCAACGGCATTATGTTTTCGTGCCATCCCGAATCCCTGGCCTCCATCCTTTCCCTCCTCCACAACACCCCCGGAGGCATCCCGGAGAAGTGCACAAATCTCCTGACCCACCACTCTCCACAACTCCTCCCCCTCACCCCTGTCTCTTATACACATCTCCGAGCCCACGAGACATCTCA
>ERZ1027217.142-NODE-142-length-41541-cov-12.973871_pt1 | contig 41541 bp, 34 predicted proteins | sample MGYA00519268_ERZ1027217 | MGnify/ENA primary metagenome ERZ1027217 (study PRJEB26926, sample SAMN06164537) | human gut metagenome | biome: ENVO:00009003; feature: ENVO:2100002; material: ENVO:00002003 | host: Homo sapiens | place: USA | collected 2012 ...
AATCCATCTCAAAATCCGCAGCTCAGGATTTAACTTTTGTTATTAAACACCCTCTTAGTACAAAATGGAGTCTGATAATGTGTCGCAAGACTCAAGAATCCATTGTAACCAATCATAATTAGCTCCGCAACAGTGTCAGAAATTTTTGACAAACTAAATATCGACTGGGAGAGGCTGACCGACGTCATCAGATTTGACGCGGCCAACCCTCTGCTGTTCAACACAGGCCTGTTTCTTGTATTATTTGCAGGATTCATACTTATCTACCAGATGATAAGGCGGTGGAAAAACGCCAAACTCATCTTCGTAATCCTCTTTTCGCTCTACTTCTACTACAAGTCATCGGCTGAATACTGCTTCATACTGCTCGGAGTCTGCATATTTGACTTCCTGCTGGGACAGTGGATGGGGCGAGCCGAGCGTCGCGGAGTGCGCCGCCTGATTGTAACAATAAATGTGCTCGTCAACGTGGGGATGCTTGTGTATTTCAAGTATTTCCGTCTGTTCATGGAGACGTTTGTCAATCTGACGCGGATGGAGTGGTCGTTTGACGACATCATCCTTCCGGCCGGCATATCGTTTTTCACCTTCCGCAGCATAAGCTATATCGTGGACCTCTACCGCCGCAAGATGGAGCCGTGTGACAATCTGCTGGAGTACACATTCTTCCTGACATTCTTCCCCCCTCTGCTTGCCGGCCCGGTGGTCCGCGCCAAAGATATGCTGCCGCAAATCAAGGCTAACGAAACCGCGACACGCGAGATGGTCAGCAACGGCCTTTTCCTCATCATAGCCGGTCTCATCAAGAAGGTGGTTGTGGCCGATTACATAAGCGAAAACTTCGTCAGCCGTGTATTCGACAATCCCTCGCTCTATAGCGGATTTGAAAATCTCATGGCCGTCTACGGATTCTTCATACAGCTCTACTGCGACTTCTCGGGCTACAGCGACATAGCCATAGGCATAGCCCTGATGCTCGGCTACCGCTTCCTTGACAACTTCCGTGCACCATTCAAGTCTCAGAATCCTACCGAATTCTGGCACCGATGGCACATATCGCTCTCTACATGGCTGCGTGACTATCTATACATACCGCTCGGAGGCAACCGCAAAGGCACCGCACGCAAACACGTCAACCTGATGGCCACAATGGTCATAGGCGGTCTGTGGCACGGAGCTTCGTGGATGTACATGATATGGGGCGGTCTGCAAGGCTTGTTTCTGGTCATCCATAAGGAAATCAAGAGGCTGTTTCCCGGACTACCCGACGACAAGAAAGGAAGCTGGTGGCGTGTCGGCGCCAACATGTTCTTCACGTTCAATCTGCTGGCTATCAGCTTTGTGTTCTTCCGCTCGCGCTCCCTTGATGATGCTGCTGCCATGGGCAAGCAGATATTTACCGACTTCCACATCAGCGTGGCTCCGCAGTTTATCGAAGGTTACATATTCATAGTCCTCGCCATCCTCCTGGGCTACTTCATGCACCTCGCCCCGTCGAGCTGGAGCGACGCCATAAAGAAAGGGATGACGCGCATGCCGGCCGTGCTCCTCGCCGTGCTCCTCGCTCTCGTGATATTGCTGATAATCCAGGTACGCCAGAGTGACATCGTCCCCTTCATCTATCTGCAATACTGATAAGTGACCCTGACCGGGCACACACGTTCACGCCATATTAAAAATGGCGAATCCGGGCAACAACAAAAGCGCATTTACGACAAAAAGTTGGGGCTGAGGGTTGACATGGGGCAAAAAATGTAGTAAATTTGCAGGATATTGCGCAAGTTGCGCCCAATTACCACGACCGCTACTTCCCACGCCTTTCAACAGCACTTTATGGGACAGAAAAAACGCAGACTCCTATCGACCCTCGCAGCACAGATGACGGCAATGATCAGCATGTCACTTGTGCTTATAGTATTAGGTATCATGTCACTCGGCGGCATAGCCGCCCACTCGCTGTCAGAGCAGGTACGGCAGAAGATGGGATTTACAGTAATCATGGATGACAATGCCACGCCTGACCAGATCAATGCCCTGCTGCGCTCGTGGAGCAAAGCGCCTTATGTGTCAGCCATAAAATACACGTCTCCGGCACAGGCTCTCGAACGATGGAAACAGTCTACCGGCGACGAAGAGGACATAGTGACCCTGCTTGGCACAAATCCGTTCCGCCCCGAAATGGATATCAACGTCAAATCCCGATACGCCAATGTGGACTCGCTGCGTCCCATCGTTGCCAATGCAGCAACCATGCCCGGAGTAAGCGAAGTCAGGCTACAGGCCCGCATGATCGAAAACATCAACAAAGCCGTCAACAAGACCGCCATAGTGCTGGCCGTCATAGCCGCCGCGTTGCTGTTTATCTCCATCGTGCTTATCAACAACCTCGTCCGGCTCAGCATATATGCCCGACGGTTCATAATCCACACTATGAAATTAGTGGGTGCGACACCGGCATTCATCCGCCGTCCGTTCGTGCTGGCGAGCGCTTTCAACGGTCTCCTGTCAGGGTTTATAGCCGTGGCGGTCATAGGCGGTCTGCTCGGTTACGGTTATGCCACAGGACACGAACTGGCCACATTGCTTCCCATGTATCTGACCTGCTGGGTGCTGGGCGGAGTCATAGTGCTCGGAGTGCTGCTGTGCACACTCTCGGCATTCATAGCCACCAACCACTACCTGCGCATAGACTACGATAACCTGCACAAGTGAAATCCTGCACAGAATATCCTCCTACCCTATAGATATACATATTACAAAATCCTATATTCTCCTTTTTTACAAACTATCATGTCTGAAAATCGAAACGGAAAGCGGCCGTCAATGGACCAGTTTGTGCTTGAGAAACCGTCTGAGCGTCCTCTCATAAAGCGCAATTTCATGTGGATGATTATTGCAGGAGCTATGATCGTAACCGGATTCCTCCTGATGCTCGGAGGCAGCTCGACCACCGAAGAGTTCAATCCCGACATATTCAGCGCACGCCGCATAGTGGTAGGACCGACACTGGCCTTTTGTGGCTACGTGGTCATGGCTGTCGCACTTATACTCAAGCCCAGGGTCGCCACGGCCGCTGCAGCTGAGGGAGAGGAGGTGGACCTATGAATTGGCTTGACGCGCTCCTCCTCGGCATCATCCAGGGTCTCTCGGAATATCTGCCTATCAGCTCAAGCGGCCATCTTGAGATATTCCGCCAGCTTCTCGGATCAAATTTAGGCAACACCACCTCCCTTGAGTTCGATGTGATGCTCCATGTAGCCACCGTGCTCAGCACCATCATCATCCTCTGGAAGGAATTTGCTCCGCTCTGTTTCTCATTCTTCGGCTTCAAACGCGATGCCAACACCACCTATGTGTGGAAACTCTTAGTATCATGTATCCCTGTGGCCATAGTGGGCATCTGCTTCAAGGACTTTGTGGAAAGCTTCTTCACAGGCAACCTGACCTTGGTGGGTGTCTGCCTGTGCGTGACCGCCGCCCTCCTGTCATTCGCCTACTTCTTCCGCACACGCCCGGCCATAGAGCAGCATAAGCCCGGCCATGCAATCACATGGCTTGACGCCATCGTCATGGGTCTGGCTCAGGCTGTAGCCGTGCTTCCCGGACTCAGCCGCTCAGGCACCACCATAGCCGCCGGTATCTCCATGGGCGCACGCCGCGAGGACGTGGCCCGTTTCTCGTTCTTCATGGTCATCATACCCATCCTCGGCGAAGCCCTCCTTAACACCGTCAAACTCCTCCACGGCACCCCTGATGCTGACAGCTCATTTGAAGTGATAGGCTGGGGACCGATGATTATCGGATTCATAGCCGCGCTCCTGGTCGGTTGCGCCGCATGCAAGTGGATGCTCGAGATAGTCAAGAAAGGCAAACTCGTATGGTTTGCGGTCTACTGCCTCGTGGTAGGTATCCTCTGCATAGTGTTATAATCCCAGACATATCGTATGGATTTTATCTCCGGCGAAATACTGATTATAGACAAACCTCTCGGATGGACATCGTTTGATGCCGTAAAACGTGTGCGCGGTGCGCTCACACGCCGCATGAAGGTCAAGAAGCTCAAGGTAGGCCATGCCGGCACCCTTGACCCACTTGCCACAGGTGTGATGGTCATATGCACCGGCCGCGCCACCAAGCGCATAGACGAGCTGCAAGCCGGCGTGAAGGAGTATGTAGCCACGCTCGCTCTGGGAGCCACCACGCCATCGTTTGATCTCGAGACGGAGGTAGATGCCACATACCCTGTCGGCCATATCACCAAAGAGCTCGTCGAGGAGACCCTAAAGAAATTCCACGGCACCATACAGCAGGTACCGCCGGCATTTTCAGCCGTCAAAATCGACGGTCAGCGAGCCTACAAGATGGCACGCAAGGGACAGACCCCCGAGCTTAAAGCCAAGACCCTCGTCATCGACGACATAGAGCTGCTTGACTATGCACCTGAAAGCATCACCCTGCGCATCGTGTGCAGCAAGGGCACCTATATCCGCGCCCTTGCCCGTGACATCGGCGAGGCCCTCGGCTCGGGAGCACACCTGACTGCCCTGAGGCGTACGCGAGTAGGCGACTTCACGGTCGACCGCTGCATGAGCGTAGACGAAGCCACGGCCATGATTCGCGATGTCGACATCACCATGCCTGACGATGGTCAGGACGGTCACGACAGCTAACCTCTACCTATAAACACTTATATCCCAGCGATTTTCAAAAGTTAATAACTTATACACACCACTGTATATCGGCAATTCTCATGAAACTGTCACAGTTTAATTTCAATCTTCCTAAAGATCTTATCGCGTCCACTCCCGTAGCCGAGCGTGACGAAGCTCGTCTCATGGTCATCAACCGCGCTACCGGCGAGATAGAGCACCACATATTCAAGGAAATAATCAATTATTTTGACGATGGGGACGTAATGGTGTTCAATGACACAAAGGTATTCCCGGCACGTCTTTTCGGCAACAAGGAGAAGACCAACGCCCTTATCGAGGTGTTTCTGCTTCGCGAACTCAATGAAGAAAACAAGCTCTGGGACGTACTCGTAGAGCCGGCCCGAAAAATCCGCATAGGTAACAAGCTCTATTTCGGCGACGACGACTCCATGGTGGCCGAGGTGATAGACAACACCACCTCACGCGGACGCACCCTGCGTTTCCTCTATGACGGCCCCCACGAGGAGTTTAAGGAAGAACTCTTCAAACTCGGAGAGACACCGCTCCCCTACTACATCGACCGCAAACCCACCCCCGACGATGCCGAACGCTATCAGACCATATTTGCCCAGCGCGAGGGTGCCGTGGTGGCTCCGGCTGCCGGACTGCACTTCTCCCGTGAACTGATGAAGCGTCTGGAAATACGCGGAGTAAAGCCCGAGTATCTCACCCTCCACATCGGGCTCGGCATCTTCCGCGAAATCGATGTAGAAGACCTCACCAAGCACCGCATGGACTCGGAGCAGGTTAACATCTCGCAGCACCTCGTAGATGTGGTCAACGAAGCAAAGGACCACAACAAGCAGGTATGCGCCGTGGGCACTTCATCGCTCCGCGGTCTGGCAAGCGCAGTGTCTATGGGCGGACATATCAAGACCTACACAGGCTGGACCAACAAGTTCATCTTCCCCCCGTATGATTTCACTGTGACGACTTCGCTTGTGACCAATTTCCACCTGCCCTACTCCACAATGCTGATGATGGTCTGCGCTTTCGGCGGCTACGACCTCGTAATGAAAGCATACAAGGAGGCTGTCAAGGAGAAATACCGTTTCGGAGCCTACGGCGACGCGATGCTGATACTCTGATTGCTACGCTGGTATGGGGAGCCGTTTCGTCACCATAGACCATCTCGGCGAGAGCACCGTGCGCGAGAAAATGAGCCGTTTTCTGGCTTTCGCTTTGCCGGCCTCCTCGGCCGACGAAGCAAAAAGCATCATCGCGGCCTATGCCAACCGCTACCACGATGCCCGTCACGTGTGCTGGGCCTACATGATAGGTGCCGACAGGGCCGAATATCTGTCAAGCGACAACGGAGAGCCCTCCGGCACAGCCGGCAAACCGATTCTCGGCCAGATTAACTCGCTCGGTCTGACCAACGTGGTGGTGATAGTGGTGCGCTACTTCGGAGGCATAAAGCTCGGCACATCCGGGCTGATTGTGGCCTACCGCCAGGCTGCCCGTGAAGCCCTCGAGGATGCCGGCAGCAAAGAAGGCTGCGAGATGTCTGACATCACATTGACATTCGGCTACCTGGCCATGAACGATGTGATGAAGATTGTCAAGAGCGAAAATCTCGCCATAGTCTCCCAGCAGCATGACAACACCTGCCGGATGACCCTGTCCGTGCCGTCGGACTCGCTGGAGCAATGGGCAGCCCGTTTTCTCAAAGCAGGAGCGCAGACCGATTACTGACCGCCACATACCCATCCATAACCCGCCAATCACATCATGATGATGACACGTAACATATTGCGGATTATACCGCTGAAGATAGCCCTCATATCAGCTATAATGCTGATGATACCCACAGGATGCTCCATAAGCTACAAGCTCAATGGAGCCGCCCTCGACTATTCGCTCTACAAGACCGTACACGTCGGGGAGTTTCCGATTCGCGCGGCTTTGGTCTATGCACCTCTCCAACCGATGTTTGAAAACCAGCTCACCGACTATATCCGCTCCAACACACGCCTGCAGGTTGTGGACGGACGAGCCGACCTCGACCTCACCGGCGAAATCACCGGCTACACGCTGACTCCGCAGTCGGTCAACGAAAACGCCGTAGCTGCCCAGACCCGTCTGACCATCACAGTCCGAGTCAAATACACCGACCACAAGGACGAGAGCAAGGACCTGGACCAGACCTTCTCGGCCTACTATGACTTCGACTCGTCATACATGCTTACCGACATACAGGACCAGGCATGTGAGGACATCACCAAACAGCTGGTGACACTGATTTTCAACGCCACATTAGGCAACTGGTAACACTACGCATTCAGCCACATGGACGCACAGCTTCTTAAATACCTCGACTTGCTGAGCCAGGGACGCGCTGCCGAAGCCGACCCGGAGCTGCTGCATGAGCTGCGCCAACGCTATCCCTATTTCGCTAAACCTGACACGACCCTGGCCGACAGCCTCAAGGCTGAGGGAATCAGCCCTGACGACCTCAAGGCTCTGCAAGCATCCATAGTCATGGCATCAAGCAACCCCGACACGGTGTCGGAGGCTCTCGGACTTCAGAGCGATGACGATTTTTACGGCGAGTCAAAACCGGCTCGCGAGAAGATGACCACCGAGACCACCATCGACTCCTTCCTCGAACGTTACGGCAACTCCGCCGACAACGACAAGGAGATGGCTCTGCTTGAAAAACTGATATTCAACCCCGTAGCACCCGACTACACGGCCTCGCTTGAAGCTCTTGAGACATCGACTGATCAGGATGCTGCTGACGTGCCGTCGGACATCTCGAGCCGTCAGGATAGGCTGATTGACGCATTCATCGCCAAAAATTCCGAGGAGACCACGCTCCCCGAGACCATCGACATAGCAGCGGCCCAGATGCCGGAGACCACATCAACCGCTCCGTCGCAGCCCCATCAGCCTGACAGCTCCGAATCCCACCAGCATGCGCTCCTCACCGAAAGCCTCGCCAAGATATACATCAAAAAGGGTCGTTATGCCAAGGCTTTTGAAATTATTCACTCGCTAAGTTTGAATTATCCGGAAAAAAGTTGTTACTTTGCAGACCAATTACGTTTCTTGCATAAACTAATGCTTATTCAGGAACTGCAGACCAAAAACAACAAGAAATAAATATAACTTACATAGCAACATAACAACAAAATGTACGTACTCATTATTGTTCTCACCCTTCTGGCAGCGGTGCTGCTCATCGGGGTCGTGCTTATCCAGAAATCCAAAGGCGGTGGCCTTTCGTCATCATTCGCCGGTTCAAACCAGATCATGGGCGTGCGCCGCACCACCAACTTCATCGAGAAAGTGACCTGGACACTCGCCGGTGCTATCGCAGTGCTTGCAGTTCTCTCTGTATTCTTCATGCCTTCAATCGGCGCAGGCCAGGCCTCTCGCGTACAGGCTCCTGCCGCTACCGAGCAGACTGCAGCCGAAGACTTCAACACCGCAGCTCCTGTTGCCGCTCCGGCACCCGCACCTGCTCCGGCTCCGGCAGCCGCTCCGGCAGAATAATCCCTACCGACATCCATTTTGACAATCCATATATGACAGACCGCAGCCTCGTATTGCGGTCTGTCATAATTGTACCTAAACCATTTCACAACCCACGCTTATGTTCTCAGGTATAGTAGAAGAAGCCGCCACCGTCGTAGCCGCCACTCGCAATCAGGGCAATCTCAACCTGCAAATACGCAGCTCGTTTGCCGATGAACTCAAAATAGACCAGTCTGTGGCCCACAACGGCGTGTGCCTGACCGTGGTGGAACTCCATGACGACAACACATATGTAGTGACAGCCGTCCAGGAAACCCTCGACCGCTCCAACCTCGGAGACCTCCACGAGGGCGACCTCGTCAATCTGGAGCGCAGCATGCTTATGAACGGACGGCTTGACGGCCATATCGTGCAGGGCCATGTAGATTGCACCGCCGTATGCACCGACATCCGCGAGGTCGACGGCAGCACCTACTTCCAGTTTACCTACGACATCGACCCGGCCATGGCTGCCAAAGGATATGTGACGGTAGAGAAAGGCAGTGTGACCGTCAACGGTGTATCGCTGACCGTATGCGATTCGCAGCGCGACTCATTCCGCGTGGCCATAATCCCCTACACCATGGAGCACACCAATTTCCACGCCATCGCCCTCGGCACACGTGTCAACATCGAATTTGACATCATAGGCAAATACCTCGCCCGTCTCCAGGATTTCAAATAACACCCGGCATCCTCACTCGGGGTTCCAGCGGCGGTTCTGCAGCTCGGCGGCTTTTGATTCCTGTGGATTATCGGCCGGCGTCCAGAAATGCTGGTGTCCGAGTTCGTCAGGCATGTATTGCTGGCGGCTGAAATGGCCCGGATAGTCATGCGGATAGATATAGTCACGGCCATAACCCATATCCTTCATCAGTGATGTAGGAGCGTTGCGCAGGTGCAGAGGCACAGGGAGGTTGCCGGTCTCACGCACCTTGGCGAGTGCGGCATCTATGGCCAGATATGCCGAATTGCTCTTGGGCGACGTAGCGAGATATATCGTGCACTCGGCGAGCGGTATGCGCCCTTCGGGCCACCCTATCTTCCGCAATATGTCAAATGTCGCATTAGCCAGCAGCAGAGCGTTGGGGTTAGCCAGTCCGATGTCCTCGGCGGCAAGAATCGCAAGTCGGCGTGCTATAAATTCAGGGTCCTCACCCCCCTCGACCATCCGCGCAAGCCAGTATATTGCTGCATCCGGGTCGCTTCCGCGCACACTCTTGATAAATGCCGAGATGATGTCGTAGTGCATCTCGCCGTTTTTGTCATAGGCGGCAGGATTTTCTTGCAGACGGTCGGTAACGGTCTTGTCGTTGATGACAATTTTCTCATTTTCGGGTGTAGACTGCTCTATCAGGTCAAGGATATTGAGCAGCTTACGCGCATCTCCTCCTGCAAATCTAAACAGGGCCGTAGTCTCCTCCACATCCACCTCGCGCTCCTTCAGCACGGAGTCATGCGCCAGCGCATGCCGGAGCAGACGGTCGAGTTCGGCCTCTTCAAGCGGCTTGAGGGTGTAAACACGCGCCCTTGACAGCAGCGGACGTATCACCTCAAATGACGGATTCTCAGTCGTGGCCCCGATGAGAGTTATGGTGCCGTCCTCCACCGCGCCGAGCAGACTGTCCTGCTGGCTCTTGTTGAAGCGGTGGATTTCATCAATGAAAAGTATCGGACGCCCCTTGCTGAACACACTCGCCACATCCTTGCGGCATCGCTCCAGCACCTCACGCACCTCCTTCACTCCGCTTGTCACCGCCGACAGGGTGTAGAAACTGCATCCTGTGGTATTGGCTATGATACGTGCCAGCGTGGTTTTCCCCACCCCGGGAGGGCCCCAGAGGATAAACGACGAGAGCCTTCCGGTCTCTATCATACGGCGTATCACCGCATCTGGCCCCACAATGTGGGTCTGGCCTATGTAGTCATCAAGTGTGCGCGGCCTTAATCGTTCGGCCAATGGCTGGTATATCATAGCTCTGTGATATGGTGCTGATTGTTGTGTATTACAAATTTAACAAAATCATGCTGATAAGCGGATTTAAGCCGGTGTTAATAGATTATAAAATCCCGAATCCGTTTTTGATTTTTATTTAACTTTACATCTGACTCATTTGTTAATAATACAAAAGTCACATACACGTTGATATTAACTTAAAAAACATAACGATATGAGCAATCAAGGTTCCAACGGGCTGTTAAGAGCCATCTTCGGTATTATAATGATAATCATCTACGTAGGCATGGGAGTATTGATTCTGTGCGGCACATTCGGATGGTTCTCCGGTTCATGGATATGGCTGCGCTGGACTGCCGGCATCCTCCTGGTGCTCTACGGCCTTTGGCGAGCCTACCGTCAGTTTGCCGGCGTGGACTCTCCGGTCTGACATATATCCTAACCACCACTAAAAACAGCCATCTGCAATGAACATAATCAAGCATTCAATCATAGCTATGGCCGCAGCTGCGGCCATAGCTCCTGTATTGACATCATGCGATAAGAAAGCTGCCACCACATCCACTTCGGGGCTCGGCTCCATAGTGTGCGATGCCAGTTTTGAAAACATCATGTCACAGGAGATAGATGTCTACGAATACATCTATCCCAAAGCCAGCATAATACCCTATTACGTCGACGAGCGTTCGGCGGTGGACTCCCTGCTTGACCTCAAGACCAAAGCCATCGTCATCACCCGGCGGCTGACCCAGCAGGAGAAGGATTATCTTAAAAGCAAAAAGAAAAACGTGCGCGAAAGCCGCATAGCTGTTGACGCCATAGCACTGATTGTCAACCCGGCCAACACGGTGTCTGTGCTTTCAAAGAAAGAGATAGCGCAGATACTCTCGGGCCAGCTGCGCCGCTGGGACGAAGTAGAGCCGAGCAAGCTCGGCGACATCGAGGTGGTCTTTGACCATCAAGGCTCAAGCACCGTGCAGTACATGAAGGACTCGCTGCTCAACGGCGGCGAATTCGGTCCCAATGTCTATGCCCAGAAGACCAACGCCGATGTGTTCAAAGCCGTAGCTGCCAACAAAAACGCCATAGGCATCATAGGCGTGAGCTGGATAAGCAGCGACCTCCGCGAGCGTGAATACACCCGTGAGGAACTTGCCGCAGCAAGCAGCAAGAGCGACACCACCACCATAGAGTTTGACCCGCGCATCAAGGTACTCAAAGTCCGCGGCAACGACGAAGTCACAGCCTACAAGCCCTACCAGGCATACATCTATGACGGCAGCTATCCGCTCTTCCGCTCGGTGTATATGATCAACACCGCCGCCGGAGGCACCGTGGTTCAGGGCTTCTACAGCTTTGTCACCTCCTTCCAGGGACAGAAACTGATCCAGATGACCGGCATACTCCCGGGGACTCTCTCGCCGCGCATGGTAAGCCTCGAATAGAGCTGCCTTTTATCCCATAAAGACCCAAAATTGGTTTAATTTCTCTGAAATTTCCACAATTTTGGGTCTTAGTCATGTTTATTACAAAGAAAATGCGTAATTTTAAAGTCAATAACTGAATCAATACGGTTAAACAATCTCAACAATACAAACCTCAAAAAAATTAACCTGAACAGGACATGAAAAGAACATTCCTTTTCTCAGCACTCGCAGCATCAATGCTCGGTGCCATGGCCCAAGGCGGCTATCAGGACGGTATCGACTACTTCAAGGCCGATTATCCCGAAGAAGCTGCTATCATTCTTACCAAAACCATCAACGACTCCTCTGCCGACAAAGCCCTCTCCTACTACTATCTCGGAGCGATCGACCTGCGCAAAAACGACAAGGCCGCAGCCCTGGCTAACTTTGACAAGGGTATCGCAGCCAACCCCCAGTGCGGCTACAACTATATCGGCAAAGGTCAGATAGAGCTCCTCAACGGAAACGAGTCAGCCGCCGAAAAACTTTTCAAGCAGGGCATTTCCTCTGACAAGAAGGAGAAAGGCGCACTCTGCGCAGCCGTGGCTCGTGCATATTTCAATGTCAACCCCATCAAATATGCCAAGAAGATAGAGAAATACATCGCTGACGGCGACAAGGCCAGCAAATTCAAGGAGAGCGACCTTTTCGTGCTCCGTGGCGACATGGTGGTCAACAACGCGGGCGAATCAGCCGGCCAGTATGAGACAGCCATCGTGACCGATGAGGAAGTAGGTGCTCCCGTCAGCCCCGAAGCCTATGTGAAGTATGCACGTGTATATTTCCACGTAAACCCCGAGTACGCCATCAACAAGCTCATTGAGCTTAACAAGAAGCTCCCCAACTCGGCTCTTGCACAGCGCGAACTCGCCGAGAAATACTATGACAACAACCAGCTCACCCTTGCCGCCGAGCAGTATGGCAAATACATGAGCAACCCCAACCACTTCGAGCGTGACGAGCAGCGTTACAGCGGTCTGCTTTTCTTCGGCAAGAAATATGCCAAGTCTCTTGAAATTGCAGAGAAGGTGCTCGCCAAGAATCCTGACAACTTCTACATGCAGCGCATGGTTATGTACAACCTCTATGAGCTGAAATGCTACGATAAAGCCGAGGCTGCCGCAAAGAAATTCTTCGCAATGGTGCCCAAAGACCAGATCCAGCCCAAGGACTACGAATATGAGGGCGACATCCTGATGGAACTCAAGCAGTATGAGGCAGCTGTCGAGGCCTACAAGCAGTGCGAGACAGCATTCCCCGACCGCACCGACATACTTGACGAACTCGCAGCCGCCTACAACAGCGCATCGCAATTTGAACTCGCAGCCAAGACCATGCAGCGTTTCATCGACACCGGCGACCGTTCACTCAACGACCTCTGGGACTGCGCCGACTACTACAAGAACTGGGGTCTCAGCCTCCCCGAAGGCTCTGAAGAACGTGCCGCCGCCGCTGCTGCCGGCATCAAGGTCATCGACCAGGCCATCGAGCGTCAGCCCAAGGCCGGCCAGCTCTACCGCACCAAGTCACAGCTCTTCCAGGTAGGCAACGCCACCCCCAACATGGAAGCAGCCGACGCCTACAAGAAGATGATCGAGTGCTATGAGGCAGCCGGTGAGAAAGAAAAACGCCAGGCTCAAATCGTATCAGGCCTGATGTACATCGGTTCTTACTACGCTGCCAACAAGGACATGGAATCAGCCCGCAGCTACTATCAGCAGGCTCTTGACCTCGACCCCTCTAATGAAGGACTCGCCAAATATATCCAGACACTCAAATAAAACGTATACGGGACAGACCATCCCGCATACCTGACACTCACACGCACGCTCCGCCGGGACTCACTGACCTGACGGAGCGTTCGGTGTGATTATACCCAACAACCAATGATAGAATACATCAAGGGTACAATAGCCCAGTTGACCCCCACCTACATAGTCATAGAGACGGCCGGAATAGGCTACGGGATAGAAATTTCGGTTAGCACATTCGACAGTCTGCAAGGTAAGGAATCGGCCCGTATATTCATCCATGAAGTCATCCGCGAAGACGCACATCTGCTCTTTGGCTTCGGGTCGTCAAAAGAGCGCGAACTGTTCAGACTGCTTATCGGAGTCAGCGGTGTCGGAGCCAACACCGCACGCACGGTGCTTTCGGCTCTGCCGCCCTCTTCGCTTGAAGCCGCGATATCGCAGGGCGATGTCACGACACTCAAAAGCGTCAAAGGCGTTGGAGCCAAGACGGCCGAAAGAATCATAGTGGACCTCCGCGACAAAATAAAACCAGGTGACGACACGTTATTAAATGTAGGTGGAAAACGCGACGAAACGTTTGAGGAAGCTCTCGCAGCCCTGGTCATGCTCGGTTTCCAGCGACAGGCCTCACTCAAAGCGTTGAAGAAAATCTACGATGCCGATCCGCTCACCTCTGCCGAAAAAGCCATCAAGAAGGCTCTTTCGATGATGTAATCTGCTATCTCCCAGCTCACCCACTGAAGTGAATTCACCACACTCCCGATATAAACATATCTCCAGCCTCTGCATCGCCGCCGCAATCATAGCGGTGGCCGGACTGGTCATGCCATCGAGAGCGCAATACCGGCAGAGTTCACTATCAGCGCCTCCCCCTCCTCCCGTCCCAGTCAGCAACCCTCTGATGCAGACAGCCGACTCGCTGATGACCCCGTTTCCGGTGGGTTACACCGTTCCACCTGACGTGGACTATCTGCTCAATCAGGAATTTGCCGCCGACCTCGCCACCCCCTCCAACATCACCACCACTCCCGAGTATGACCCCGTGACAGGAGTCTACGTGGTGCGGACTCGCGTCGGCGACATGGAGGTAGCCACCCCCTTCATCCTGACCCCACAGCAATACAATGACTGGCAGATGCGCCAGTCCATGCTCGACTACTACCGCCAGCGCAACGCCGAGGAACTTGACGAGTCAAAGAAGCATCCGTTTAACATCTTTGACATGAATTTCGCACTCGGACCGCTTGAAAAGATATTCGGCCCGGGCGGTGTCAACCTCAAGCTCAACGGCAACATGCAGATCAACATGGGAATCTCAAGCCAGTACAACGGCGACCCGTCGCGAAGCAAACGCCACCAGCGCACCACCAGATTTGACTTTGACCAGAAGATACAGGCCACCGTCAACGCCACTGTCGGCAATCGTATGTCATTCAACATGTCATACAACACCGATGCCACCTTCGATTTCGACTCCAAGAACCTCAAACTGGCCTATAAAGGCGAAGAGGACGACATAGTCAAAGAGATAGAGGCCGGTAACGTCAGCATGACCACCGGCGGTACGCTGATACGCGGAGCCACAGCCCTCTTCGGTCTCAAGACGAAACTGCAATTCGGCAAACTCACCGCCACAGCCCTCGTAGCCCAGCAAAACTCCGCCTCAAAGAGCGTATCGACCGAAGGCGGCGCACAGACCACCGAGTTTCTGGTCAAAGCCCACGACTATGATTCCGACCGTCACTATTTCCTCGGCCTGTATTTCTACGACCACTATAACGAATTTGCGGCCAACCTGCCTCTCACCACATCAGGCGTGGAAATCAACAACGTGGAGATATGGGTCACAAACCGCACAGGCAACTACAACAACTCGCGTGACATCATAGCCTTCACCGACCTTGGCGAAAGCGTGGCATCCAACCTGCAAAACCCCACACAGGTCCACATCACCGGGGGCAACGAAGGCAAACGCCCCAGCAACAACAACAACGACCTCTATGCCTCAGTCAAGGATATAGAGAACTTCAACGGTGCCGAACAGGTCCTCTCGGCACGCGGACTCGTCTCTGGCAACGACTACATGAAAGTCGAGAAAGCGCGTCTGCTGTCATCGGGAGAATACACGGTCAACAAGCAGCTCGGCTACATATCGCTGCGCTCGCAGCTACGTGACGAGGTGCTCGGCATCTCCTACGAATACACCTACAACGGCACCACCTACTACGTGGGCACCATGTCAAGTTCGGTCAAAGAGACCGAGCGGCCACTGATGGTCAAGATGCTGAAAAGCGTGCAGTCCAATGCCGATATGAAGACATGGAAGCTGATGATGCGTAACGTCTATAACACCGGCGGCTACTCACTCGTGCGTGACCACTTCAAACTCGATGTGAAGTTTCTCAACCAGGCCAACGGCAACGTGGAGCAGATATACCTGCCTCTGTCAGGGACACTCGGACAGACACCTCTGCTACAGATACTCGGTCTCGACCGCCTCAACACCACCAACCAGAGCCCGTCTGACGGATTTTTCGACTGGCTTGACGGCTACACCGTGCTTCCGCAGACAGGCCGCATCATATTCCCGGTGACAGAGCCGTTTGGCGAATATCTTGCCGAACAGATAACACGCAGCGGATTCTCACGCGCCGAAGCTGACAAATACTGCTACTATGACCTCTACACCAAGCTCCAGAGCGAAAACATAGAGACCGAGAACTCCAATGTGTTCACCCTCCAGGGACGCATGCAGGCCGCTACAGGCAATACCATCCGCCTCAATGCCACCAATGTGCCCCGAGGCTCGGTAGTGGTGACCGCCGGAGGCACACGGCTTATCGAGAATACCGACTATACCGTAGACTACTCCATGGGGCTGGTGACCATCCTCAACCAGAGTATCATCGACTCGGGACAGAATATCTCCGTCAGTCTTGAAGACCAGGGCATGAACATGCTCCAGAAACGTACACTCCTCGGCCTTGACCTGCAATACAAGTTCAACCGCGACTTCTCAGTCGGGGCTACCGTGATGCACTACTCCGAGAAGACACAGCGTCAGAAAATCTCCATCACCGACAATGTGGTCAACAATACCATATGGGGATTCAACTTCGACTACAACACGCGCTTCAACTGGCTCACGTCGCTCCTCAACAAGATTCCGACCGTCAACGCAACCCAGCCCTCTACACTCAACCTCAAGGGCGAGTTTGCCCAGATCATACCGCACACCGTCAAAAGCGGCAACAACAGCGGAAGCGTATATATCGATGACTTCGACACATCATCGAGCGCATTGTCACTTGCCTATCCCTCGGCATGGCAGATAGGCAGCGCACCCTATGAACGCACCATTGCAGATGAGACAGGCAATGTCCCCTCGGACCTTGAAACCGGTTTCCGGCGCGGAATGCTCAACTGGAACATCATCGACCAGCTCTTTATCAATGAGCGCACCAGCGGTGCTCCGCGCAATATCTCCGGCAATAAGGTCATACTCGAGAACCCGTATGTCCGACAGATCAAGAAGCTGGAACTATTCCCCGGAAGTGCCGATTACGTCAATGACATCGACTATATCAACACCTTCAACTTCTCATTCTACCCCCTCGAGCGCGGCCCTTATAATGTCAACCCCGACTATTACCGGCCTGACGTGCTCGGATTCCGCAACAACCCTGTGACGCCGGAGCAGTCAGCCGCCGTGCGCGAACTGGCACAGCAGAGCTGGGGTACCGCCATGCGCAAACTTGACACCACCAATTTCGACCAGAACAACATCGAATATCTGGAATTCTGGCTGATGGACCCCTTCATGGACTATGCGCCTCAGAATTTTGTAGCAGCATCACGTGAAGGCACCATGAAGATACAGCTCGGCGACATATCCGAAGACATCCTCAAGGATGGACGCAAAAGCTACGAGAACGGCATACCCTACGGCGGTGCTGACTCTCCGCTTGACGAGACAGTATGGGGCTACGTGCCGGCTCGTTCGTCGATGGGCTATGCTTTTGCCGACAACAACGATTCGCGCCCCGTACAGGACGTAGGCCTCGATGAACTCAGCAACGCCCAGGAGCAGCAGTTCCCCACCTACAGTGACTTCATCAACAAGGTGTCGGCACAGTCACCCGACCAAGCCACCATGAACACTGTGATTGCTGACCCGGCCAACGATGACTACCACTACTATCTCGGCGATGACTACGACGAGGAAGGGCTTGACATCCTCCAGCGTTACAAACGCTACAACGGCCTGGAATACAACTCGCTTGCACGTAACAACGCCGAGGCCCCGGCTCAATACCAGGCCTACAAAAACACGCCTGACGCCGAAGACATCAACGGCGACGGCACGATGAACGAGTCAAACAACTACTATCAGTATGAGATAGACCTCTCGGATCTGCGTCAGGAAGGCAACAAGGGACGCATCACCGAAACACGTACCTACACCATCACCTACGATGACCTGTCGACTCAGGAGGTGACATGGTACCACTTCATCATCCCCATCAAGCAGCCCGACTCACAGGTAGGCTCCATATCCAACTTCGCCAATCTGCGGTTTATACGCATGCAGCTTGAAGGTTTCGACAACACGGTGCACATGCGTCTCGCCAATTTCCAGTTTATCCGCGGCACATGGCGCATGTATGACAAGAATCTCGAAGACCCCACCAATCCGCCTACGAGCCAGATGAGCACCGAGGCTCTCAGCCTATTCAACAACTCCGACTCCAAGCCCATCAACTATGTGCTCCCCCCGGGTGTCACCCAGGAGCAGGAAGCCAACTCCACCTCCGCCCAGCAGCTCAATGAAGGCTCTCTCGCCTTTACAGTCAAGGACCTTGAGCCGGGAGCGGCCAGAGCCATCTACAAGTCTACATCGCTTGACGTGCGTAACTACAAGAGCATGCAGCTGTGGGTACACGGCCACCATGCCCAGTCGACCGTGCAGGGTTCCATAGAGCCTAATTCGCTTGAAGTGTTCATCCGTCTCGGGTCTGACGCATACAACAACTTCTACGAAGTCGCCAAGCCTTTGATACTCACACCCGTAGGACCGTCATACAACAATCAGAGCCTCTCGGACCGCGAAGCCGTGTGGCCCAACTATTTCGACTTCGAGCTACAGGACCTCGTCAATCTCAAGCGCAGCCGTAACCGCGCCCATTATGACACATCGAAGGTCTACACCGAACCATCAGACGACAACCGCGACCGCAAACTGCGCGTCAAAGGCAACCCGTCCATAGGCAGCATACAGACCCTGATGATAGGTGTGCGTAATGTCCGCACCGGCAAAATTGACAACGTAACCGTATGGGTCAACGAGTTGCGTGTCTCAGACTTCACCAACTCCGGCGGATGGGCGGCTAAAATAGATGCCACAATCGGCCTGAGCGACATAGCGAGGGTGCAGTTCGGCGGACACGTAGAGACTGCCGGATTCGGCTCGGTGGACCAGGGTCTCAATTCACGCCGCCTTGACAAATACGAGAAATACAACGTCACCGTGGAGGGAGACCTGCACCGTTTTGTGCCGGAGAAAGCCAAGCTCAACGCACCGGTGTACTACTCCTACTCCATGGAGCGCACCACCCCCAAGTACAATCCTCTTGACAATGATGTCAAGGTGAGCGATGCCGTCGACGATGCCACTACCCAGGAGGAGAAGGATTTCATAGAGGGCTACTCCGTCACGCGCACGGTCAATCAGAACTTCGCCATGTCGGAGTGGAAATTTGACCGCCGTAGCGAAGTGCCCAAGCCGTGGGACCCGGCCAACTTCGTGGCCAATTTCTCATTCCGCAAGAAGACCCACCACGACCCCACTACCGACCATGAGTACAACAATGACTACAGCGGAGGTTTGACATATACCTACAATCCCTACTCCAAGGGAGTGAAGCCGTTCAGCTTCATCAAGAGCAAGAACCGCAATCTGCGATTCATACGTGACTGGGAACTCTTCTACTTCCCACGCACCATCATGCTCTCTACCGTAATGACGCGCCACTACGAGGAGACACAGCAACGCGCCGAGTTCAACTATGACCATCCGGAGCTTACTCCCACCATGCCGGCCTATGCGGCCAAGGATTTCTACTGGAACCGACGCCTAAATCTCTCATGGAAGCTGACAAATTCGCTTGAATTTACCATCAACACCCAGACACGCGCACGCATCGAGGAAACCGAGGGAGTAGTCAACCGCACCCTCTTCCCTGACCGCTACAAAGAGTGGCGTGACACAGTGTGGAACAGCATTCTGCGCCTCGGCACACCGTGGGGCTACAATCAGGAATTTGTAGCCACATACAAAGCTCCATTCAACAAGATTCCGGTACTCGACATGCTCAACGCCTCGGCTGACTACCGCGGCACCTACAACTGGGACCGCGCGACAATAGTCGGCGGACGCAGTTCGGGTAACCGCATCCAAAACGAAGGCGCATGGACCGTCAACGGCTCTCTGCAGTTTGACAACATCTACAACAAATTCTCCTACCTCAAGGAAATCAACAAGAGATTTGCCAACACACGCAGCAACCGCAACCAGCAGGAGAAGAAACCGCGCAAATATGAGCGCACCTTCTCCCTGCGCCCTGACACTACCCTGACCATACGCCACAATCTGCGCACCAAGAAAGTCAACGTAGTGGCAGTCAAGTCCGACGGCACCCCGTATGAGATACGCACCAAGGTCATAGACCCCAACACCATCGAGGTGCTCACCCGAGGCAACGAGTCGCTGAAATTCACGGTCAACGAAGTCCTTAAGACCGACAAGACCTTCTGGACCGAAGTGCTCGCCTACAGCACCAGGCTGCTGATGAGTCCGCGAAACCTGAGGGTGGTATGGAAGCACGGCAACCGCTCCGAGATACCCATGTTCATCCCCAACGCAGGTGACATATTCGGCCAAAATCTGACATCCGGACCCATGGCTCCGGGCATGGCGTTTGCCTTCGGTATGACCGACGAGAACTTCCTCAACGATGCGCTTGACCGCGGATGGCTTATGAGAGACGAGACCCTTAACTCGCCGGCCATGTTTACCAAAAACGATAATCTCACCATGGAGCTTAACCTTGAACTCTTCAAAGGATTCAAGGTGCGCCTGACCGGGGCGCGCAGCCATGACCAGGTGAGCAACATACAGTTCGGCACATCAAACCTGATGACCACCTACTCAGGCCGCTACACCAAGTCGCATGTGGCCATAGCCACGGCTCTGCGCTCCTACAGCGCATCAGACAATTACCGCAGCGATGCCTTTGACAAGATGTGTGACTACGTGGAGATAATGCAGCGCAGATACAACGCCCAGTATCAAGGCACCAACTATCCGCAGACGGGAGTGTTTGCCCACGGCCAGCCGGCCAATGCCCAGGCCGGAAAACCGTTTGACCCGGCCAACGGCGTAAGCCCCACAAGCAGCGACGTGCTCATCCCGGCATTCATCGCGGCCTACAGCGGCACCAACCCCGAGAAGCAGTATCTCGACATATTCCCCTCCATAGCCCACATACTCCCCAACTGGACTATAACCTACGATGGGCTTATCAACCTCGGGAATATGCGCAACATCTTCAAGAGTTTCACCCTGTCACACGCCTACCAGTGCTCCTATGAGATAGGGTCGTATGCGAGCCACGGTACATGGGAAAGCGCAGGTGCAGGGGGCAACCTCGGCTTCCTCTACAATGAGACCACAGGTCTTGTGCTCCCCTCGTCGCCCTACAATGTGCAGTCGGTAAGCATCAACGAACGCTTCAATCCGCTTATACGAGTGGCCGCCACGCTCAACAACAATCTCAACTTCAGCGTACAGTGGGCCGATACTCGCAATCTGACCCTCAACACCTCCGCAGGACAGGTAGTGGAAAATCTCTCACGGCGCATCGGGGTCAGCGCGGGCTATGTCATCAATAACTTCAACTCCGTGCTCAAACTCGGCAAGAAGCAGACCGGATTCAACAACGACCTTACCCTCCAGGGTGAGTTCTCCTATCAGGTGACCCAGGCACTCATCCGCACCATCCAGAGCCGGTTTACCCAGGGTACCAACGGAGCACGCACCGTCGACCTCAACATCATAGCAAAATATGCCGTATCTCGTCTGCTCTCCTTCGGCGGATATTTCAGGCACCAGATACACACACCCATCGTGTCAACCAACGCCTTCCCTACATCCACCACCGATTTCGGCTTTACATTTGACATCTCGTTGGCTCAATAGCAGCCATCAACAGATATGGACTATAAAGCACTTTTAGACCGTCTCGCATCATCAGGCAATCTGCGCAGCATACCCTCCGGGCAGACACATCCCGTCATAGACCTCTCGTCAAACGACTATATGGGCTATGCCGCCGACCCGTCGTTGCAACAGAGATTCTTTTCATCAGCGGCCAACACAGCCATCCCCTTGACATCTTCGGCGGCACGTCTGCTGGCCGGAAGTCAGAGCCATTACCGTGCGCTTGAAGACAGGCTTGGCGACTTATATGGCCGTCCGGCTCTGCTGTTTAACTCAGGCTACCACGCCAACACCGGGTTGATAAGCGGCCTGACCGATGCAAGCGACATCATACTCGCCGACAAGCTCGTGCATGCAAGCATAATCGACGGCATGAAACTCAGCGATGCCTCTCATGCACGCTGGCGCCACAACGACATATCACATCTCGAACGTCTCATAGTCCGCCATCGTACCGAGAGTCCCGACGCACGCATATGGATTGTGGTCGAGAGCGTCTACAGCATGGACGGAGACACGGCTCCCATCGATGCTCTATTTGACCTCAAACGCCGCCACGGCAATGTGATGCTGTATGTGGATGAAGCGCATGCCGTAGGTTGCATCGGACACCGCGGACTCGGCGTAGTGGCTGACAAAGCCGATGCCGATATGGTCGATGTAGTCGTGGGTACCTTCGGCAAAGCACTTGCCTCGCAGGGTGCGTATGCCATCCTCTCCCCTATGCTGCGAGAAGTCGCCATAAACCGTTGCCGCAGCTTCATCTTCTCCACCGCACTCCCTCCCATGTCGGCGGCATGGAGCCTCTTTATCCTCGAGCACAGCATCGGGCAGGATGACCGCCGGGCACACCTCGCCGAAATGTCGGCAAGGATGCGCCGCAATCTCGGGCTCGACCAGGGCACACAGATCATACCCTACATCATAGGCGACGCGGTGCGCACGCTCGACATTTCGCGCACGCTGCTTGACCGGGGCATAAAGATATTGCCCATACGCACCCCAACCGTGCCTCCCGGCACCGAACGGCTGCGCATCAGCCTCAACGCATCAATAACTCCCGAGGAGATTGACATGGTATCTGATTGTCTGCTAAAAGTCTGCCGTCTATGACCATACAGAGCATCAAAATGACAGGCTCCCTGAGAGCCGTGGTGATTTTCGCCGGCTGGGCCATGGATGCACGCCCATTTGCATCGCTCCACAAGGATGGCTACGACCTATATGTGGCATATGACTACCGCACCGCCGAGGCCGATACCGCCCAGCTTGAACGTTATGATGAAATCTGCATCGTGGCGTGGTCATGGGGAGTGCCGGCCGCAGCACACTTTATCCACCGCCACAGCGAGCTTACTGTCACAGCCGCCATAGCCGTCAACGGCACCATGACGCCCATTGATGACACCTGCGGCATACCCGAGAGGATTTTTCAGGGCACACTCGACGGTCTGACGGAGAGCAGCCTCGCCAAATTTTATCGCCGTGTATGCGGTTCAGCCTCACTATACCGCCGGTTTGCCGAGAATGCACCCATGCGTGACTTCGCATCGCTGCGCCCCGAATTGGAGGCCATACGTGACAACGGCGCAGCCACCCTCTCGCCGCTAATATTCGACAGGGTTATGATCAGCGACACCGACCTCATAATCCCCTCGGACAATCAACGGCATGCCTGGAAGGTGCATCCGTGTGTCATGGAAACGGAGGGCGCACATCTGCCCGATTTCCAGCGCATACTCGATCTGTATGTCCGTGACAAATCGCTTATCGGAGAGCGGTTTGCTGCGGCATCGGCCACATATCCACAGGAAGCGAATGTGCAACGCCACATAGCCCGGCGACTGGCCGCACTCTGGCGCAGCCATGACAGCAGAGAAGCCGTAAGCATACTCGAACTGGGCACAGGATGCGGATTTATGACCGAACATTACATCAAAGCTCCCTGGTGCCGCCGTGCCACCCTCGTAGACCTCTATCCGAGCATCGACGGAGTGGAAGTCGGCGATGCGGAGACATATCCGTTAGCATCGGGAGAATGGGACACCGTCATCGCGGCATCGGCCATGCAGTGGTTCAACTCCATACGCCGCTTTCTGCAACGGGCTGCCGATGCTCTTCCACCGGGAGGCATAATGGCACTGTCGGGCTTCGGCGAAAGGCATTTCCACGAACTCCGAGGCATGATACCCAATTCGCTCTACTACTATTCCACAGAGGAGTTTGCCTCGATAGTGCCTGACGGGCTCCGCATCGTGGCTGCCGAAGACGAGACCGTCACCATCACTTTCACAGACATGCGCGATATGCTTGACCATCTCAGGCTGACCGGGGTCAACGGTATCACATCCCGACAGACCGTGGGCATCACACGCCGCATACTGGCCGAGATGAGTGCCTCTGACAGCCCTACGCTGACCTACCACCCTACATATTTCATACTCCGGAAAATCTAAACCGCCACAATATGTCAAAATCAATATTCATATCAGGCATAGACACCGATGCCGGCAAGAGCTACGTCACCGGCTGGTTAGCCAAGACTCTCGCAGAGTCGGGCAAGAAAGTAGCCACAATGAAATTCATACAGACAGGCAACACCGGCCGCTCCGAGGACATAGAGGTGCACCGTCGCATCATGGGACACTCATTGCCCGAAGATGCTGACCTCACCACCTCCCCTGTCATATTCACATATCCGGCATCGCCCCACCTGTCGGCCATGATAGACCGCCGTCCCATAGATTTCGAGGCCATAGAGCGGTCACGTGCGCTGCTTGAATCGCGCTACGACATAGTGCTGATAGAGGGTGCCGGAGGACTGATGGTGCCGCTGTCTGATGACCGACTCACCATCGACTACCCTGTGGAGCACGCCCTCCCGGTGATACTCGTAACCAACGGACGGCTTGGCTCCATCAGCCACACGATACTCTCGCTTGAAGCCATAGCCTCACGAGGGCTGCAACTTGACCGTGTCATCTACAACAGATATTTCGACAACGATAAAGTCATCGCCCCCGACACTCACAGGTACATACGGCAATATCTCGACAGACATTTCCCGGGAGTGGAGATGGTGGATTGCCCCGTAATCAGCAATCAGGATTGAACACGTTAGCTGACATACTCGCCAATGCCACGCCCGACACAACGGCTCGCGGACGGTTTGCACCGTCGCCTACGGGGCGTATGCACCTGGGCAACATTGTAGCCGCACTGCTCTCATACCTGTCAGTGAAATCCAAGGGAGGCAAATGGGTGCTCCGCATCGAGGACATAGACCCCCAACGCTCCAAGCAGCACTATGCCGACATGCTTATGGATGACCTCCGGTGGTTAGGACTGCAATGGGACGAAGGCCCTTACTACCAGAGCCGCCGCGGCGACATATATCAGGAGCAGCTTGCACGACTCTGTGAGCGAGGCATCATATATCCCTGCCGGTGCACGAGGGCCGAACTGATGGCGTCACAGGCTCCGCACGAGTCTGACGGACATATAGTCTACAGCGGCAAATGCCGCCCGGCGTCCCTTTCGGGCGAGATACCCCTCATCGGGGAAACTTTGCGGCTTATGGTGCCCCCGTATCCGGGGGTGACGGATTCTGGCGGAGGACTGATAACATTTCGCGATGACCTGTGCGGCCCACAGTCGGTATCGCTCCATGACCATTGCGGAGATTTCATAGTCCGACGGCGCGACGGCGCATGGGCATATCAGTTTGCCGTAGCCATTGACGATGCCCTGATGGGTATCACGGAGGTGGTGCGTGGCGAAGACCTGCTCCTCTCTACAGCCCAGCAACTCTATGTCATGCTGCAGCTCGGCCTGACACCTCCCCGACACTACATCCATTTCCCCCTCGTGCGCAACAATGCCGGCATACGGCTGAGCAAACGAGACCAAAGCCTCTCCATGGAGCATTTACGCCGCTCCTACTCCCCTCAGGACATAATAGCAATGGCAGCCGAAGCCGCAGCACTGCCACAAACCCTCTTGCAGCCCCTTATCACTGCCCAATGTCACTAACTTAAGCAGTCATTAATGCTTGAATGACGTTCCTATGTAGTAGGGACATGCCATGGCATGTCGCCTGAAGCTTTGCAAATGAGGCGGCTGCGTTAGCAGACATGCCATGGCATGTCCCTACTGCAATGAGTGCATTCCTTAAGTTAGTGAAATTGTATCACTGCCCGACCGTAGGTATAATCGGGGCTGTCTATAGGTATGGGTTGCCGATTGTTTCGGCGGCGATGGTGGTGGGGCGTCCATGGCCGGGATATACCACCGTCTGTCCGGGGAGTGAGAGCAACTGGTCAGTGACGGCATTGATTAGCTGGAGATGGTTGCCGCCGGGGAGGTCGGTGCGTCCGATGCTACGCTCAAAGAGGGAGTCGCCGCTGAAGACCACGCCGGCTTCCCTGCAATACAGGGCGATGCCGCCCGGGGAATGTCCCGGCACTTGCAGCACCTCGAATTTCAATTTGCCCACTGTGATTATGTCGCCCTGACGCAGGTCTATCTCCACGTCAAGCGGACGGAGAGCATCAGGATTCATGCCGAACATCTGCGCCTGTTCGCGGCGGCGTGCACCGAGCATACTGTCGCTGCTGTTGGCCTCGGTTTTCAGGCCGTAGGTATCCGCTACGTGGTCGTTGCCCCATGTGTGGTCAAGATGCAGATGCGTGTTGACCATATGGGTAAGCGTAAGACCGTTCTCCCGGATGAAATCGTCAAACCGCTGCCTCTCGGCGGCATTGTACATCCCGGGGTCTATCACCATGGCCTCGCGTGTGTCAGTGTCCCACACAAGGTATGTATTTTCGTCAAACGGATTAAATACCAGAGTCTTTATCTTTAACATGGGTATCAGAGTTTACAATATACTATCTTTTTGGTCTTGAAAAAATCCTCAGTGAAATAATCGGTCACAGGCACCTCGACTATAGGGAGGCGCATGCCACCCATCTCTGTCTCCATTTCGCCCCCCTTGAGACATATCAGTCCGTTGGGCATCGGGTTGATGTGTCGTGTGGCCATGTTGCGGCGCGACAGTCTGGCCAGTTCGTCAAGGCGCATGACGGCGCGTGACACCACGAAGTCCACCTTCTCGTGATATTCGCCGGAATCACCGTGTTGCAGGGTGACATTTGTCAGCCCGATACGGTCGGCGATGTCCGAAGCAACACGTATTTTCTTGCCGATTCGGTCTATCAGATGGAGACGTGCCTGCGGCCACATTATAGCAAGCGGTATGCCCGGGAAACCGCCGCCAGTGCCGAGGTCGAGAATCCGTGTACCCTCGGCCGGCGTCAGGAACCTCGCGATGGCGAGCGAGTGCAGCACATGACGCTCATAGAGATTGTCAATGTCGCGGCGCGACACCACATTGACCTTGGCGTTCCACTCAGCATAAAGCTCTCCGAGCGCAGCTATCATCTCGCGCTGCCCCTCACTCATCTCCGGGAAATATTTATATACGATTTCAGGACTATCCATATCAATATATATGTATTGTTATAAATTACAAAGTTAATGATTTGTTCGATGTTGGCGATTTTGCCATTTCATTTTCCTGTCATCCAATTAATTAAAACCGGAGGGAATCTCATAAGATATAAGAGAGAATACGGGTCTTTATGTGCTTTTGCCATTAGACTGCTGAATTAATGACAATGATTAGCTATGTGATGAATTGTGACACACTAATTATAGGCAAATATACAATTAAAAAATGAATAACATCTTATATGTAATAAATGCTTTATAACTATTGGCTACACCGCCTCGTATTCGCAATTCGCGAATCGCGAATCTCACCGAAACCGTCAATATCATAATTTTGTTGTACTTTTGTGAAAACTAACTACGGGATATGAAACCGTTCATGGCCGAGACATATCTCTACAAAGCAAATATAATATACAGTTTATGATAAAGATAGGTGATTACAACACGCTGGCGGTGAAGAAGCTGGTGGATTTCGGTGCGTATCTTGACGGCGGCGAGGCCGGGGAGATACTTCTGCCGGCACGATATATTGAGACTCCGCTGCAGCCTGGCGACGAGTTGGAGGTGTTTATCTACACCGACAGCGAGGACAGGCTGATAGCCACCACGGAGCATCCGTTTGCCCGGGTGGGCGAGTTTGCCTATCTTCAGGTCGTGGCCGTCAACCGCATCGGGGCTTTCCTTGACTGGGGTCTGCCCAAGAATCTGCTTGTGCCATTCAGAGAGCAGAAGCTGACCATGCGCGAGGGATGCCAGTATCTTGTGTATGTGTATCTCGACGATGCTTCAAAGCGCGTGGCCGCATCGGCCAAAATCGAGAAATTCCTCGGCAATGTCATCCCGGAGTATGTCAAGGGGGCTGAGGTGGAAGCTCTGGTCATAGCCCACGAAGATCCGGGCTACCGTGTGATTGTGGACAATCTGCACCGTGGCATCATCTATGACAATGAAATCTACGCGCCCCTGGAAATCGGGTCCACGATACATGCCCGCGTCAAGAGGGTGCGCCATGACGGCAAGATTGACCTTACGCTCAATGAAAAAGTCGGCGAGCGCATATGTCCTGTAAGCGACCGCATACTTGAGCTGATACATGACTCCGCTGACCATGTGCTCGTGCTCCACGACCATTCGTCGCCCGAGGAAATAAAGGCACGGCTGCACTGCAGCAAAAAGGATTTCAAACGCGCTGTCGGCCAGCTATACAAAGCCCACAAGATACTGATTCTGCCCGATGACGGCGGCCTGACGCTACCCTGATGCCCGGCGTGGCACAATGTCACTAACTTAAGGAATGCACTCATCGCAGTAAGTCATGCCATGTCATGTCTGCTAACGCAACACCCCTCATTTGTATGGCTTTAGGCAAGGGGGTTGCAAAACTTGTTCAGCCCCTCAAACTTGTAGGGATGCACCCTGGTGCATCCGCCAACATGCTGACAATCAGTATGTGTATATCGGCTGCACCAGGGTGCAGCCCTACAATTTGACAGTTTTGCAACACCTCCCCTACTACATGGGGACGCCATTCAAGCATTAACGTTACAATGAAAAAGCGTCACGCTCCTATGGGTCAGGGGCGTGACGCTCTGCTTATATCTGTCAGACGATATTATCTTACGAAAATCTTCTGGCCGGCTACTATGTAGAAGCCCGGAGCGAGGTCAATCGTAGTCGTACCGGCTGTAACGGAGGCCTGTCGTGCCACAGCGCCGGTAGCGTTTACAAAGTCAAGGTCAAGATTGCCGTCAGTGGTCACTGTCACGCAACCGTCGCCAACTGTCAGGCGGAAGGCGGTACCGTTGTCAGCCCTCATGTCGTCAATACCGAGACCGACATCCGACTTGACCGTCAGCTTGTTAGCCTTCTCGTCATAGGTCACCAGCGCCTTACCTGCAGGTGCGTTGACAATCCAGTCACAAGCCATTCCATCGTTCCATGCCGGCTGTGTCATCTCATCGCCATCGGCATCGAGCGTAAATGTCTGGTAGCCGTCAAACGCCATCAGCCCCAGATAACCTCCGGTGTATTTGGCTGCGAGGGATTTGACTATCATCATTCTGATACCTGCTTCAGGCACATTTATTTCGCCCTTGTACATCCCGTCGGCCGATTTGGCAAGAGACGGGAGGTTATCGATAGCTTCGATGGTGGGCCATATGAAATCACTGTAGTCATTGTAGGTCAACAGGAAGAAGCCGTCAGTTTTATGAGCCGATGAGAACACCTTGATTTTCTTCGTATCTTCATTGATGAGCATGGATATACGAGATGATGTGGCATCTTCAGGCAGAGATATGCTCCACTTGGCATCATTTGATGCGGCTGCCTTGCGTACTGCGCTGCGGGCACGGACGGGCGTGGTCACCTTGACGAAGTCACCCTCCCATACGCCATCATCGCCAAACTTGACTTCTGTAGCATTGCCTGATGCGGGCACGATAATCTCGCCCTCAGGCGAAGTGAAGTTAAATTCCACATTCTCACCCTCCTCAGTCTCGACAGTGGTATTAAGTGCCACGGCACCGGGTGCATCTTCAGATTCTGAAGCTATGACTTCATCAAAGCTGCCGTTGTCTGACACGCTCTCATATACCGAGGCCTTGTTGTCGGGAGCGACTTCGGCCGTCATCGCCATGCGGTTCAAATCAACTTTCACTTTAAGCGCTCCGTTTCCTTTGACCGAACACATCACAAATGACGATCCTTCGTATCTCAATGCGCCTGTAGCGATGCCGTTTTTAGCCACCAGATTGTTTGCGCCTTCATTCATCACATAGCCGGTGCCTCCATAATACATCGTAGAAGCCAACGGCATGGTAAGCATCTGGTTCTCCGGCTTGTTAAGCGTGAAATACATATAGGGTACCTGCGCATCGGCAAATGCCACCTCTCCCTCGTATATCATGCTGCCCGGAGCTGTCTCAGCCAGCACTGACTGCTTGTAATCAGCGGTAGCGGAGCCACTCATATAAGCATATATCTTGTCCAGATTACGGGCATCCATAATCTTGTTGCCTGACATGAAGATGCGGCCACCGGCCCATTCGTCAGCTTTGACTCTGAAGATGCCCGTAAGCGCACCGACGCTGGCAACACCTTCCTCAAATGTCACCTGAATAGGATCCGGCTGACTGCCTTTTGCCAGCGACATGGCATCTAAGATAGATGGTGCTACGCAGAAGTCCAGCTTGTTCGCGGGGATATCAACAAATCCGGCACAATCCTTGACGGCGTACTTGCGGAAATCGGCACGGTCAGCATATGAAGGCACCTTGCCGTCAGTCAGCTCTCCGAACAGATGATACACCGACCCTACACGCTCGAGATAAACCTTACCTGCATTAGTGTCGACAATCAGGTTATATGTCTGGAGCGTGGTGCCCTCGGGATTCTGCACGGTGATATGATTAGGTTTGGCGGAAGTAATGCTTTCCTGCACGGTAAATGCTGCCTCTGCAACTCCGAGGTCATCAAACTCCCACTGGAATCCTTCAGGCAGAGTAAGAGCATAAGAGCCATCTGCCTCCGCCTCCTCACGCGATATGGGGAGATTGTAGGTGTAGAGCTTTATTACCTGGGGCTCATTCTCGTAGACACTGAACGTCATCTTGTACACACCGTCTGTGCCTCCTACCTCGGTGCCGTCATCAGTATAAAGACTCTTGACACCCTTCGGGTCCACATCATCCTCACTGGCGTACTCGCCGGCAGCTGCGATAGGTGCTGTAGAGAAAGTCACGCGCTCTGCCAATGGTTCCACATACATGTACATTACGCCACCGGGCCAGGTGGAGAACTCGAACGCGCCCTTGCCTCCAACAATAAGGTCCTGAGTCTGCTCACCCTCTACAGTGCCATAATCAATAGCTTCGTCATAATACTGGCTACCGAGCGAATTGCTTTCCCAGTCGCCAAGAGCCGAATAGAAACGGAATATGGCATCACCGGCCGCAATCTCATAATTGGCATAATAGCCGCCGTTGACAGTCCTTTTCAGAGGCTTGGAGCCATCTGATATAGTCCATCCCTGAGGAGCGCCAATCAGATATATTTCATTGGCAGCCTTCTCGCCCTCAAATTTCACCACCGGTTTAGCTCCGGGAGTGACGGAAACCTTATAGACGCTGCTTCTGCTCATATTCGGCGCAATCCAATAAGCACCGTCGGCCTGAGCGGCAACTACGGCAGAGCTATAATACAGACCCACAGCATCATTGCAACACATTTCTCGGTCAGTGGCAGGACATATCACGCTATTGGCAGCCTGAGTGCCAGAAAGAGCCGAGATGAAATTGATTTTTTCACCTTTTGATACAGTCACAGAGCCCGTATAGTTGCCATTGCCGTCAGGACGGAGCACGTCAAACTTGTCAACCACCTCCTGTGAAGCTCCCATCCACGGTGTGAAAGCGTCGGTAGAGCGATGCACATACATGACATCCTCGACAGAAGCTACGCCGCTGTTTTCACTGAGCTGGATGACCGACATATAAGGTATTGTTACAACACCGCCCTTCCAATCAGATTTCAGATAACCTTTCTGTTTGTCAGGCTGGATATTGAAGGTGGCCTCATTATAACCGTTTACGAGCTCTCCGGCAGAAGCATTGTTCCACCATTCGCCACGGTTGAAGTCATAGTAGTTAAATGACAGTTTGCCGGCCGGGACATATTCTTCATACCCTGTTGCAGAAATATAGTCGGCTGCAGTATCCAATGTCGGCTGCGGCTTACCCTCGGGCACCACCACAGCACCGGTGGTAGGCACGAGGAATATTTTGCCTACATTGAGATTGGCTATAACCTTAAAATACTGTGACGATTCTGCCTCCAGTTTCCATGTCCCGGGCTCCGCATACGGCGAACAGAAATCCGTCACCACGACTGTAGAAGTAGAGTAAAGGCCGCTTTTGCCCACAGGCTCCATCAACAGTCCGTCGGTAAACGGAGCGATGACAAACTGCTTGTACACAGAATAATCGTATTCATCCTTTGCAACCGGCAGGTCTGAGAGAAGACGGAACCATGCAGATGACGAAAACATGAAAGCGCCCTCATAAACGTTGCTGCCAGGAGATGTCTCATAGAGTTTGCGGTCAGCAAAAAATTCAGCATTTTCAGTGCAAGGTCTTTCCCACTGGTTGTCATGGCCGATGATATAGATGCAGTCGGCTTCGGCCCGCGCCGAGAAGGCGATTGATGTCAGCAATGTGACACATGCCGCCCATCGGGGTAATAAATGTCTCATACGCAAGAATTAATAAAATTGGTTAGATGTGTGGAAAAAGAAATTAATTTTATAGTCATTAAACCTATTTCACAAAAATAAGCATTTTAGCTCTCCTAACAAGTTAATTAAAATTAAAAAAGCCGCTATCTCTGCAACTTCATCCTCACCCATCATCAGTCAGTGCGCAGCGACGACAGAGGCACTCGCGAGAACCGGAATGTAGTCTCATAGAGAGGGAACGCGATCTCAAGCAACGCACCGTCTTGCTGTAAGGTAGCGTTAGCCTCGTCACTGACAGGCTGCATCCAAGCATCATACCACATCAGGTCAAAGTGACCACGGAAGATAGTCGGTGACAACCGTCCTTTCAGCATCCCTTCGCTCCAGCGGTTTCGGGCTGTCTTTGCTCCTCCGAGGTATATAATATCGTAACCGCCGGCATCATTTCTTACGGTGGCCAGCATGTAGCGTCCGCCCACCATGCCTTTGGCCGGATTATTGCTGCGGTCAAAATACGTCCATATCCCCTCCCCTGCATCAGCTCCACGGCGGTCAATAAGATAACGCGCTATCGAATCCCTGGTCCAGGCGGTAACCAATGCCGACGACGGATCTGCCGCCGCTTCATCCATCACCATCACAGGTTGCCAGCAGCCGCGGCTCACCACATACCAGCCAGCACCATCTCCGCTACAGCCCACGGCATCAAAGCTCAACACATTCGAAAGGGAATTCTTACCGACATACACATGCGCCACACTGTCGGCCTTCAATTCCACCGACAGCGTGTTGGCGCCTCCGGCCATAGCCATCCCTGCCGAGACCGACGATGAGCATATCATCTCCCGGCTGCCATCCGCAGCTATCCGCGAGGCAGTTACATCCACGAGATACTCATCGCTGACATTACCGAAATCGGTGTTGCGTCCCCTCATAGATACCTCATAACGGCTGCTGTCGCCACCCCACGAGATACCCCACCAGCATGCCGACGCACCACGGCGTTCGCGGTCAGCCGCCAACGAGCCCCTCGCCTCCATGACCACATAACGCGAGCCAACAGGCAGGGAGGCCACTCTGACCATGCTGTCACACAGTTCGCCAAGCCGGTAATAATGCCGCGAGGGCAATGTGGCAGATGCTCCACCGACCGAAAGCAGCAGACACAGACCGGCCAAGGCAAATCTGCTGCATGGAGATATGCTATGACACCGTCCCATGGCAGTAAGCGGACTCAGCGAGCCACATAGTTCATTCTCACCTTGCTCACCGAAACATTGCCGTCAGCATGACAGGTGACACGCACGAGGTAGTCGCCGGCATCGGGAGAATTTGCCTCGCTCATGGAGTCAAGCGTCAGATGGCGCACGCCGCCGAACCAACGTTCGTCCCACTTGTGGACGTGTCCGTAGAAAGCTATCGTAGTGTTCCAGTCGGCTAATTTCTTCAGGATATAGTAGCCCTCTTCACGGGCATATGTTGATGCAAATTCGTTAGAGCTTGGACGGAAAATATTTGTATGGGTGAACACAAACGTATGGCGCACATTGATGCCATGCGTTCGGAGCATGCCGTCCTCTATGGCTTCGACCTGTATCTTGCCGAGAGTACCGTTGGCCGAGTCAAGAAATATGAACTGGTCATAGATACCTTCGCCCACCTTGACGGTAAACTCATAGGTCGAAGACCTGAAAATAGTGGTGAACAACGCCCAACCGTCATGCGTGATGTCGTGGTTGCCTACCACAGGGAAGAAGGGATACTGTATGTCATCCTCCGTCAACATGCCTATGTCATAATCGGCCAGGAGCACCAGCATGGCATCAAAAGGCATGGTGTCAACATCATCATATGACGAAATCTCCCCGGCAGCTATCAGCCTGTCAAGGTCGCGGTGGGCTATGAAAAGCTCCGTCTCCTCGTCATAGAGGGGATGATAGTATTTCATCACATAGTTGTGCTTGCCTGACTCTATGGAGCGTGCAAGGGTCATGTAATATTCGGCCTTAGTGTCGGCAATATCGCCGAGGTGGGCCATCAGCAGGTCGCCGTGGTTGAGAAAGACGCGTTGCATCTCGTCCATGCGGCCCGGATCAGTGGTCAGATGGCTGTCAGAGCCTACGATAAAGGAGTATTCGCCCTGGGTGTCGTTGATGTCTATGCGGTTGTCATAAGTGTCCTGATACACCTTAAGACTCATCTTCACACGGTCATCAACGCTCGTGGTGCCCACCAATACCCCTGTCGGACTGACCTTGTCACACGATACTGCCATCATCCCTAAGGCAACAGCTGCCGCAAAAGCAGCCATGCCGCGCATATTTATCTTTGTCATTATGTCGTTAATATGATTTAAAAAAGTGCTTATTGAAGTTACCATACATACTTTATGCCGAGCTTGCCCGATGTCTCATAACGGCTCGCAAGCTGGCTCATACTGCCCGCAGGGCGTATGTTGAATTGGCCGAAGAGCTGCATCCTCCGTGGCAGATTGGCCTTGAACGACAGGCCCCAGTTGATGTTCCAGTTCTCGTAATAGAAATCGTCATAATTGCGGAAGAACAGCCCGATATTCCACGGATTCTTCCTCGGCATGACACACAGCTCGGCTCCGAAAGTAAATGTAAGCGGTTCGGTGTACGAGCTGCCGAGCATATTGTAGTTTATAAGCGTCTCGCCTATCGTGATGGCAAAATGCGACCCCTCCCATCGGGCAGATAGATTGTAACACCACTCATTGGTCGCAGAACGATGATAGCGGTTATACATCACCTTGCCTGAAAAATAGAAATTGAATTTCCATACCGGCAGACGGTACTCGCCTTTGCCGTAGATGCCGAACTTCTGTTTGTCAAACTGGTACTCCGAAGCCCCCATAGCTGACCACCGGGGGGTGAAATGACGTTTGTATTCCACAGCCGGCCCCATGAAGAAGCCTGAAATTATATTAGAGCCGAGCGACATGTAGCCGGTGACCTCATTTTTGTGCGTACCGTCAAAAGCATCATCGCCCATGTAAGTCTGTGCCGAAGCACCATGCCCCGAGACAATACCCAACGACACTATGCACACTAAAGCATATCGTATGATTCTGAACATGTTATGTGAATGATTGGTAAGACCGGGGCTATGATTTCGCCCGGTAGATTTATACATCGTTAATGCAAATTTACGAAATTTAAATGACTCCACGCATATAAATTACAATATTTCATGCTCATATATATTGCTGATACGCCCACAAAGTGCTAATTTTGCTACCAATAATAACCACCACTCATTCATCTATATCCATTAATCATTGTTTGAAGCTTCTCTCCTAATATAGTTAGGTATGCAAGCAATGCTCTCCAAAAAAGCTACCTTAAACATCTCAATCCAGACATGAAAATTATTGCTGACAGCAGCTCTACACGTACCGAATGGGTACTCGCCGATGGCGACAAGATAGTAGAGCATGTGTTCACAGAGGGACTCAACCCCTACTTCCAGACACGCAAAGAAATCTCCCACAGCATACGTCTGAATCTGCCGGATGCATTTTTCAGACGCCGGTGGGAACACATATACTTCTATGGCGCAGGATGTGCCAATCCTGACCGCAACAAGATTATGGAAGCCTCGCTCGTGGCTCAGTTCCGCACCCCGGTGACGGTGATGAGCGACCTTCTCGGAGCTGCGCGCGGCCTGTTTATCGACAAGCCCGGACTGCCGTGTATCCTCGGCACAGGCTCCAACTCCTGCATATATGACGGCGAGGAAATCGTTGAAAATGTCAAATCGCTCGGCTTCATCCTCGGCGATGAAGGCAGCGGAGCCTACATAGGCAAAGCCTTTTTCGGCGACTGCCTCAAAAGCATAGCCCCCAAGCATGTGCGTGACCGCTTCTTTAAGGAGTCAAAGCTGACCCCCGAGGAGGTCATGGATCATGTGTATGCCGGGCCGTTCCCCAACCGTTGGCTGTCGCAACAGTCAGCACATCTCGCCACGATGCTTGACGACCCCTATGTCTACCAGCTCGTCTACGCATCGCTGATGAAATTCTTCACGCGCAACGTGCTTGGATACCGCAAAAACGACTACTCGGTGTCGCTCGTCGGGTCAGTGGCATGCCTCTACGAGGACATCGTGCGCAAGATAGCCCAATCCTACGGCATACGCATCGAGCAGATTGTCAAGAGCTCGATGCCCGGTCTGATAAAATACCACAATCTGTAACAAACCGAGCAGCAACCCACGATGGACACCAAATACCTGCTTGACATAGCGGCGATGCCCTGCCACGACGGCATCGTGGAACTCCAATTACGCCCCGGACACGTCGACTGGCTTCCTCTCGGACGCGAACGCATGGTTTCCATGCTCCGTGATGGCGATGCACTGATGGTCTATGCCGACGGTATAGACGACCGTCATATCGCCCTACAGGCAGGTGCCATCAGAGACGATTTTGATTTCGGGCCTGTAGTGATGATACGCCATGACGTGTTCCGCCACTGCACGAGAGCCATAGACCCTGATTTGCACGGTGCCGGATTCTATGCCCTGCGGCTGATGATACAACGCCTCGGCACAATCCTACACATCCCCGAAGCTCTCTATACCTTTGACTCATCGGCATCGTCGGGCGGACAGTTTGACTACGTGGACCCGCGCAATGCTTCCGTACAGGCCGAGATGGAGCAGGTGGCCACAGAGCATCTATCGTCCATAGGGGCTTTGATAAGCCGCCAAAATGTCAGGACGGTCAACGTTGACGAGGGATTCTTCCATGTGGAGGTATCCGTGGTGATACCTGTGCGTAACCGCGTAGCCACCATCCGCGATGCGGTGCTCAGCGCATTGTCGCAGTCGCTTGACTGCACCATGAACGTGCTCGTGGTCGACAACCACAGCACCGACGGCACCTCCGAAGTGCTCGCAGAACTCGCGTCCACGCACCCCAATCTCAAGGTCATCGTACCCGAGAGCCGCCACCTCGGCATCGGTGGATGCTGGAACCGAGCCATTGACGATGCCGCATGCGGACGCTTTGCCGTGCAGCTTGACAGCGACGACATCTATTCGGGTGCTGACACGCTGCAACGCATCACCGACACCTTCCGCCGCGAGCGATGCGCCATGGTGGTAGGCTCTTACCGACTGACCGACTTTGACCTCAACACCATACCGCCCGGACTGATAGACCACAAGGAGTGGACCGACCACAACGGCCGCAACAATCTGCTGCGCGTCAACGGCATGGGTGCCCCACGTGCATTCCTTACTCGCATAGTGCGCAAGCTGCATTTCCCCGATGTATCATACGGCGAGGACTACGCCATGGCTCTGCGGCTGTCACGCTCATACCATATCGGGCGTATATATGACGAGCTGTATCTGTGCCGCCGCTGGCAGGGAAACTCCGACGCACAGCTTGACCGCGCCACGCTCAACCGCTACAACTCCTACAAGGACTTCCTGCGCACGGCGGAAATCAACGCTCGCATCAGAGCGAACTCGCAGCCATGAAAACCTCTGACGACATGCTGCGAAACCGGGTAGAGGAGCTTTTCCCGGCCCAATTGGCCGTATGGCCCGATGCCGATGGCCGATACCGCCGCATGCACCATGCTCTACGCCGCACCCTTTCGCTGGCCGGAGGAGAGTTTGAGCTGAAGCATCTTCCTGACCGCGCTGTCAGCACATGCGCACGCACTGACGCACGGTCCATAGCGGAGCGGCCATGCTTCCTGTGTGCATCCAACCGTCCGCAGGTGCAACACCGTCTGCCACTGCCCGGATGCGGTCTGGAAATCCTTGTCAACCCTTTCCCCATATATGACAGGCATCTGACCATCCCGTCGCTTACCCACACTCCGCAGGCTTATTCAAAGCATGTGATGGAGCAGATGTTAGAGATAGCACAGAGTCTTGGAGACTACACGGTGTTTTACAACGGCCCCCACAGCGGAGCGTCAGCCCCCGACCACCTGCATCTACAGGCTGTCAACACGACAAATATGCCTCAGATAGCGCAGGGGACTGCCGGCGACGGGTGCCGTGTGCTGAAAACTCGCGGCACTACACGTCTGTATTTCAATCCGTCACTGACCACCCGGCCTGTGACCGTCTCAGGCACTGACTTCGGCGAGATGGCCGACATGATGACCAACGCACTGTCACTACTTCCAGTGAATCCGGGCGAATCCGAGCCGAGGCTCAACCTCTACGCCACATCAATCCCTGACAGCGGAGAGATGGCTTTGACGGCAATACTGCGTGACCGCCACCGCCCGAGGTGCTACGGCGACGATGGAGTCATATTCAGCCCAGGAGCCATAGACATGGGCGGATGTATCGTGCTGCCGCGCAAAAGCGATTTTGACACACTGACCTCCGGCAAGCTCCAATCCATGATGGATGAGGTATTGCTCCCGGAGGAGACCTTTAACCGTTTCATACTTGACTGCATAAGCCACCCGTTATGACCGACATCACCCTGCGCGTAGGTCTGCTCTGCGCACCCACCATCACCATGGAATTTCACGGCGGATACACCGACTCCGACGGCATACCTGTCGACGGCACGCTGACATTTGACAGCCGCGATGCCGGCAGGCGGTTTTCGGCTCTGACGCCTGAATCATACGCCCTCGTGCACGATGTGGTCATAGGCATAGGCTTCCACTGGGAGCAAAAACTCGACCTCTCATATCCCGGCAGCTTCGAACTGCTCCCCGAGGGCGACGGCAACCTGCGCCTTGTCAACACAGTCAGCATCGAGGAGTATCTGTGCAGCGTGATTTCATCGGAGATGAGCGCCACTGCCTCCCCGGCACTCCTTGAGGCACATGCCATAATATCGCGTTCATGGGTGCTCGCCCAGATACTCTCCCACAAGTCGGTTAAGACATGTCATGGCCGATCAGAGGCCACCGGTAACTCACACGAAATCATACGCTGGTGGGACCGCGAAGACCATGACACATTCGATGTATGTGCCGATGACCACTGCCAGCGTTACCAAGGCCTGTCACAGGCCCGTAATCCGCGTGTCATCGAAGCCATATCGGCCACACGCGGCATGGTGCTTGCCGACAGCAGAGGCGCACTGGTGGATGCACGGTTCTCAAAATGCTGCGGCGGCGCCACCGAACTGTTCGGCACATGCTGGAGCGAACACGAGCACCATGAGTGTCTGCAAGCGTTTGCCGACAGCCCGTATCCCTACCGTCTGCCCGACCTGCGCACCGAGACGCAAGCCGAGCAGTGGATAGAATCACGCCCCGATGCGTTCTGTGCCAATCCCACCCCTGAAATCCTCCGTCAGGTGCTCAAGGACTACGACCAGCTGACAGCCGACTTCTACCGCTGGACCGTCACATGGGATGCCGATATGCTGACTGAAAACATCCACCACCGTCTGCCCGAAGCACATATCGGACGGATAAAGGCACTCAAGCCGCTAAAACGGGGAGCCTCAGGGCGTATAGAGCGTCTGCATCTCATCGGTTCAGAGGGCGATGTTGTCATCGGCAAAGAACTGCTGATACGCAAAGTGCTCTCAGAAAGCCATCTCTACAGTTCGGCATTTACAGTGCATTACGAGGGCGTAGACGGCGATGGATTCCCCTCGCGCATCATACTCCACGGTGCCGGCTGGGGCCACGGCGTAGGACTTTGCCAGATCGGCGCAGCCGTCATGGGAGAGCGAGGCTATACATCGGCTGAGATTCTCACCCACTATTTTCCGGGGGGTAGGCTCGTGGAGGCTTGTAAATTCTTATAAGTCTTTAAATCTTGTAAATTTCCATGTCACAGAAACCAGCCCTTTGGGTCCCGTCGCTGTTTTTTGCCGAAGGCATCCCCTATGTAGTGGTGATGACTGTGGCAGTCATAATGTATAAGTGTCTCGGCATCTCCAACACCGACATAGCCCTCTACACCGCATGGCTCTATCTGCCATGGGTCATAAAGCCGTTCTGGAGTCCGTTTGTCGACATCTTCGGCACAAAACGCCGATGGATTCTCTGCATGCAATGGGCCATTGCGGCGTCACTGGCAGCTGTGGCTCTGACAGTCCCGGCCGACGGATTTTTCAGGCTGACACTGGGATGCTTCTGGCTGATGGCATTTCTCTCGGCCACACATGACATAGCCGCCGACGGATTCTATATGATAGGGCTGTCGGAACGCAACCAGTCGCTGTGGGTGGGCATCCGCACGCTATTCTACCGCCTCGCCATGATAGCCGGCCAGGGAGGCGTGGTAGTGATGGCCGGATACATCTCCAAAAATCATCCGCAAGCGGTGGCGTGGCAGTGGTCTATGGCTGTGCTGTCGGGTCTGTTTGCGCTTCTGGCCCTGTGGCACTCTTTCACACTGCCGCGATGCAGCCACGACCACAGCGAAGGAGCATACCGCTCAGTGGCCGACATACTCCGCGAGTTCTGGGACACCATAGCGTCTTTTTTTGTCAAACCGGGCATATGGGGGGCACTGCTTTTCATGCTGCTCTACCGCTTTCCCGAAGCGCAGCTTGTCAAACTGATAGGGCCGTTTCTGCTTGACACACACGAGGCCGGGGGTATGTCACTCGGCACAGAGATAGTAGGATTTGCCTACGGCACGGTAGGCGTGACAGCACTGATTGCCGGCGGCATATCAGGCGGATGGCTCGTGTCGGTCTACGGGCTGCGGCGATGCCTCATGCCCATGGCATGGAGCATGTCACTGACATGCCTGACCTTCGTATATCTGAGTTTTGCCACGGACTCATCGCTGCTGATGGTCAACATATGCGTGGCCATAGAGCAATTCGGCTACGGATTCGGCACGACGGCCTACACGCTATATCTCATCCACTTCGCCCACGGCTCGCGCAGCACCTCCCACTATGCCATAGCCACGGGCATCATGGCGTTAGGGATGATGCTCCCGGGCATGGTGTCAGGCTGGATTGAGGAGATGGTCGGCTACCGCACATTTTTCATCTACACATCCCTCTGCTGCATCATAACGATAGCGGTGTCAGCCATAGTCCGACACCGCATACCGCAATCTTCACGCGATTAAGAGGGTGTTTAATAACAAAAGTTAAATCCTGAGTGGTGTATCTTTTGATTA
>ERZ1027217.154-NODE-154-length-38393-cov-12.299885_pt1 | contig 38393 bp, 33 predicted proteins | sample MGYA00519268_ERZ1027217 | MGnify/ENA primary metagenome ERZ1027217 (study PRJEB26926, sample SAMN06164537) | human gut metagenome | biome: ENVO:00009003; feature: ENVO:2100002; material: ENVO:00002003 | host: Homo sapiens | place: USA | collected 2012 ...
AATCAAAAGATACACCACTCAGGATTTAATTTTTGTTATTAAACACCCTCTAAATCAATATTCAGTGAACAGACGCGGTTTGATACATATGCCTACACGTAGCATGGAATGGAACTGCTTGAACGCAAGCAAGCCTTCGCCATAGCCATTGTAGTATTGCATGAAGAGAAACTGGTTGTCACGCGGAAATATGCGGTACGAAAGTTCTACGGTGGTATTGTAGTTGAGATTCCATCCGCGCCGCTTGGTCAGCAGCACCGAAAGCCCGAAGCGGCGGTTGATGGAGGTAAACGAAGTGCCTACCTGATAGATGCCGCAATAGTCCAGGATGTCCTTGTTCTGGCCTCCGTCGATAATAGGAATCCACACCTTGCCATGGACAGTCAGCGTAGGGTCTATGATGATGTTTGTGGCCAGCGAAATCTTGTTCCACGAACGTGACTGCAGACCGTCGCGCCCGTTGCTTTCATGCTCAAGTATCAGAGTGACCTTGCCTATGAAGCGGTCACGGGAAAAAAGGGGTTTTGACCAGCCTATTCCCGGATTGAAATTCAGGTCGGTCATGGGCATAGAGTTCTCGAAGACATTCCAAAAACACTTCTGCGTATAAAACAGATAGAGATAAGTCCCCCAAGGCAAAGTGGCGCGGGTCAATCTTTGGGATATGGAAATCTGGAACTTTACGTCAGAATTTTCCTTAGTGGCCTTATATCCTATCGGAGCACCTATTATAAAATAGTTATCCTTATACAACCCGAAATAAGGCCCGAGGTCAAAATCACGTTTTATGGAATCTGTATTGAGCTTGGGCGCGTCAGGGATATTCAGTATCTGGCCGTGGCACACGACCACAGCCGCCAGCACCATAGCCGAGACCATGGCCAATCTACGTATGCACCTTGGGATAAGCATGATGCAAATATAGGCAAACTTTCAGTAATAACGATGTGTGGGGTTTCCGAAATGTGACTATAGGGCCAACATTGAAACCGTCAGGTATAAACGCCAGAAGAGGAGACGCTTCACAGAGTCTCCTCTTCTGATAATAAACCAATCATTATCACATTTCTTGCAATGGAAAAAGTAATCTTGCTATGTACCTATAAAACGCGGAGCGTATGAAATAGTTCATAACAGATACTTTTTTCTGCAAATTTTCAAATCTAAAAATCGTAATAAACTTATTTACAACATATTATATGCGTCAAATTTTTTATCATTTTTTTTGATGACCGTCAACTCAGCCGCGGCAAGCCTTCAAGCTCATGCAGCGAATGCTTCAAGACCCGGGTATATTCATTTTCAAAATTGGGGGTGAAAATTCCTTTACCCATAGAGGTCTCGATTTCATCAATGTTCCAGAACCGGCCTCCGTCAAGCTCCTCAGATGGACGGATGCTGCCTACATCCGATACCACCGCAGCAAATACATGGACCAGCTCGCGCTCACGCTCTGAGGCAAACAGATACCGGCTGACAAATACCGGTGAAAACGATGCGAGTCCAAGCTCCTCGCGCACTTCGCGTGTCAGAGCGTCTTCGACCGTCTCGCCGAAATCCACATGACCGCCTACCGCCGTATCCCACCGCCCCGGCTGGATGTCCTTCCACTCGGGACGTTTCTGCAAGTACAGCCGCCCCGACGAGTCGAACACATGGAGATGCACCACCGGATGGAGCAGCATGGAGCCGCCGTGGCACTCCCCCCTCGTGGCCGAGCCGGTCACAGAGCCATCTTCGTCAACGATGGGAAACAGTTCGTGGGCGTTATCGTGAGTCATATCTGTCAGGTTACATGCAGGTCCGCCGCATCTTCATGTCTCAGGCGGACATAGCCAGATGCAAATATAGTGATTTTCTGTTAATTAATTAACTTCAACTTACTTTATACCTGTTTGATTGTTATAATAATAAATGTCAACACTTTAATACACATGATATGCAAGCAAATATCATCCATCCGACAAATCTCATAGACGTAAAAATAACAGACACGACAGGCCACGAAGTTTACCACTACACAGGCCAGGGATTCAGAAATGTCGAACAGGCCATCGCTACAGCCTACTCAGGCCTTAAAGGCGAAGGCAACACATATGCCGGGCGCGCGGACGCAAGCCTTGAGGAAAATCCGTCATTTTTCCACTACTACAGGAACCCCGACAGCGGCGACAATGAAATAGAAAACTACGTGTTTACCGTAACCAATATGACCCTGCACACATCAGCGCGCTACCGTATCAACGCCGGCGGACACGTCAGGATTCTCCCCGAAACAGGAAATCAATAATTACAACCAAATAAATTTTTACAGGTATGAAAACTACAAAACTATTATTTTCAGGTATTCTCGCCATAGCACTGGCCATACCGGCAGCCAACGCACAACAGCAACAGATGCCGCGCGAATACGGCGGCAACCCGGGTATCGTGGTCAGCAGTGAAAGCTCATCGATCAGCGACCTTCCACAACCGGCCCTCAAGTTTTTGAGCCACTACTACAAGGGAGTCAATGTCAGCAAAGTAAAACGTGACTACATCCCCAACACCTTTGATGTAGACCTGGCCGACGGCACAGAGATTGAATTTGACGCACAGGGAAAAATCCTTGAAATAGACGCTCCCGACAACGCAGTGCTCAAAGCCGGTCTTGTACGCGACCTCGTCGGACGCAAGATGTACGACAAGCTGAAAAGCAACGGTCAGGCCAACAATGTGGAGTCAATTGATTTCACCTACCAGAACGGCAAGCTGATCAAGGTAGAGACAGCATCACTGGCTTCACAGGAGCTGATATTCGACCTCAACGGCAATCTGGTTATCATCGACGTAGACGACTGACCTATACTCTTTCACACATAGCAAACGGCACGCAACCCACCATGGGGCTACGTGCCGTTCTTCTTATTATAAATGTGTATCCGCACTCTGCTGTTATGTCACTCCGGCTTGGGTGCCGGCTCTATACGTATCAGCTCCAACCGGGTGGATGTCCGGCGCAGAATCGTGAAACTGAGGTCTCCGATTATGACCGTCTCCCCCTTGACAGGTATTGTTCCGGTATTATATAATATGTATCCGGCCACAGTCTGGTACTCGCTGTCTTCGGGTATCTCAAGATGGCACTTGTCACGCAGCGTCTCCACCTCCACTCGCCCTGAGCATTCATAGACTCCCGGGGCAGTCTCCTTGATGGCCTCCTCGGCCTTGTCATGCTCGTCACGGATGTCTCCGCAGATTTCCTCCACGAGGTCCTCGAGGGTCACGAGGCCCGATGTGCCGCCGAACTCATCGATAACTATAGCCACCGAACGCTTCTCGCCGAGAAGACGCTTCATCATCTTATGGGCCAGAAGGGCCTCGGGGGCAAACAGCACCGGCTTGATTTTCGTAGTCCAGTCGACATCAGGGATAAACAGCTCCGAAACATGTATGTAGCCGACTATATTGTCTATATCCTCGCGATACACGATAATCTTGCTGCGGCCTGATGATGTGAACAGCTCCGACAATTGCTCTCGCGAAGTGTCCTCGATGTCCACGGCCACAATCTCGTTGCGCGGCACCATGCAGTCGCGGAGATGTATGGTGGAGAAATCCAATGCATTATGGAATATCTTGACCTCGGTCTCTACCTGGGTCTCCGCGCTGTCACGCTCGCTCTCCTCGATGGTACGCTCGAGATACTGATTGAGGTCAGCGATAGAGAGCGTGGCCGATGGGGCATCCTCGCCCTTTACGCCCACAAGTTTCATCAGCCACTGTGACAGCTTGGTGGTGAACCATGATATGGGATAAAGCACGATGTAGAACAGCCACAGCGGCATGGCAAAAATCCGCAGATAGCTGTTGGGGTTGATGCGAAACACCGTCTTGGGGATAAACTCGCCCGTCAGCAGTATGACCAGCGTGGAAATCACCGTCTGCAGCAGCAGTATCAGCGCCTCATTGTGCACGCCCCAGCTCTTGATGGGCCCGGTGAGTATCGCAGCGGCTCCCATACCGTAGATTACAAGCATGATATTGTTGCCCACAAGTATAGTGGATATGAACATCTGTGACGAGGAATAGTAACGGTCTATGATGCGCCCTATGAGTCCGCCCTTCTCCACGTCAAGCTGAGTGCGCACGCGGTCAGCCGTGACGTAGGCTATCTCCACCCCCGAGAAAAGGGCTGAGAACAGAAGCGTTATTATGGTCAATACAAGCATTTGCCTATCTGATTTTTATACATAGTATAACAATTGTCAAAGCCTAACGGCCCAATGATGTCACCGGCTTCTTGGGCTGCGGCGACCCCGGCATATTTCTTCCCGGCACGGGCATTAACTGGTTGACGTTCTGTGACGAAGTGGAAGGTGCCGGCTTGGGCTTCTCCGAAGTGCGCTGCGGAGGGGTCCGTACTGCCGATATGCTGTCAGCAGCCGACGGAGCTGTGGCATCGCCGGAGGGAGCACCGCCAAACATCGGACCTTCATCGCTGACAGGGAATATGCCGGACACATTATTGACCGTGTAGTTTGTCAGCTGTTCGTCGCTGACAAATCCGTAGCCCTCTATGATGCGGTCGCTTTTCTCTATGTGGATGAAGGAGTCGCTGTAAATCTTATGGTTCTGCTGGTCCCAGAAAAGCTGGTTGGTCAGGAATTTCTCCTTGGCCACGTTTGCAATCCTCACGTTGCCGTCAAGACGCCAGAGTTCCTCGAGTTTAAAATATGTGGCCGAGTCACATCTGACTGTGGCGTCGCGACGCATCAGGTCATCAAACTTCTCAAGATTCAGACCGTCGGGAAACCGCCAGTGAGGCACTTTGGCCTCGTCGAACACCAACCACAAGGGCGAAATTATGCGGTAACGGGTTATGCCCGAGTCGCTTATAAGTGTCTCAACATCGCGCGTCATCATTGTCGGAAATACTTCCGGATTAATCCGTCCCGACAGAAATTCCTTCTTCTCCTCCTTACAGGCCGTGATGGCCATTACGGTTATGAATAATATGACCGATGACAGCAATTGTCTCATTTGCAGCGGTGTGTCAGCGAATCTTGCTCTGCATGAACCAGCGTTCGTTGAAGTTCACGCCCAGTGTGATATTGAAGTAGTTTTCGGTAAGCAGTTTCACAGGCGATGTGGAACGGTGCTTGTATTCAAAACCGAGATTGACCACGGTCTTGCCGGCCACCGCCGGGAAACCGAAACCGCACGACAGGCCGAAGTCCTTGACCGAGTTGGTGTTGACGGTGATGTAATCACGGTTGTAATATCCACCCAGACGATATGCCACACGACGGAAATAGCTTCCTCGGGGGTCAGGCACCCACTGCAGGCCGGCTCCTATGCGGTATCGGTTCTGAAATTTGGTGCCTATGAAATTGTCGTTAGGCTCAAACTTGGCGTTTTTCCATCCCTGGTAGGTGAAATCAACCTCGGCCATGAAATTGCGGTTACGCTCATAGTTAAGGCCGACACCCCATGTGGCCGGGATGGCGAAATGATGGCGCAGCGACTCGCTGGCTATGGTGTCGCCTACATGGCCGCTGGAGCCCGCAGAGGTAACTTCGTCAAACTGGAGCACCATGCTCTTGCCGAGCAGGGCTTTACCGGGCGAAAATGTCAGGCCGGCTGTCAGACGCTGACGCGGAGCCACCTCCATTCCATACTGGATACCGAAATCCATATGGAAGTCGCGTACCTGTATGATCTGCTCAAAAAGCGACATGGTGCCTGTAGAGGCCGGTATGGCGTAAACGTCATTGTAGGTTGTGCCGAAGAAGTAGGCAAAATTCATACCCACGTTGAGACCCTTGACTATGTTGAATCCGGCACCGAGATACAGCAGATTCAGACCGCCGGAGCCCTGACGTGACGCAGAGCCGTTGTCAATCTTGGAGCCGAACGAGTAGCCTATCGACGAATACGGCAGCAGACCTATAGACATGCCCAGACGCTTGCTCACAGGGAAAGCCATGGTCACATAGTCGAGACCACCGCCGTAGTTGTGCTGCTTGTTGGTCACATCGGAGTTATGGAGCTTCTCGCTTGACCATATATTGGTGAAATCAAGCCCCATGTCAAAGAGGAATGTAAGAGAATCTCGGGCAGCATAGCTGGCCGGATTCATCACATTGATCTGACGGCCTGACGACATGGCATAGCCCACTCCGCCCATCTGACGCTGGGCCGAAGTGGCATTGTCACGCAGAATACCGTAGCCAAACTTGGAGTAGGGAGTCTGTGCCGATAAGCTTTCAGATGCCGTCACCATAGCCATCGCCACGGCCAGGAGCGTTATAACTTTATTTCTTATTTTCATTGTATAGTAATATTCTGTTTAATCCTTTGCTTACAAGATGCTCCTCTACGTCCACCTCGAAATCAAGGAGCGGACTCAGCAACGGCGCATTGCCGCCCGTCATGACCACCTTGGTGTCACGCAACTTGCTCATGTAGAAGCTCACGGCACCCACGATGCCATAGACCGCGCCGAGTATCATGGCATCGGCTGTGTCTTTGCCGAGCACCCTCTGATGGTCGATGCTCGCAGGCACTTCAAGCTGGGGCAGACGTGCTGTGTATCGGTGGAGCGCATCAAGCCTCATCTTGAGACCCGGCGTGATATTGCCTCCGCGAAATGTCCCGTCGGCTGTGACGAAATCATATGTGACGGCGGTGCCGGCATCCACGACCAGCAGATTCTGGTCAGGATGGAGCGACACGGCCCCTACAGCCGCCGCTATGCGGTCAGCCCCGAGAGTGCCCGGAGTGCCGTAGTCTATCTTGATAGGCAGACGGCAACGGCTCGACAAGCGGCATACATGCCTGGCTATGTGCCTTATGCTTTCGAGCACGGCTTTGCCGTCGTCAGACACGGAGCAATATATGGCGGCGTCGATGGCTCCGCGCCCGTTGGTGAAACGTTCGACGGTCTGTACGCACAAATGCTCCTCGTTGACTATGTCAACGAGCCGGGTGTCATCCCACAGTGCCATTTTGGCTACCGTATTGCCTTGATCGATGGTAAGATTCAGTGACATACCGCCACAAAGTTACTAATAAATCTTGTAAAATTTACGAGGGCAGCACACCACGCGCCGTGAAAATGCGGTAGATGAGGTCACGCAGCATCTCCGAGGCATCCTGTCGGCTGCCGATGCCCTTTGATTTCACATCGAAATCACGTATGGCTGAAACTATTTCGGCTGTCTGGAAGGCATTGAAGTTTCGCGCAGCGGTCTCATAGTTACGCAATTGCCACGACTGGCTGAACCCCATGGCTGCCATCAGCGACGCAGGGCTCTTGTCAGGCGTAAAATGATATACGAGAAGATTGGAAAACAGGTTGAACACGCTGCTTGCCACGGCCTGTGGCGGATTGGACTTGGGATTGGCCTTGAAATACTCCACAATCTGCATGCTCTTGCGGAAATTGCGGGAGATGATGGCATCGGTCAGCTCATAGCTGTTGAAATCTTTGGATATGCCTATGTTGCGCTCTATGGCCTCGGGGGTGACTGTGGCCTTGGGCGGAAGCACCATGGCCAGCTTTGCCACGGCATTATGGACTTTCGACAGATCGGCACCGAGATAGTCCTTTAACATGGTCAGAGCCTTGACCTCGATGGCCAGGCCGTGCTCGTCGACAATCGCCTTGATGCACTGCGGCAGGTCCTTGGGCTTGGGACGCTCGGAAGTGAATATGACCGCACCCTTTTTGGCGGCATCCATCATAGCCTTGCCCTTAGGTTTGTCGCCGCGGAAGCATATCACCAGCACCGTAGTGGGCGAAGGCGACAGGATATATCCGGCAAGCTTGTCGAGCTGGTCGGCCCTCATGGTCTGCGCCTCCTTGAGTATCACCACCTGACGGTCCGACATCATGGGATAGCGTCGGGCGGTCTCCACCACATTAGCCACGTCAAGCTGCTGCGACCCGTAGATTACGAAAAGATTGAAATCGCGGTCAGCCTCGTCGATTACCCCCTCAAAGGCCTCAATCAGGCGGTCGGCATAATACCCCTCCTGCCCGGCCAGTATATATACCGGCTGGAGACTGCGGTGACGTATGTCATTGCGAAGCGATGCGAAAGTGAGTGATGCCATAGGTGCTTATATGTCCGCTGTGTTTCAGGTCGCTAAGTTACGAAATTTTTATCGGCAATTATCCTATAAGACTTATAAGATTTATACGACGTATAACCATCCGCCCGGTTAGAAATGCAGTATGCTCCGCACGGGGCTTGTGAGCCACTGTGCGGAGCATGCCGAAGTTATGCTAAAGAGGCTATGCTTGCCGTAACCGCAGAGACGGTTGCGGCTGCTGTCTCTTGTGTTTTTGATTTATATCAGTCAGTGGAGGATTACTTAAGCGCGTCCTTGACTGCGTCGTTGGGCACCATAGTCTCCTGGAAAGTGTAAGCACCGGTCTTGGGTGACTTCACCATCTTGATGACTTTGCTGTATGTACGTCCTTCACCCTTCTGCAGCGAAGCGACTGTTTTCTTTGCCATATCGTTGGATTTTGTAAAGTAGGGTCTCTACCGGGTGAAACTTATATTATTTAATCTCCTTGTGAACAGTCACCTTCTTGAGGATGGGATTGTATTTCTTGAGCTCAAGACGTTCGGTGGTGTTTTTACGGTTCTTGGTGGTGATGTAGCGAGAAGTGCCGGGCATACCGCTGGCCTTATGTTCGGTGCATTCGAGAATCACCTGGACTCGATTGCCTTTAGCTTTCTTTGCCATTGTTGCTGATTAGAGGTCTAAATATTTGACTTCGGTGAGATAACCCTTCTTGGCTGCGTCAAGCAGTGCAGCATTGAGGCCCTTCTTGTTGATGGTGCGGAGGCCTGCGGCAGAGAGGGTCAAAGTAATCCAAGCGTCTTCTTCAACCCAATAGAATTTCTTGTTGAAGAGGTTGACGTTGAACTTACGCTTTGTACGGCGCTTTGAGTGGGAAACGTTGTTGCCCACCATAGCCTGTTTACCTGTGATTTGACAAATCTTTGACATGGCTGTTCAATTAAATCTATCTCTTGTGGTTGGTTTTGTAAAACTGTAAAGCACGAGGCTTATAAGGTGACATTTCAGGCCGCTTCCATTTCTCATATCGCGCCAAGTGCATCATTCTTAGACACTTTCGTAGGATGAGGCCGCAAAACAGTTTGCAAAGTAAGTAATTTTCTCTCTATCTGCCAAATATTTCCAAATGTTTTTGTTTTTGTTAAATTTGTATTCCATTACCGCGAAAGTTAAAACTCACATTTAATCGCCACTCTTTCAGAAATTTTAAAGTTTTTACCAAATATTTTCACTAATATTGCATCTATAACTGAACTGTTAGCAAAATCAATATAATTCCAATTTATGAAAAGATTCATTTATCTGGCCATGATGTCAGTGCTGACATGGTTTTCACTCAGCGCGGAACGCATAAGTCCCGACAAAGCCATTGCCGTTGCCAATGCCGAATCGGCGTTACGTATAAGTCCGCCGCATGGCATGTCCAAGAGCCCCGGTGTTCGCTTTTCCAAAATCGCAGCCGCAACCGACGCCTATTATGTGGTGACAACCGCCTCGGAGAAAGGCTTCGCTATCATTTCTGCAGATGATGCCATGCCGAATCCGCTTGCGGGTTATTCGTTAGACCGCCGTTTCCCCTCCGACCCTACAGCCCTGCCACCACAAATGAAGGCGTGGCTGCACGATTATTCAGCCATAGTGAAGGCCGTGGCTGAGGGCAGACTGACAGTAAATGCCGCCGGTCCGGAACTCAAAGGGGAAGCGGTGGCGCCGCTTATGAAAACCAAATGGAATCAGGATATGCCCTACAACAACTTCGCACCCACATTCGGCTCAGACCGCGCACCATCGGGATGCGTGGCAACCGCCGTGACGCAGGTGATGAAATTTTTCAATTTTCCTTCAAAGGGGAAAGGCGAGGTGACAGCATATCCGTACTATTCTAACTCCGAGAAAATCGACCTCTCATCCCACGTCTACGACTGGGACAATATGCTCGATGTATATGAATGCGATTGGGATTATGACGCGGAGAAATACATGCCCGTGAATTTCAACGACACTCAGGCCACAGCCGTGGCCACCCTCATGCGCGACTTCGGATATGCCGTGGAGATGGATTATGGTGCCAATGAGTCCGGTGCGCAGTCAGCTTACATTCTTCCGGCTCTTGTACGGCATTTCTCTTATTCGCCCGATGCACGTTTCAGTTTGCGCGGCAATCAGCCGGAAGCGGAGTGGAACGGTGAGATACGCCGCTCGCTCCTTGCCGGCAGTCCGGTGCTCTATTCCGGCTCAGACGGGAAGTCGGGTCACCAATTCGTTTGCGACGGCATTGACGAAAACGGCCTTCTGCATATCAACTGGGGCTGGGGAGGAATGAGCGACGGATATTTCGACATGAATATCCTTTCTCCCGATAATCTCGGCATAGGTGCCGGCAACGGTGCATATTACCGCGACCAGGACGTTATCCTGAACCTTAAACCGGGAAACGAAGACACTGACAACACCTCATACCGCACTTCCCTGACTCTCAGCAACATAAACTACAGCTACAGAGACGCGGACGGAAAACTAAGTTCCCGCTCCTCTGTGATTTTCACAGCACTTTTCTACAACTCATCCGGTTCTGCAATAAATTTGGGTGACCTGAAGTATTTCCTCACGCTCACAGATATGAACGGGAACGTGGTTTATCAGAAGCGCGAGCAGGGTTGTCACGACATAAACCTCAGACCATCATATTATTACAGCTCCAAATCCTTCTCCTTCGACGGTGGTATAGAATCAGCCGACATACCCGACGGGGAGTATAAGGTCATTCCGCAGTATGCTTATTATGCCGACAAAAGTTCAGGCACGCTGGGCGAGACCCGCGATTTCTCCAAGGACCGCGATTATATACGGCTCGTGGTGAAAAACGGCGAGTTCTATCTTGATAAACCTCTGCCGGAGGGCGAGCCGACCATTGCGGTGACAGGGGCAACGGCCAACATGCTTATCGCCGCAGTCGACAAGGATTTCCCCATTGTTGTAAGCGTGAAGAGCCTCTCCGACACGTTCCAGTCGTGGGCCGGATTTTCCTATTGCCTGATTCATGAGGACGAGGACACCGGCATCATTCCCTCCTCCGATTCAAATGGCTGGAGATACGGATCTGCCATTTTATACCCCGGCGCAACAGTCGGCGTCACAGTCAGCGCATATGGCGCGGAACTGCCGAAAGCCGGACGATACCGCATGTATTTCCGTCAGGAGGATGCTGACATCTCCCCGCAGGAACCGGTATGGGTTAATGCCATGGAGGCTCCCTCGGAGGGCTTCTTCCTGTGCGAGCCGCTCGGCCTCGTGTCGCTCCCCCTCTCGGACGGCATGTATATCGGGACGGACATAACCCCTTATGTACCCGGCACGTACTATGAGGGTCAGGTTCAATTCTGGGCATATCCTGAAAACGGGACTCCCGACGAAGCCTTCCTTGTGGGCGCACGCGCGGTTTCATTGCGCTCCGGCAGAGCGACATGGATTGGCGCTTCGCCGGATGTAATGCTGGAGAAATCTCTTGGCAAATATGCGCTATTCCTTAAATATCAGTCGGGAAATGAATGGAAAACAGTGCCCGGCGACACAAACATGGGCACACTCGACTTTTTCGATGAAGGGATGGAATCCTATCTGATGCTGCTCGCAGCCCCGGCTAAAATCGGCGAACGCAACGAAGCCAATCCGGGCGATGTGCTCGATGTGGAATACCGTCTCACCTGCCGCACTGACCTGAACATGACCAACCCAACAGTCTCCCTGCTTTGCCACGATGTGGAGCACCCCGAAACCCACAATGAGTGGATCGGGGATGTCGAAGACCTCACCATATCCTCATCCACCATTGCCAAAGGTGAGGAATTTGTAATCAAGGGGAAACTGAAAGTCAGCAACGCCTTGAATTGCGGCACCGGAAAGACCTATGTCATCACACCTGCCATCTACGACCAGGTCGACGGTAGCAATGTGTATTACTCGGCAGTACGCTCATATCCTTACGGCGAATCAATGAAACTCCGTGTCAACCCGCTCCCGGCGGAATACGTTGATATTACCGTGAACCGGTTCGAGCCCGACACCAAATTTCTGCCGGGCGACGAGACCGCCTACGTATCCTTCCTGACAGAAATTACCAACAAGGCCGATTCCCCGCTGACGTACACCCGTTTCAATTTCTATCCGGTGCATGTGAGCATGGAAACGGACAATCCCGACTTCGAGAATCTTCCCCACGGTTCATTCGTTCCCACGAATTTTGCCGCTGGCGAAACCATCTCCCCTTACATAACCATGAGAGGCGACATGTTCCCCTCATATGGCGTTTACCGTATATATGTGACGTACGAGGATCTCGGCCGTCAGGTTATCGCCACCGGTTTCGATCCGCTGTACGTGAATATACCAAACAGCCAGTATGACGTGGTGGTTGAAAGTGCCTCTGATGACTACGAGAAATATCTCGAACCGGATGTCAATTTCAATATCGACCTTACGCTCAGTTGCGCCACATCCTACTTTGGCCCGCTCGAATTGTGGGCACGTCCTTTCTGGGGAGGACAGGAGAAATGCATTCTCCGGTGGAACACGTCGGTGGGCGCCGGCACACCCCAGCAGTTGCAGCTTAAAGCATCGTCCGACGCTTTCCTCAACTGGCCGTTCGGCATATACCAATGCTACTTTAAAGTGAAAGCCGACGGCAAGATGGTGAAGGCCGACGGCGAGAACAACAACCTCATCTATAACTTGGCCGGCATAAAGGGTGGTGCTCCGGTGCTTATGCTTACAGAGAACGCGACACTCACCTCCGGTTCTGTGATACCTCAGGGCGTGGAAACTGAAATTTCTCTCACAGCTTATGCCTATGCGGACATCCCGCTCGACTATACTAACGCACGTATTGTACTCATAGACGATGAGACAGACGAAACAATTAATGCCGAAGGCGGTGCCATAGAAGGTCCGGCAACCATCTCGCAGGGCAACTTCGTGACCCTCAAGGCCAAAGTCAAGCTCCCGGTCGATGCTTCCTCCGAAGGCAAAATGGTACAAATCCTACCAGTGCTTCCCATGACCAACTATAGCTTCTGCAATCTGCGCATATACCCCTATGAAGAATCACTGCGCGTAATGCAGACAGCAAGCAGCGGCGTGGGCGACCTCCCGGCCGACGGCTGTTCAATCAGTCTGGACGGGAAAATCCTGCGAATCGACAACGCCGATAACGGCAGCCGGATCAGAATCCATTCGGCCAACGGCATGCTCTGCCTGCAACGGACATCGGCCACCGACCACATGGAAATCAGCTTGCACGCCCTTCCGGCAGGATTCTACGTTGTAAGCCTGACCAGCGGAGGCAAGACCCACATCTCCAAAATCATCCTGAAATAACAGCGGGGCAATCCCGAACATCACCACCAACATAACAAGAATATAGAGAGCCGGACTTTTTGTTCCGGCTCTCCTTATATAGTTCCTGTTCATCCAACCGTGCGCCAGACACACCATCCCTGTCCCCTGCCCCCAATTGCATAGTGTTACCTTTGACCGCCGGTTCCGCAAATCCGGCATGACGGATACCGCTAAAGACATTACGACCGGCAACGTATGACAAAACCTAAGAAACGACAATTGGCATATAATTGAAAATTAAACCTCAGAATGAAGATTCCAAACCGAAGTGCAAAAATTTCGGAACATATTAGGCATTCTCCTCACTCTCCCGAGGAGGGGATGCCTGAGCGGCGGGGGCACCTCGTAGCGCCCCCAAGAGCGGATCCTATCTAAGGTTCAAAAACTGACAAAACACAAAAAAGGAGACCGAAGTCTCCCTGAGATTAACTATCTTTGTTTTGTCAATGAAATTACCGCATCAACCACAGGCTTTAAAGATGCAACTCGTCAGCCTCAACATCACAGACTTCAAAAACATCCAGGACACGCGCCTATCGCTATCTCCGCGCTTCAACGGCTTTCTGGGCCTCAACGGCATGGGCAAGAGCAATCTCCTTGATGCCATCTACGCGCTCTCGTTCACCAAGAGCTTCACCGGCGCACAGGACCGCATGCTCACACGCCGCGGCTCGGAGCTGTTTATGATCAAGGGCTCATACATGCGCCAGGGACAGCCCGAAGAGGTGACTCTCGGCTATGCCGCCGGTAAGCGCAAGAGCCTCAAACGCAAAGGCAAGGAATACAAACGCATCTCGGAGCATATAGGCCTGTTTCCGCTCGTGATGATGTCGCCGCGTGACATTGACCTCATCCGTGGCACCGGCACTGACCGCCGCCGATGGATGGACATGGTCATCTCACAGAGCGACGCCACATACCTCGATGCCCTGATGCGCTACAATGCCGCACTCGAGCAGCGTAACCGCATGCTCCGCGACGGCGTATATGATCCCACTCTCCTTGAGGTCAACGAGATGATGATGGCTGCTGCTGCCGAGACCATACACCGCGCCCGGTCGGGCTTCGTGGCCGAGCTGGGGGAAATATTCAGCCGCTTCCACCGGCTCATGGCCGGTGACGACGAGGAGGTGACGCTTAGCTATGACAGCGAGCTAAACGAGCCCGGGATGACCATGGAGCGTCTGCTTGAACAGAACCGCGCCAAGGACAGCATCATCAGGCACACCACATCAGGCCCCCACCGCGATGACATTATAATGACACTTGGCGGCATGGACGTGCGCCGCACGGCATCCGAGGGGCAGTGCAAGACATTTACCATAGCCCTGCGCCTGGCTCAATATGAATTTCTGTCGCTTGCCACCCACCTGCGCCCCCTGCTGCTGCTCGACGACATATTTGACAAACTTGACTCGGTCAGGGTGGAGCGCATAATCCGTATGGTGTCAGGCGACCGATTCGGCCAGATATTCATAACCGACACCAACCGCAAGCACCTTGACGAGATATTCTCCGCCACATCGGAGGAGGTCAGGCTCTGGAGCGTGGACAACGGCGAATTTACCCCCATACAGCCATGAAACGCACCGAAGCACAGTCGATAGGCGAGATTTTTGACGAAGTATTGCGTCAGAACCATCTCGATGACACTTTCAACGAGCAACAGGCATGTTTCCTGTGGCCAGAGGTCGTTGGGCCGCAAATCAACCGCCGCACCACGCGCCGCTTCGTTGACCATGGAGTGATGCACGTCTACATCTCGTCCGCCCCCCTCAAGAGCGAACTCGAATTCCTCAAGACCCGTATCATCCAGCTCCTCAACGACGCCGTAGGCACCCCCGTCATCAAGTCCCTGATGATTCACTGACCCCACCCCACATAAGACATAGCCCCATCCGCGAGCCTATGCTCTTGATATGCTCTCTATCGCAGTAAACACAATAGCATAGCCCAACAACCTACTGCATCCCAACACCTTACTTTACTTTTGCATATCGTCATATCCTTGCTGGTTTTATACATTGTCATGGAGCCTGACGGCGGCATCTCGCCCATGAAATGAAGGCACATCGGAGAGGAGGTAGTGTGGTTGTTGCAGAACTACCTCTTTCGAGAGGCCTCTCTCCTACCCCATGAACGTCGCTGTCGCTCCGTGCATGGGGTTAATCACAGCCGGCACGCCTCCGACGTGCCTCAACCCCATCGGCGACGCGCCAGGCTACACTTCTATGTCACTAAATTGAATGCACTCATTGCAGTAGTGACATTGGACAACACCTCTGTCAGCACATCTGACATGCTACACGCATACTTGTCAACTTGCGACACATTGTCCCCCCTATCTACCGTCGGTACCCGATGCCCATGGGGAGTGCCGCATACCGCGAAGTACTCTGATTGGGAGTCGCGAAAACGAGACGTGGCGGTGGCCGGAAACCGGCACCGCCACGTGGAGGTAAAAAGAATGTGTGCTTTGTAGATTGCAGAGTTAGTTTTACTTGCCTACGAGGTCTTTGACTTTGTCGGCACCTTTCTGGGCTGCGTCGCTCACTGCGCCGGCTGCATCAGAGGCTGCGCCTTTGGCTGCGTCAACGGCCTTTGCGCCCTTGGATGCGATGCTGTCCTTGATTTCTCCGGCCTTGGCTGACGCACTGTCGGCCACTGCTGATGCTGCCACCTTGAGGTCGGCTGCTACAGAATCGCCCTGTGCCTTGAGCACATTGACGAGCGAAGGATCCTTGGCTGTGACAGCCGGTGTGACCTCCTCAAGATAAGCCTGGGCTTCCTTGTCCTTGCCCTCGGCGATGAGTTTCTGTGCATATTCCTGAGCCTGCTGTACGTAGAGCTTCAGAGAGTCGGGATTGGTGCAGTTTTCAATTTTGGCTTTGAGCGCTGCACCCTTGTCTTCTGCCTGTTTTGTGCCGCTGCATGATGCCAGAGTGGCAGCCATGGCTACCACGGCAACGAAAAGAATTTTTTTCATCAGATTAGTAAAAACTATGAGGTAAATGAAAAGTTAGATAATCAATATCAATAATGCTTGAAAATTATAAAAAGTTCATTGTCTTTCATAATTTTTACCAATCGTGGCCGGCAAAGCGCCTCCTCACCTACGGACAAAGCTTCAGTCACAATGTCTTTAGAGACCCATGGAGTCAAGTTCGGCTATGTTGCGGTCTATCTCACCCTGGTCGAGAGGATAGTTGATAAGGTCGCCGTTGAAATATTTGTCGTAGCTTGCCATGTCTATCAGTCCGTGACCCGAGAGGTTGAAGAGGATGACTTTCTCCTCTCCGGTTTCCTTGCATTTGTTGGCCTCACGGATGGTGGCAGCGATGGCGTGGCACGATTCGGGAGCCGGGATGATGCCCTCGACACGCGCAAACAGCGCACCGGCATCAAACGACTCGAGCTGCTGGATGTCTACAGCTTCCATCAGGCCGTCCTTGAGCAGCTGCGACACGATGACGCCGGCACCATGGTAACGGAGACCGCCGGCATGTATGTTGGCCGGGGCGAAGTTATGGCCGAGGGTGTACATGGGCAGCAGCGGAGTGTAGCCGGCCTCGTCGCCGAAGTCGTAGCGGAATTTGCCGCGTGTGAGTTTGGGACATGACGCCGGTTCGGCTGCGATGAAACGGGTCTTTTTGCCATCAAGGATATTATGGCGCATGAACGGGAACGCAATTCCGCCGAAATTGCTGCCACCGCCGAAGCATGCTATGACCATGTCGGGATATTCGCCGGCGAGCGCCATCTGCTTCTCGGCCTCAAGGCCAATGACGGTCTGGTGGAGGGCAACGTGGCTGAGCACTGAGCCGAGTGTGTACTTGCAGTCGGGAGTGGTGCGGGCGAGTTCTATGGCTTCGGAGATAGCAGTGCCGAGAGAGCCCTGATGATTGGGGTGCGCGGTCAGAATATCCTTGCCGGCACGTGTCGACATAGAGGGCGAAGGTGTCACCTGCGCACCGAAAGTCTGCATGATGGAGCGGCGGTAGGGTTTCTGCTCATAGGAAATCTTCACCTGATAGACGGCTGCCTCCAGTCCGAAGAGGCGGGCTGCATAGGCCAACGATGCGCCCCACTGGCCGGCACCGGTCTCTGTAGTGACATTCTTGACACCCTCCTTCTTGCAATAATATGCCTGTGGGATAGCCGAGTTCAGCTTGTGTGAACCCATGGGGCTGACGCTCTCGTTCTTGAAATAGATATGCGCCGGTGTACCCAGAGCCTTTTCAAGGCCATAGGCACGCACCAGCGGAGTGGAGCGGTAGTATTTGTACATTTCACGTACCTCCTCTGGGATTTCAATCCACTGGTCGGTCTGGTTAAGTTCCTGACGGCACAGCTCCTCGGCAAATATGGGATACATGTCCTCGGGCTTCAGGGGCTCCTTGGTGGCAGGATTGAGCGGAGGCATCGGTTTGTTGACCATATCGGCCTGGATGTTATACCAGTGTGTGGGAATCTCGTTTTCGGGAAGTATGAATCGTTTAGTTTTCTGGCTCATAAGTGATGAAGTGTTGTGTGATTACGCCCCAAAGGTAGTGATTTTTTATGAAAAAGGTGCTATCCGCTTCTCAGCGAAAGCACCTTTTGTGGCTGACGTAATTATGAAGTAAAAATTCCAACTGTTATGGTAGTGCAAAGTTACCGCCTCCAGAAGCCCACCGCAATACCTAAAAGTAGGGATTTTGGGTCAATCCATGTGGTGGCGGCGCCCGGTGAGCAGATGAACGAGTTCACCTATCCACAGCACCGGAGAGGTGCAGCCTATTATGAGCAGCCAGTCGGTCACTCCCAGCGGCGACACATTGAAGAACGCTCCGCCGAGCTGCACTATGGCTATCTGCCCCACGAGGATTATAAAGGCTATGAGCAGGAATCCCTGGCACCCATGGAAATGGAATGCAGAGCGTCCGCTCGCAAATGACCGTGCATTGAACAGGTTCCAGAACTGCAAGAACACGAATATAGAGAAGAATAGGCTCAGCTCATAGGGCGAAAGCTCCTCAGCCACTGTACGCCCGTACTGGCTGACGACGTTCAGCCCCTCGGGGGCATCGAATATGTGAAGCAGCGATGTCACGACATGGCTGTCAAGATACCACAGCAGTCCGAGCAGCAGCAGGAAGAAGATACCTCCCGTGGTCAGGATGAACGTCCACATGGGGCGCGAGATGATGAATGCCGAACGCCGGCGCGGACGGTGTTCCATCACACGCCGCGACGGAGGCAGCGAGGCGAGAGCCACGGCTGCGAAGGTATCCATGATGAGATTGACCCACAGCATCTGGGTCACGGTCAGCGGCGACTGCATGCCCATGAATGCGCCCACGAGCACGATAAGGCTTGCAACGACATTGACAGTCATCTGGAAGAGGATGAAACGCTGGATATTCTGATACAGCGAACGCCCCCACATGACGGCACGGCCTATTGACGAAAACGAATTGTCAACGATGGTGATATCCGATGCCTCCTTGGCCACCGAAGTGCCGTCGCCCATTGAGAGGCCCACCTGGGCGGCCTTCAGGGCAGGGGCATCGTTGGTGCCGTCGCCGGTGACAGCCACCACCTCATTGTTGGCTTGCAGGGCTTCTACGAGGCGTTTCTTGTCAAGAGGACGCGCACGGGCTATGATTTTGAAGTCTCCTACGTGCTGCTTGAGTTCCTCTTCTGACAGTTTCTCAAATTCCGGGCCTGTGATTATGTTGGCATCGGTATCTGACGACGTCCACAGCCCTATCTGCCGACCTATCTCCTTGGCTGTACCGGGCGTGTCACCGGTCACAATCTTTACCTTGATACCTGCATCTATCACCTCACGGACAGCATCGGGGACCTCCTCGCGCACGGGGTCGGCAATAGCCACTATGCCCAGGAATGATAGATGGCCGGCAACGACCTTGCCGTCGGCGATGGCGGCGTCATCGCTCCCAAGCTCCTGACAGGCAAATCCGAGAGTGCGCATGGCCTGATTCTGATAGGCCGACAGCTGCGCATCGACGCTCTGGCGCGTCACTCCGGGAGGGAAATTGCGGCAGAGCGAGAAGACAATCTCGGGCGCACCCTTTACATATAATATATGGCGACCGGAGGCATCGCTCACCACTGTGGCCATGTACTTGCGCTCGGTGGAGAAGGGCAGCTCTTCCACTACTGTCACATCCTCGCGCAGACGGCGGTAGTCAATGCCTTGCGATTGCAGCCACAGCAGCAACGCACCCTCGGTAGGATTTCCGAGAGCGACAGGCTTCAGTGAGTCGGATAGATCGAGCTGGGCAGTGGAATTGACCGCTATCCCCTCCTCTATCGTGTGGCTCAGTGGGTCGCCGGAAAGCTTTCCGTCAGGCAGGCCGTAGAAATCGGCACTGTGGACGCGCATCTGGTTCTGGGTGAGCGTGCCGGTCTTGTCGGTGCAGATGACGGTAGTCGCGCCCATGGTCTCGCATGCGTGCATCTTGCGCACGAGATTGTTGGTCTTGAGCATACGGCGCATGGAGTAGGCGAGCGACAGCGTCACTGCCATAGGCAGACCCTCAGGGACCGAGACCACCACGAGGGTGACGGCTATCATAAGAGTCTGGAGCAGATATGCGAGAAACTGCATCCAGTCAAACTGCAGGCCGGGGGCAGTGAAGTATATCAGCAATCGCCCTACCACTATCAGGGACGCACATAGATATGCTATCTTGGAGATGACGCCCCCGAGACGCTGCAACTGCTCATCAAGGGGAGTCTTCACTCCATCGTCAATCTGGGCGGCCACAAACACCTTGCCGTTTTCGGTACTGTCGCCGACAGCGGTCACCCTCATCACTCCGTGACCTTCCATAATCTTGGTGCCTCGCATGACTTCGTCTGATGCAAAGGTGGCATCGGGGTCAAAATCGTCGGGGTTGACCGTCTTATGGCACATCGGTTCGCCGGTCAGAGTGGACTCGTCTACATTAAGCGTGACTGCCTCGAGCAGCTTACCGTCGGCTGGTATCTCCTCGCCTGTGTTGAGCAGCACGATGTCGCCTGTAACTATATCTTTTTTAGGCACTTTGGTGACGCTCCCGTTACGTATGACCTGATACGGCTCGTCGTCATTGACCTGATTGAGCAGGGCAAACTCGCGGTCGGCCTTCATCTCAAACAGGAAAGCGAGCCCTGTAGCGAGAAGTATGGCGATAAAGATGCCTACCGGTTCAAAAAACACACCGGCACCCTCATCCAATCCATAATATTCATAGAGCGATATGCCGATGGAAAGCACTCCGGCCACGAGCAATATGATGATAAGAGGATCGGAAAATTTACCGAGAAACTGCTTCCACAGCGGCTCCTTGGCCGGCGGAGTCAGGATATTAATGCCATACTGTTCACGGCTTTTCAACACTTCGCTGTCCGTCAGACCGGAGTATTGCTGATGTACGCTCATTTACTTTTATATGAATGATTATTATGATGAATCGAGACTTTTATCTTGACAAAAGTGCACCGCAAAATTAAGCCATATGCACATAATATCAAAATCAGGGAAACCCCATAAGGCCATGCACACCTCAAAACAACATATTAACCCACTTTGCAATCCAAATGTTGAATCCACTCCGATAATTATTAGCCTGACGGCTTAATTATGCCGCAGGTACATTTATAAATCTGCCTCCCAAAATTCACAGAATATTCAAGATACAAATTCATATGACATTTTGCTTGCATGACACAAATGTTATAGTTACCTTTGCGGTGTCGTTAAACGACTCCGAACAAGGAAAGATGCCGGAGTGGTCGATCGGGGCGGTCTCGAAAACCGTTGTGCCCTTACGGGCACCCAGGGTTCGAATCCCTGTCTTTCCGCAACCTAAGGCGACAAAAATCAGCCTTTAAGCGACAAACCGCAGACTATCAAATAGTTCTGCGGTTTTTTCGTGTCTATCCCTTTCAACTCAGGACTGAAATCAGACCAAGAAAAGACCTCTCCGGACATAGTTTTGGCACTAAAATGGCACTAAGAATTTTCCGATAGGTTTTAGTGCCAAAATAGTGCCAAATACGGTTCCAAACATATAGTAGTCAGTAAATTACAAAGACACAGCTCGGACGAAACTCGGAAAATAAGCGTCATTTTTAGGCACTAAACACTACATGCATCGGATATCGGTAAAAAGTCCCTAACTTTGTAGGAAACTAAGTAGTTTTTAGTTTAGCACATGAATACAGGAAATACAAGATAATGCCTTGTGTCTGATGCAGTATCAATTAAGAAGACCATATATTATACTTATTATCGTCATATTTATGGCGATTTCATCACATGCGTCTCCACAGTATGCGGGTTATGACGTGCAACCGAGAATTCGGGAGTTGCTGAATGAAGTCGATTCATTGCTTGCATGTTCCAATAGTTTGAATGAGGCCAAGATAGAACGAATAACAACAAAACGTGAGGCCTTTCTCAGGGCTTCTGATGTCGAACGCAGATATTGGCTTGCGTCTGAATTGTATGAAGAATACAGCACTTATGATTCAGACTCGGCACTCATGTATGCGGAGCGTGCCCTTGAATTGGCCCGCTTGCTTGGTCGTAAGGATTTGATTGATGACATGCAGCTCAACCGTGCTTATGTCTTGTCCGCTACCGGTCTGTTCGACCAGGCATCGCTGGCGCTTGCCGATATAGACGTCAATAATCTGTCTGCTCCAATGATGTGGAAGTATTATGAATCCCTGCTGTCTCTTGACAGCAGGCACTCCCAATATATCGGCCCCACCGGTGTTCTGAATCCAGGGGGTGCGGCTTATCCCGCCGAACTTGATTCCCTGCTTCAGGCAACGGTAGCAAGCATTACGGCTGACAATCCGAATTATTTCTGGTTTATGGGATGGGCTCATTTAAAGTGCGAGCAGGATGCTAAAAGTGTCATACCTGTGATTAAAGCAAGCGTGGATTCACGTAATTTTACGACTCGTCGCGATGCCATGGATGCTTGGGTGCTCAGCAAACTATATGAATATGCGGGAGATTATGACAACAAACTCTATTACCTGCTTCTTTCAGCCATAGCTGACCTGCGCATATCCAACAAGGAAATAGCGTCGCTCGAGGAGATTGCTGCTATATTATTCGAGATGGGTGACCTTGACCGTAGTCACGCATATATAACGCATTGCATAGCCTGCGCCAACAGTTACAAAAGTCGCGTAAGAGCAGGAAACCTCGCGCAACTTCAGGAACTCACTATGAGTGCAATTCATGACCGCAATCTGAAACAGGAGCGTCGCAGCCGGATATATCTCGTGGCTTTGATAGTGATTTTGGTCGCCCTTGTGGCTGTGTTGCTGGCTATGGTGCGTAAGGCACGTCAGCTTCGCCGCTCACGCTCGGACATCGAGTCTATAAACCGGGAACTTCAGGACAGAATCGCCGAACTACAGACAACAAGACAGCAGCTTGACGATTCAAATGCGAAACTGTCGGAGATGTATGAGCAGACGCGTAACAGCGCTGAAGAATTGGCGCGCATCAATGAGTCAAAGGAGCGGTATATTGCGGCAATTTTCGGCCTCTGTTCCGACTACATAGACAAGCTGGACGATTTCCGCAGGAATATCCTGCGCATGATAACGGCACGCAAGTTTGAAGAGATACATGCCCTGACCAAGAATCCTGATCTTTCGCATGTCGAGGTGAAAGAGCTGTATGCCAATTTCGACAGGGTATTCCTCGCCATATATCCCGACTTCGTCTCTGACTTCAATAGCCTTCTTCGGCCTGAAGAGAGGATTGTCCTTAAGCGTCCTGATCAGCTCACGACGGAACTCAGGATATATGCTCTTGTCCGTCTCGGTCTTAATGACAGCGTTAAGATCGCCAAGTTTCTCCATGTATCCGTACAGACTGTGTATAACACTCGCCAGCGTACCCGCAATAAGGCGGCTGTTGCCAAAGAGTCGTTCGCCGAAACGGTGAAAGGGTTGGGAAAACCGGCTTTATGATCGAATTTACCACTTACTGACATATATCGGACACCTTACCATATTCATTTTAGCCCTTAGTGATACTTCTCTGTGTAATAGGATATTAGAATTTGGGTATATTTACCAAAAGCACTTACCTTGACTTCTGGCGCTTATTGCATAGAAGTAATTTTGCCATCGGATAAATATCCATAAACCATGAAACCGAAATCCAATCAATTCGCGGTCAATGGAAAAAAACGGGTAATGTCAGCTGTCATGCATATCGCCGGGGAAGAAGCCATACCGACCAATGGTGTGTCAACCAATCTTCACGGAGAATATGTCATTGAAGCGTCTGATGTTTACCGGCTCAAGAGTCGGAATAACTCCAGTTTTTTCTTATATAATAATATTTTTGCTGTATGAAACGATTGTTTATACTTTTAGCGGGTGTGTGCGCATTGTCGCCCATCATCTCAGCTGACAATCCGGTGGCTCGTCCGGAATCTGTCGTGACTGACGGCAATACCCGTTTTACGGTATTGACTCCCGAAATGGTCCGCATAGAGTATAGTCCGAAAGGCAGTTTCGAAGACAAAGCGACGTTTGCAATAGTCAACCGAGAATTGCCGCCGGTAAGCTATACGACTAATGATGAGGGCGATTATCTCACCCTGACAACTCCAAAGCTGAAACTGCGTTACAGGAAGGGAAGTGATCCTATGACCGAACCGGCTTCGCCCGATAATCTGAGTATACAGATGACCGGTCCGGACGGCAGACAGATTATGTGGTATCCCGGCCTCAGGGATTCTCTCAATCTTAAGGGAACGACCCGCACACTCGACGGCAATGACGGTGACGCTTATCGCGATCGTCTTGAGAATGGTGTGATATCGCGGTCGGGATGGGCCGTCATTGACGATTCTCCTTCGGCGACTCGCCCTGACGGCAGTCGGTCACTGGCGTTTACAGGCGCAGAGGATATCCCCTGGGTCACGGAGAGAAGTGACTCGACCGCTCTCGATATCTATTTTATGGGCTACGGCCATGACTACAAAAAGGCGTTGAAGGACTTTACGCGGGTTGCCGGACGGATACCGCTGCCGCCTGACTATGTCTTCGGATATTGGTACAGCAAGTATGATAATTATTCATCGCAGGATTTCCGCGATATTTTGAGCAATTTCCGCGAGAAGGATATTAATGCCGATGTGCTTATTCTCGATATGGACTGGCACTATAACGGGGAAAAGGAGGTGTCGGGAGGACGCGGAGGCTGGACCGGCTGGACATGGAACACCAATCTCATTCCGGATCCCGAGGAACTTCTTGCCGATATTCATGCCGACGGTATCCATGCCGCTCTCAATCTTCATCCTGCCGATGGCGTGGCATGGGATGAGGATTTCTATAAGGAGATTTCCGAAGACATGGGGATGGATCCGATATCGAAGGAAAGAGTGCCCTGGCAGCTCGAGAACCGGGACTTTGCCCGCACATTTTTCAATCATATTATACGTGCGAGAGAGAAGCAGGGGGTAGACTTCTGGTGGCTCGACTGGCAGCAAAATCTCACAAATCCGCGTATGTCCGGACTTGGCGAGACTTTCTGGTGCAATCATGTCTTTTTCAACGAGATGAAGCATAGCCGCCCTGACCATCGTCCGGTTATATTTCATCGATGGGGTGGTCTCGGAAGTCATAGGTATCAGATAGGTTTTTCGGGGGATACTTTTATCAATTATCCGACTCTCGCGTTTTTGCCGTATTTTACGGCCACGGCCTCAAACGTCGGCTATGGCTATTGGGGGCACGATATAGGAGGCCATATGCCCAATTACCATCCTGTCAATGACCCTGAATTGTTGTTGCGCTGGCTTCAGAGCGGAGTGTTTACCCCGATATTCCGTACTCACGCGACCAAAGGCACATATATCGAGCGCCGCCTATGGAAATATGATAATTTCCCGTTGATGAACGATGCTATCAGACTCCGTTATTCACTTTTCCCTTATCTTTATACTATGGCCCGCGAAAGTTATGATACAGGGGTGGGTATATGTCGCCCGATGTATTATGAACATCCGGAAGAGGAAGCGGCTTACAGCCATGAGGGACAGTATTATTTCGGTAATGATATACTGGTAGCGCCGGTAACTGCCCCATCGGAAAACGGACTGAGCAAAAAGGAGGTGTGGTTTCCGGAGGGAACGGCCTGGTGGAGTGCGGCACACAATCGTCTTGTGAAAGGCGGATCGAGTGAGGTATTAGAATATGCGCTTGATCAGATTCCGTATTTTTACCGTCGCGGTTCGGTAATTTTCAGGAATCCTCCTGAGGTGAAGCGCGTGACCGAACGGCCTGACCATCTTGAAATGACGGTCATAGCCGGAGAAAACGGTGGTGGCCGACTTTATGAGGATGAGGGTGACAGTCAGAATTATGCCACTCAGTATGCCGTTACGGAAGTAGAGCAGAAGTATGAGCCGAACCGGACCGTATTGACAATCGGCGCGCGTAAAGGTTCCTATCCCGATATGCCTTTGGAACGCAGATATACTCTGCGCGTATATAATTCGGACGGCCCGGCTGAGGCTACGCTCAACGGAAGCAAGGTCGAAAGCAAATATGACGCCGCCACCCATTGTATGACTGTCGATACGCCCCTTATGCCGTGTGACAGACCGTATACTGTGGTATTGTCTCGCAAGTAAGCCATAAATGGATTAAAACGAGGTGGAGAAGATTGTTTTTTGGGGGGACGGAGTCCCCCGTCCCCCTTTTCTTCCTCTCGGAGGAATTAAATTAAGTAATTGGTCGAAATAAAACGATTGATTACTATAAATAATTTGAATAGTTACTTGGTATATATAACTAAATCATAATATGCGTTTCACAATATTTCTATTGTTAGTCGCTATCGGCTTGGGAGTCTCAGTATCCGCTGAGTCCCCTGTATATCTTGACAATTCCCGGCCCATTGAGGAAAGGGTAGAGGATGCTCTTTCGCGAATGACGCGTCAGGAGAAGCTCAATATCATACATGCCCAGTCGAAATTCTCATCTCCCGGTGTGCCGCGTCTCGGCATTCCTGAACTGTGGACTACAGACGGCCCTCACGGGATACGTCCGGAAGTGAAATGGGACGAATGGGATCAGGCGGGTTGGACTAATGACTCATGTGTGGCTTTTCCGGCTCTCACTTGTCTCGCAGCGACGTGGAATCCGGAAATGTCGGCACTATATGGCAAATCTATAGGCGAAGAGGCCTTGTACCGTGGCAAGGATATACTTCTCGGGCCGGGTGTGAATATCTACCGTACGCCTCTTAATGGCCGTAACTTCGAATATATGGGGGAAGATCCTTATTTGGCTGCCCGCATGGTCGTTCCATATGTAAAGGGAGTCCAGGATAACGGAGTGGCCGTCTGCGTGAAGCACTTCGCTCTAAACAACAATGAAATCAACCGCCATACGACCAACCCTATAGTCGATGACCGGACTCTTTACGAAATATATCTGCCGGCTTTTAAAGCCGCCGTGCAGGAGGGAGGCGCATGGAGTATAATGGGCGCCTACAATTATTACCGTGACCAACATGCATGTCATAACCGTTATCTTATCAATAATATACTTAAAGGCGAATGGGGATTTGACGGTGCCGTCGTAAGCGATTGGGGCGGCACGCACGATACCCGTGAAGCTATAGAAAACGGACTCGATCTTGAGTTCGGAAGCTGGACCAACGGGCTGTCGAACGGGAGCAGCAATGCATACGACAATTATTATCTTGCCAATCCCTATCGTGATCTCTTGGCGTCAGGCGAGGTGTCTGAGAAGCAGCTCGATGACAAAGTCCGTCGTGTGTTACGTTTGATATTCCGCACGGCAATGAATCCTTCCAAAGGCCATGGAGCCATGTGCAGTGAGGAACATTACGCGGCGGCGAGAAAGATTGCGGGAGAGGGAATTGTCCTCCTCCGTAACGAAGGCAATCTTCTGCCAATCTCCTCGAAGGGTAATCCAAAAATACTCGTTGTCGGTGAAAATGCCTTAAAAATGATGACTGTAGGCGGAGGGTCATCGTCGCTTAAAGTACAGCGCGAGGTTTCGCCTCTCGACGGACTGCGTAAGGCTCTTGAAGGCAACGCCATCGTTGATTATGCCCGAGGATATGTCGGAGACGTTACCGGTGAATACAATGGTGTCGTTACCGGACAGAATCTGGCTGATGACCGTACTCCCGCGCAACTTATTTCCGAGGCTGTCGATAAAGCCAGAAATGCCGATTATGTGGTATTTGTCGGCGGACTCAACAAGAGCGCCGGACAGGATTGTGAGGATTCCGACCGCTGCGCGCTCGAACTGCCTTATGCGCAGGACGAGGTCATCACTGCTCTCGCGGAGGTCAATCCGAGACTTATTGTAGTCAATATCAGCGGCAATGCTGTGGCGATGCCTTGGGCATCCAAGGTTCCGGCCATAGTGCAGGCATGGTACATCGGCTCGGAAGCCGGTAACGCAATCGCTGATATTCTTACAGGACGTGTGAATCCCTCGGGCAAGTTGCCCTTTACTTTCCCGGCGGCTCTTGCCGATAATGCGGCCCACTCTACTGGCAGTTACCCCGGTGTCGCCCGCAATGACGGCAGCGATATAGTGGATCTTGAATACAAAGAAGGTATTATGGTCGGTTATCGCTGGCATGACACAAGGAAGATAAAACCGCTCTTCGCTTTCGGCCACGGCCTCAGTTATACTACTTTCGAATACGGCAAGGCGACAGCTTCAGCCGCCAAAATGGGACCTGACGGAGAGATTGTCATTACTGTCCCTGTTACTAACACCGGCTCGCTCGCCGGCTCTGAGACGGTACAGCTCTATCTCTCGGATCCGAAATGCAGTGTAGTCCGTCCCGCCAAGGAACTCAAGCGGTTCGCTAAAGTATCCATTGCTCCCGGTGAGACGAAACAGGTGAGTTTTACTCTTAACCCCTCGGATTTGGCTTATTTCGATGCGGAAAAACACATTTGGGTAAGCGAACCGGGTAAGTTTGTCGCTTCGATTGGAGCCGCTTCGGATGATATACGTTCAACAATTAAATTTGATTACACTAAATGAGATACAACGTTTTAATTAGTTCACTGATAATTTCAGCCGGGATGGTGTATGGAGCTGTCCCGACCAATGAGGCGGAACGCCTGGAGATGGACCGTTTCATTAACGAATTGCTCTCTAAGATGACTCTTGAGGAGAAGCTCGGTCAACTCAATCTCCCAGTGTGTGGCGATATCGTCACCGGACAGACTATCGAAAGCGATATAGGAGCTACCGTAGCTCGTGGCGAAGCTGGAGGCACTTTCAATATAAAGGGCGCACAGAAGGCTAAGGAACTTCAGGAGATTGCCGTGACGAAGACGCGTTTAGGGATTCCGTTGCTTGTAGGTCTGGATGTAATTCATGGATATGAGACAGTTTTCCCGATTCCGCTTGCTCTGTCTTGCTCCTGGGATATGGAGGCTGTTGAGGAGTCGGCGCGCATCGCTGCAAGCGAAGCATCGGCGGCAGGCGTCAATTGGACCTTCAGCCCTATGGTAGACATATGTCGTGACCCGCGCTGGGGACGAATGTCGGAAGGTGCCGGGGAGGACCCTTATCTCGGGTCGTGTATAGCCCGGGCTATGGTCAGGGGTTATCAGGGTGACGCTCTTCGTGACCGGGATAATATTCTTGCGTGTGTGAAGCATTTCGCGCTCTATGGGGGTTCTGAGGCCGGACGCGATTACAACACGGTAGATATGAGCCGTCTAAGAATGTATAACGAATATCTTCCTCCATATAAGGCCGCTGTAGAGGAAGGAGTCGGAACTGTAATGTCGTCATTTAATCTTGTGGACTATGTCCCGGCTACCGAGAACAAGTGGCTGCTTGATGATCTTCTGCGCAAGCAATGGGGATTTGACGGCATGGTTGTGACGGACTATGGTTCCATTGGTGATATAACCACCCACGGTCTTGAGCAGATGCCTGAGGCCTCGGCCAGAGCTTTGGAGGCAGGGACGGACATGGATATGTGTTCATCCGGATTTATAAGTACCCTGAAACAGAGTGTGGAGAAGGGAACAGTGTCTGTAAGTTCGGTTGACAAGGCGGTGCGGCGTGTGTTAGAGGCTAAATACAAGCTTGGCCTTTTTGAAAATCCATATAAATATAATGATGTCAGCCGGGAGAAGACCGATATCTACACCCGGAAGAACCGTGATGCGGCTCGCCGAATAGCTTCTGAAACGTTTGTACTGCTCAAAAACGACAATTCCATTCTTCCCTTGTCTAAAAAGGGGACAATCGCTTTGGTAGGTCCTTTGGCCGAAGCGGGAACAAATATGTCCGGCTCATGGAGCGTGGTAGCCGATTTAAAGAGGCATAAGAGTCTACGCCAAGGCTTTGAAGACGCCATTCGTGGTAAAGCGAAATTAGTATATGCCAAGGGCGCGAATCTTGAGGATGATCCTGCTCTTGAAGCTGCGGCTACAGGCGGGAGAACCATTCGGGATAGCCGTTCGGCGGAAGAAATGCTTGCTGAGGCTATTGCCGTGGCTAAGGACGCCGATGTGATTGTCGCAGCGGTCGGCGAATCGGCTGAGTATAGCGGTGAATCTTCATCTCGCTCTATCTTGACACTGCCTAAGTCACAGAAGCGTCTGTTAGAGGCTATGCTTGCTACGGGCAAACCTGTAGTTATGCTTAACTTTTCCGGTCGTCCCACAGTGATGCTTTGGGAAAGCGAAAATATACCCGCCATAATGAATGTATGGTTCGGTGGATCAGAGGCGGCTGACGCGATTGCTGATGTAGTGTTCGGCGATATCTGCCCTTCAGGCAAACTCACTGCCTCCATGCCGTGGAGCGAGGGCCAGATACCTGTCTACTACAATCATCTCAATACCGGCAAACCCATAAACCCCTCCGACCCTTCATTTCAGAAATTCCGTTCCAATTATTTCGAGATACCCAACGAGCCTCTGTATCCTTTCGGTTATGGTTTGAGCTATACGACATTCGAATATTCGCCGGTGAGTGTTGACTGTGATTCGCTCAATCCGGAGGGCACCCTGACAGCTTCGGTAACCGTCACGAATACTGGTGACCGCGATGGGGCGGAGATCGTGCAGTTCTATATCCGTGACATGGCCGCCTCCATATCGCGCCCGGTCAAGGAGCTCAAGCACTTCGAGCGCATAAATCTCAGACCCGGCGAGAGTCGCGAGGTAAAGTTCCCGATAACTGTGGATGATCTTAAGTTCTACAATTACAATCTGGAATATGTAGCCGAACCGGGACAGTTTGAGGTAATGGCAGGCCCGGACAGCCGCCGCACCTCCTCTGCCTCCTTCACCCTCCGCTGATTATTCCGGATTTGCCAAGGCTCCCCTGCCGTGCCCATACACGGTGGGAGAGCCTGTCATTTGGGGGGAGATGGCAGCGAATACTAAAAATGTCTGTTGCCATTTGGTGGCATCAGTCACAATGGCTAACTTTGCATTACCAAAAAGTGCCGTAAACGGCAAATTTTAGTAACATGGTTATACCTCGGCCAACATACCTGAACCAGCTCATTGCCGCCAAAGGCAACCGTATGATAAAGATTATCACCGGCATACGTCGTTGTGGTAAGTCATTTCTGCTGTTTGAACTATTCCATTCGTATCTCAATGAGAATGGGGTTAACGACGACCATATCATAGAGGTCGCCCTTGACGACAGAGCCAACATCGAGTTGCGGAATCCCGACAAAATCCTCGCGCACATCAGGTCCCAAATCAAGGATAAGGGACAATATTTTGTCCTGCTTGATGAGGTACAGATGATTGATGATTTTGTAGATGTCCTCAACAGTCTGCTACATATAAGAAATGTTGATGCCTTTGTTACGGGCAGTAACTCCAGATTTCTTTCAAAAGATGTCGTAACCGAGTTTCGCGGTCGAGGTCAGGACATACACATGTACCCGCTCTCATTTGCAGAATATTACTTGGCAAAAGGTGGCGACAAATCCATCTGTTGGCGCGATTATATGACATATGGCGGTCTTCCCCAGACATTGCTGCTGCAAGAAGACAAGGCGAAGCGCGAATATCTGTCACATCTGTCGGATTCGGTGTTTATATCGGATGTCGTCGAGCGCAACAGGGTAAAGAATCGGGTAGAACTGGAGGAATTGCTTAGCGTGCTGGCATCCTCAATCGGATCGCCATGTAATCCGACGAAGTTGTCCAACACGTTCAAGAGCCTGAAGAACAAGACTATTTCCAACAAAACAATCTCTAATTACCTCGCATATCTCTGTGACGCTTTCATGGTAGAAAAAGCCTTGCGTTACAATATCAAAGGGAAGAAATACATAAACACTCTCGCCAAATACTACTTTACTGATATAGGAGTCCGCAATGCGATTCTTTCTTTCAGACAGATGGAGCCTACACACATAATGGAGAATATCATCTTCAATGAACTGCTTTATCGAGGTTTCTCTGTTGATGTGGGGATTGTAGAGCTGAAAACAGTTGACAAGAACGGGAAAGATGTACGCAAGCAGTTTGAAGTGGATTTTGTCGTGAATGATTCCGACCGACGATATTATATTCAGTCGGTGTTTTCAGTACCAGATGAGGCAAAGCTACAGCAGGAGACAGCTTCGTTCCGCAACATAGACGATTCGTTCAAGAAGATAATCGTGGTCAAAGACGATGTGCCTGTACACCGAACTGACAGCGGCTATCTTATAATAGGACTTTTCGATTTCCTTCTTGACCCTGAACTGCTTGTGAAAGGTTGATGCTTGAGCCGGGCCTGGATGGCGGAGACCATCTGGGCGGCATCGGCGCATCCGAGTATATATTTGCGGCCGTTTTTGAGCATGACAAGGAAGCAGTCGGACGATTTGCCGTAGCTGGCTATGTAGCGGCCTATGCTCGGCTCTGTGAATATGCCATAGTAGCCGAAGAAACCGCCGCTACCTATCAGGCGTTTCTCCGACATAGTGGGGCTGCACAGCTTGACCCCGGCAATCCCGGCAAGCGGAATCGAGAGCGTGCGCAGAGGTGAGCGTACCGACAACTTAGCGTCATCTACCGTCACCGATACTGGCGCATAGAAAAGAGCCGACAGGCATAGAAAAACAATAGCTCCCAAAAGAACCCATACCGGCCAACCGACATCAGGAGTGGAAAGCTGCCACCAGAATATGCAGCAAAGCGCGACAATTATCAGCACCGATACCGTCCGGCAATATGAACTTAATACAACCTTCCTCTTCATAACATCGCTCAATTTTTGGCTATGGTGTTGAGCCGCCGGCAAAACCATCGGAATATCAGATAGAAGCCTATGACCGTAACCACGACAAGAGATACCTTGGTAAATTGGCTAAGCAACCCATAGTGACGGAGCATCTGATTGCAGACTGCAATCAAAGCACCATACACCCCGGCCATCACAAGGAAGAACAGGAATGCCACAATCGATTGTCTGGCAGTGCGTCCGAGCTTCATAACAATTAAAATTGAATATAACGGATGCAAATTTAGCAATATGATTTCAACACAGCATTGAAATATGCGAAAACTTGTTACTTTTGCATATTGTTAAGCTAACATGGACAATTATCAGGCAGAAATACGGACGCAGGATGCGGTCAGATACATCGCGCCGCTGCGTGAGGGAGGCTCGTTGCCGGGGCTCATGGAAGCGGACGACGGTTTCCGGTATGTTGTGAAGTACCGCGGCGCCGGCCACGGCACTAAAGCCCTGATTGCCGAACTGATAGGCGGCGAGGTGGCACGAATGCTCGGACTCAAGGTGCCCGAGCTGGTGTTTCTCAACCTCAACGAGGACTTCGGCCGCACCGAGGCCGACGCGGAGATACAGGACCTGCTGCGCTGGAGCCAGGGGCTCAACCTGGGTCTGCACTACCTCAACGGCACGATGACATTTGACCCGTATGCCAACGACATCGACCCCATGGAGGCCTCCATGATAGTGTGGCTCGATGCTTTTCTGACCAACATAGACCGCACCGCACGAAACACCAACACCTTGATATGGCGCAACCGTGAAATCTGGCTCATAGACCATGGAGCATCGCTCTATTTCCACCACTCCTGGAGCGACCCTGCGAAAGCCGCATTAACCCCGTTTCCCTATATCAAGGACCATGTGATGCTCCCCAAGGCTTCTATGCTTGATGAAGCCAATGCCAGAGCCCGGTCTCTGCTCACTCCTGAAAAACTGGAGGCCGTGGTCAATCTCATCCCCGACGACTGGCTGCAATGGGAAGGTGCGCCCGGCACTCCCGAGGAGCTACGCAAAGTGTATCTGAAGTTTCTGACCACAAGGCTCGCCAATGCCGATATATTCATCAAACATGCCGAAGATGCCCGAAAACAGCTTATATGAATATGCCCTGGTACGTTATGTGCCTGACGAGGAGCGAGGCGAGTTTGTCAACATCGGCCTGATTATGATGTGCAAGCGGCGCAACTGGCTGCGTCTCGCCATCAACCTCCCGGCCACGCGCCTTGACGCCTTCCGCTGTCCCCACACCCATGAAGAAATCATGTCACAACTGCAAGGGATGGTGCGAGTGGCCGACATGACCGTCAAGAGCGGCCCCTTTGCCGAATACCGTGCCGAGGAGCGTTTCCGCTGGCTGACGGCATGGAAAAGCGCATGCCTCCAGACATCACGCCCCCATCCTGGAATGTGCCGGAATCTTGACGAGACATTTGACCGGCTGTTTTCGTCACTCGTGCTTTAAAAGACGGTCATTTACAGCCACCGATACGCTTAAAGTTTTCCATCGCCCAGGAAATAAGCCCACGCAGATGCGGCATCAGGGAGCGCCCTAATTCAGTCAGCGAGTACTCAACCTTGGGCGGAACCTCGGCATAGACCTTGCGCACCACCAGTCCGTCTTTTTCAAGCCCTTTCAGCGTGTCGGTCAGAACTTTGGGCGAGATGTCAGGTACGGCCTTGCTTATGGCGCTGAAGCGTGTGGTCGGATTTTCAGCAAGCACACATAGGATGAGCATGGCCCATTTGCCCGAGAAACGCGACACCACGTTACGAACAGGACATGCGGCAATACATCTGTATTTTTTCAGGTTTTCTTCAAGCGGCAATGCGTTCATAATCAGTATTACTTACCTCTGAGTAAGCAGTTGAGATTTGTGTAACCTATTGTATATTACAATTTTAGGATATAACTTTGCACTATCTGATTGATAGTGGGTATCCACTGCAAAGTTAAACAATCTCTACCACTTAACACTATGAGCGACGTAAAAATCACCGACCGGGGCGACAAATTCGCCCACGCCACAGTAGGAAACCTCCACACATTTGAGGGCAAACAGTTTGTCAAGGACGCAACTGGAGCCACATCATGCGAAATCTCATTCGGCACCCTCCCCACAGGCGCAGCAGTCCCATTCTTCCACAGCCACAAAGCCAACGAAGAAAATTATATCATCCTCTCGGGTGCAGGCCGTTTCCAAGTCGATGACCAGGCATTTGACATAGCCGAAGGCTCAGTGATCCGCGTATCCACAGGCTGTGACCGCAACCTCAAATGCACCTCCTCCACCCCCATGACCTACATCTGCATCCAAGCCAAAGAAGGCAGCCTCGGCCCAGTCACCGCTGACGACGCCCTAATCACCGACCGCCACTCCCTCCTCTGATTTCTACGAAACTGTTATAAAGCAAAACGTGGATACATCCTTATGCAAGGAAGTATCCACGTTTTATTATGAGGCTTCAGAAGAAATGCCATAATATGGCCCAATGCTGCTTATTTAGCACATGAATGGCATTATGTCATGTCCTTCCGACAATGTGATGCCGACCGGGAGCAAAGCCCCGGAGATCAAAATCAGGGGATGAGGACTTTGCGGACTTTGGGACCGCGCTTCTCAAGATAGATACCTGAGACAGGATTGTCAACTCTGACGCCCTGGAGGGTGTAGTATTCGGCAGGAATTTCGGTATCATTGAGGCTGCCATCGGAGATGCCGTCAACGGCTGAGGACTCATAGATCGGGAACTGGTAATCCTGACCGCCATTGCTGTCCCAGCTGTTGCCGGTGTTGGTGACGAACTTGATATATTTCACCTTCTGCGACGGGTCGTTAAACGGACCAATCTTTACCTCATACTTGCCACTGCCATTGAGAGTGAACGGAGTGCGAGCAGCCTTGCCGTCACTGTGATACTGAGAACCTGCAGGGAGATATGCCTCAATGGGTTTTGTCCAATCTTCAACGCCCCAGTGCAGGATCGTCTGTGCTGACAGGTTTTCGCCAGTGATAGTGATGACATCATTGCATGTGGGACGCTCGGGAGAGATGGTATAGCTGCCGAGACGTGTTTCAGGCACCGTAGGATCATCAGGACCGGACTTCGAACCTACATATACGTGTAGGATAATCGAGCGACCTACATTGCCCTTAGTGTCAACAGCTTCGATATAGTAGTCAACAAGCACATCTTTGAGACCCTTGATCTCAGCACTGTACTCATCAGCTTTATATTCAGGCAGGGGATTAGTGATTGACTGGATGGTCTTGGGAGTCATTGCTACTTCCATCCATTCGCCAACCTCATCACCTCCGGAATAGGTCTCATTCTGGTTAGATGTCAGCGGATTGACACCATCCTTGTCTATGCGGTATTTGAGTTTGACCGACTGGAGACCGCTTACATCAAACACATAGCTCCACACCGTGAAGTCAGCAGACTTAGCTATACCCCACTCTGTTCCGCCGGGATTGTACGGCTCACGCTGGGGATGGTAGATTGACGGAGGTGTCTGGTCATTGCCCACTTTAGACTTTACCAGATCCACAGCAAGATTTGATGCTACGGAAGTCTTGGAATCCCAGTTTTCGGTGCCGTCCCAATACCAATAGCAACTGGTCTGACCCATCATGAGATATTCAAATGCCTGCTTCACAGCCTGGTCATTGGGCGATGACTGACGGGCAGTCTTGACATAGTTTGAGGCAGCGGTGATGACACCCCAGCTGTTGTGGTCAGGAGAATAAGCTTCGGAAGCTCCGGGGTAATCACCCTTGTCGCCATTCCATTTCAGGAACTCGGGGTCAGCTCCGGCACCCCACCAGCTGCCGCTCTCCACGTGGATGAAGTCATCATCCGCCGGTGGGAAACGCTGCAGGTAATCATCTATTGTGGTGCACTCATATCGGTCCGGGTTAGCCTTGAGCCAGTCGACGAAGTTCTGGAAGTTTGAACCATAATAGCTTGCCGAACCACCACCGTGGTTGTCTCCGTCATGGTGCATAACCACAAGAATCGGATGATTGGGATCGGTATTGTATGATTCAAGCTGACTCAGGCATTTTTCATATTGAAGAGCACCGAAACCGCCACGTCCGTCCTCGTTGCCATAGACAAGCGATGTCGGCACGGCTATCATCTTGTATTCGCGTCCGTCAGCAGGGTCCACATACTTAACCCAGTGAGGACGGTGTCCCCATCCGGCAGAAATCTTGCCCGGGCAATAAAGACCCTGGATATGAGTCCAGTCGCCGGGATTAGGATTCAAAACATCAGCACCGTTAGGTTCTACCATGCTGAAATTTTTTTCATAAGGCAGCCCCTGACATGTGCGGTCAAAGTGTGAGTTATCCACAAACACCCATTCAAGACCCTGGTTAACCAGCGGCTTGATCATGTGGATCTCAAATGCATTTTCCGGGGGGAATATACCCTTTGAATATGTCATGCCGGGGAAGTTGGCAGCGAATGTCTCACGGTGTCTCTTTATCTGCTCCGCTACATCGTCAGAGTCGATGAGAGCCATCAGAGGATGGTAGTAACCGAAGCCTACCATTTCAAGACGCTTGTTGCCAAGCGCGGTCTTATTGGATGTCGCTTTAATCCAGTTATTCTTCCAGCCCGAGAAACCTTTACCAGCATTCTCAAGCTCGTTAAGGTTGTCAATCAATGTTCCTGAGAAACTTACCTGTGCGCCTCCGGGGAGTCCGGCATCAATAAGTTTCTGCACTGCCGATGCAGGCCATGTTGTGTAGGCGCCTGTACGGGAAGTGTGGGTATCAATAAGGTTAAATGAAAACTCACCCGACGACTCAGTTTCGAGCAATGTTTTTCCGGGTGTGTAGATAGGCTGGTGCATATGCCATTGGAAGGCAATGTAAATTTTAGGTTGCTGCGAATAGGCAGAGACTGCGCCTAACAGCAATGTACCTAACGCCACACCTCGCAAGATGGGACTTTTAAATCTCATAGTGTAGATGTTTTTAAAGTAAGAAATGGATTGATAAGATGAAAATTAAAAGGCTTGGTATGATTAAAGAACCCGGACATGTAATCCGGTAGAGCAAATCCAAAATATGTTATTTTTGGCAAATATACCAAAAAAAAAAACATAATCCACATCCATTCCGGCTAAAAAAATTCACCACCTCCTTGCCATCTATAGACTATAGGGTCAGGCGGAAGCCGCCCATGGCGGTGATGCCGGGCATGGTGTAGCCGCGATTGATGGTGTAACGAGCGTCGGTGATGTTTTCTAAGCGTGCAAACAGGGAGACGTAGCGGCAAACCCGCCACGTGAGTTTGAGATTAACCAGAGTGTAGGCGATATAATGATTAGTGACAATTGCAAATTTACACATTTTATATCTCCTTCCAATTACCATAATCGGCTATGTTACTACCAATTTTACGGATTAGCATGCTGTTTTAACTTTCGTTGGGAGGTTTTGGGGAGATTTATACGTGAATATAGCGCGTAATCGGCTGATAATCCTTAACTTTGCATAAGGAAGAATCCTGCGATGTAACCAAACTGATTTAGAGGGTATTTAATAACAAAAGTTAAATCCTGAGTGGTGTATCTTTTGATTAAATGGCTGGTT
>ERZ1027217.170-NODE-170-length-35907-cov-10.239038_pt1 | contig 35907 bp, 47 predicted proteins | sample MGYA00519268_ERZ1027217 | MGnify/ENA primary metagenome ERZ1027217 (study PRJEB26926, sample SAMN06164537) | human gut metagenome | biome: ENVO:00009003; feature: ENVO:2100002; material: ENVO:00002003 | host: Homo sapiens | place: USA | collected 2012 ...
ACACGTCCGGTTCAATGCCGTCGCAAATGCCGCAAATCTCCCACTTGCCGCCCTTGTCGGCGGCAGGAAGGCGGGAAACGCGCAGGGAATCCGGCCCGGTGACGCGGCTGTCTTCAAACCGGAGGATAGCCGCAGCCATCTTTCTTTCTGTAGGATTCATATTGTAAACTATTGGCTATGAGATAAAGGGAACTTGTAAGAAAAACTTTACAGTTGGAATTAATCTCGCTGTTTAAGCTGTTGCTGGTGGTAATTCTCCAAATGCTGGAGACGGGTATCCATCGTCCGCAGGATCTCCGCCGTATGGGCCGCGTTGGTAGCCTGTTCCTTCACCACCTCGCGGAAATCCAGGTAGATGAACACGGCTATCACAAAACCGCCGAAAGTGACGATCTCACGCGTATAATCGCGGATCACTCCCAGATATTCCTTGAGGGGTTTGCACATGGCCTTATTTCTTGGAAGGTACGATCTGAACAACGGGAGGAACGTCCGTAACAGGCTGGGCCTGGGAATAGGAAATATGCCCCTGCTCAATGACGAGGCAGGAGCCGTCTTTACACACCTCGGCGCGGTTCGGGGTGACGTCCACGGAGTGCCCGCAGCCGGAGAGGGACATTCCCAAGCCGCCAAGGATGGCGCCAGCGATAACCGCTCCGGCTGCATATAGGGCCTTTTTCCACCAAGTGGACGCGCCGGAAGCCTTGAGGCCGAGATAGGCCCGAACATCTTCCAGCGCATGCTTACCGATGATCGGGAGGGCAGTATTTGCTACGGCAATCCATCCTTGTTGATCGTTTTCCGTCAGGTCTGCCCAGTGAGGGATTGGAGTGTTGGACTCATTGTGTGCCTGGGCTGCATAGTACATGTGCATTTCTCTGGCGATAGCCTCGGCATGATTGCATTGATTATTAGTAGTCATATGATTATGTTGTTATTGATTAGTAGTGAAAAACTTGAAAAACTCCACAGCGGCGGGTGAAGCAACCGTAAATTCGGGATAGTCACGGGACGTGAACATTCTGCGCCCTCCCTGGGCATTGACGGCCTCAACAGTCAGTTCCACCGCTTCCCCCTCCCTCATGGGATTCTCCATTTCCGGAGCGTAAAATTTCGTCAGTCTGGCCCACACCTGAACCGCCTGCCAGTCCTCCCCCAGCCCCACCAGCGCGGCAACGACGGCCTGCATCGCCGGGGCCTGCTCCGCTGGAATATCGTCCGCTGTATAGCGGGCCGGAGGTCGATAACCGCCCGCGTCCTGGTAAATGGGCGTCAGGGTGAATTCCTGCCATTCGCCAGGCCGAGGAAACTGTATCTGTATCTCTGCATTATTCATGATTAGAGAGGTATGTTAATATCTTCAAAATCCGCGGTTTCTTCTTCCTCAATGGCATTGACGGCCATTGCTTCCAATGCGTGATAGGTTGGATTGGTCAATCCATTGGAATAAAGGTGCCTGGTGCCTGTGCCCGCGTCGGCTGAAAGGGCATATGTTTTCTCATTGCGCGCGTCGATAATCAGGGTGCTTACGCCTGTTCCTGCCTCGAAAGCGATGAAGCCGCGGAGAGAAGCTATCTTGAACAGGGTATTGGTACTGCCGCCTCCCAGCTCCATATAAAGAGCCGCCTTTTCCTCCCGCACTGCTGTACTCGGCAGCCCGCTCTGCATGTAAATAAGCCTGTTCAGCCCGTTTGGCATCAGCTCATTATGGCCTACCGGAAGAAATACGGTTGTCGTCTTCACCTGCCAGTGTCCAACGGACGATACATAAAAGATTTCCCTTACTCTGATTTCATACCCCTTGCGGACAGTATCGTAAGGAGTATTGATGGTAACATCGATGATTTCCCCATGGTTGACGGCCAGCTCGTTCCCCGGAATCATAGAATAAGAATCCATCGTCAACCCGGTTCTGTTGGTTTTTGAGCCGCGGCCTATGCCAAAAGTAAATTTAGCGAAGGCTGTCGCGTTGACCGCAAGGGAAAATCCGCACACGGAACTGTAATTAAATTGACCGTTAGGCCCTATCAGGGGAATAACCGCTGACCCGTACGCATTGGACCCGGCAGAAGCCGCGCCCACCGAAAAACGCTGCGTCAACCCGGCAAGAGTACCTTTGGAAGATTTAGAAATGGAACCCGCGACTGTGATCGAACTGGAATTAAGGTATATAGGCTGAACCAACGCTGATACAGCTCCTGCCAATCCTGACGTATAAAAGCGATTAACCGCCGCCGTGTCCGTTACCGCCCCCACGGCCAGCGGGATGTTGACGCCGCCGTTGGCATTGACGGTGCCGTTCGCAGTCAGACCGCCAGCGAGCGTCATGTTACCAGCAGTATCTACCTGCGGGATGGCGGCAAGGGCCTGCTGGGCTTCTGTGGCGGAGTTGGCCGCGCTGGTGGCGGATGTTGCGGCGTTATCGGCAGCCGTGGATGCCGTGGCGGCGTTCTGGCCAGCCGTCCGCGCCGCAGCCTCGGCAGTCGCGGAAGATTGCCGCACATCCCTCCCCAGGCTATCCAGTTGCCGCGCGGTAGCCAGTTCCATCCCTCCCAGGGTGATGCCGTCGTCATAGTCCACCACCACGGTCATCAGCGGGGCCATCGTGCCGTTCACGGTGGGAGGGTTTACCACTTCTGTGATCAAACCGCGTCCGGGGACGGACGGAGTAAGCACGGCGTGCATACCCAAGGCATAGGGCGTCATCTCGGTCCCTTCGCATACCTGGATAATGATCTTGTCCCCGCGTTGCAACGTAACGCCCGGCGTAAATACCCACGTGGCCGTCTGGCCGCTGGACAGGTTGGACACATAGGCGGAGGTTCCGATCAGGCTGTAAACTCCGTCCACCAGCTTCCAAATCCGCAGGCAATACTGATTCAGGGCGGGGTCGGTGAAAAAATAAACGGTGGAAATGCTTTTCAGGCGGCAGCTGTCGGGCAGATGCCCCGCCAGAATCTCGTCTCCCCAAGTGAACGCGTAGCCTCCGACGATGGTCCAGGTGTCGGCGGCATCTCCACTGGACAAGGTGGATTGCCCGGTCACCGCTTCCAATTCCACGCCCGCATCCTTGAGCGCGGCCGGCAATTTATTTGCTACAGCCTCATTGACCAATTCCCCGCTTTCCACCTGTTCTTCCAGCGTTTCCACAAGCTGCTCTGCTTCATCCCGGGCCGCTTCGGCCTGTCGTACAAGTTCCTCGACCACAATGGACGGGTTTTCCACAATGGTCACGGAGCCGTCTTCCGTTTCGGGGATGGAGACATCAAGAGCACCGGCCACGGCCGCGGCCTCATTCGTTCCGTCCGGAGGCGTAACGCGGGACATTACATGCACGGCTCCCTTCAACAAGGGGTATTCTTTGCCCGATGCGTCGGTCAGAAAAATATCATATGCGCCGCATCCGGCGGCCAGCCTCGGCCATGTCACCAATGCCGTACTCACCCCCGTAACGGCACAGTCCAGCATGATCACCCCATCCTGTACCACCGCGCCGCGTAGCGTCATGCCGCTGATGTCCATATCCTCACCGGAAGGAGAAATAAAATGCAGCGCAAGAGACTGCGGCAGGGATTCCGTGGCGTGTACGTTGTAGTTGGCGGCTTGCCTCATGCACGCATTATCGCCCCAACGTGAGGGAGGGTACAACAATGTCAAAATGGGCTACGAACAGTCCTAAATGGGATAAAATTTCCCCGTATGTTTGACGGCGTGCTGACTCTTGCCCACAATAGGCCTGTTGCCCTCTCCTGTCCAAACTCCGGAAGATCCACGAAAGGAAGCCCATATAGCCCCCAGCAAGGCGTCCGCGCGATCAGGAGAAGACAGGTTGCGAGCCTTCATTTTCTCCTTCTTCTCGTTCCTGAGCCTGGAATCGTCCGCATATTCTTTCTTCCGGGTAGTCAACTGCACGAAAAGCGTCTTGTCCGGCCGCCTGGACCTGATATGCACTCGCCCGGTCATGAGTTCCAGTCCGGCGTCATTCCAGCATTCCGCCGAGAGATTGATGTAGCGGTCGCGGTCTTCCGGAGGGTTGTTCCCAAAGAACTCATTCGGATACCAACCTGATTCATTAAAATCGCTGATGACAGCCAGGCCCATGCCCGGAGCGTCCACCCACAAATCACAATCCGCAATGCCCAGCCCCTTGAGGGTGGCAATGCACTTGCGGACACTCTGCACCGTGTCCCGCTGTCGTTCCGCGTATTCAATCCAGGCTTCGTTTCCGTCGCAGATGGCAAGGACTGTTTCATCCCCGCCCGCGGCAATGTCCAGGAAGGCCACGGGGCGCCCCCTGCGCGGCTCGTAGGGCTGCCGCTGACCCCATTCCAGTTTTCCAGGGTCAATGATGTACAAATCTCCTTCCAGCGTGAATTCCGCCAGCACGACGGAACGGAAATAGGAATCATCCTCATTACCCCCCACACGGGCCAGAATGCGGTCAATGCGCTCCTGGGAGATATGGGGGCAATCAAAGGCCGTTACCACCATCGGACAGAAGAGGTCTTTTTCCTCGTGGAAACAGCGATAAAATTGCCCTTCCGGCTTGCCTGGGGATGAAAGGTAGATGCAGAATTGAAGCGTACATCGTTCAATGGCGTCAAAGATTTCATCAGGAACCGTCTTTGCCTCGTCCACCACGAAAAACACGGGGGAGGAAGGATCATCTCCGGTAAACTCGTCAACGTCAAACAGACGGGCTTTCTTCTCGCTGCGGGGGTCTTCCTCATCCTGTTCCTTCCGCTCATCCTTGAATTCGTCCGTCACACGCCCGTGCCAGCCTTCCGCCTTCCCGGCGTGGTTGGTGGAAAAGCCTTCGATGAATCCCCCTTCCGGCGTTTCCACGCGGCAATTCTTGAGCCATTTCCAGCCCGCAAGGGATGGGTTGTTCCGGTGCCGTTCCAGGGCAGGCCAGAGCTGGTTTTTTACCTGGCGCCATGAGCCGGACGTAATAGGCATACGCCCACGGGGGTAGCGCCAGAGAAACCATAGGGCAAGGATACCAATTACCTTGTCCGTCTTGCCGGAACCATTAGCAGCGCGCAGGGCAACCCGCTTTCCCCGGGCAGCCCTTTCAAGGGCCCGCATCTGCCATTTGTACAGCCCTGTTTCCCCCAGAATCAGGGCGGCAAAGATGACGGGAGAGTCTTCCGGCCTGACCGGAGCCCCTAGCTTTCTTCCTCTTCGGACCATATTTCTCTCAAGGCTGTCACTAACGGAACGATTGCTTCTGCTGGAAGTTTATGGGTCACCTCTACGTTTTTTTCTCCACCTTCCAGAGCCAACGCCGCACGGTCTCCGTACTTCTTCGGCATCAGCTTGGCAAGCATCCATTTGAGTGTGTCTATTTCCAACTTGACCGCCTGCAACATGGTTCCCCCTATTTCGGCACGTGGGGCCACTTCATGCCCTTTCTCCACAAGGTCAAGCAACTTGTCTTCTAGGGCGGCAAGCCGTTCCTCGCACGCGCGCGCGTATTGGTTTGCAAAATCCACGTTCTCTCTGGCCCAATTCATCACCGTGGGATGGGGAATGCCTTCCTTTTCGGCAGCCTTCCTCAGACTATCCCCGCAACGTATATGACCGCAAATGCGTTCAGAGAGGGCAGCGCTATACCTGGAAACATTTCCCTTCTTCCCGGTCCTCTCTTTCTTCATTTCGCATACTCCTTGTTGATTTTTTCCCACCCTGCCGGAGGTATATCGTCCTGGCGGGGAACGTACGCCTTTCCGGAGAGTTTCACATATCCTTCAATCCAGCGCAGCCCTTCCGCGTCAATACAGCGTTCAAAGCTGGGGCAGTCCGCGTTATCGTAGAGGATACTATCAGGTTTACGCTCATAAGCGCTACATTCCATACTACCCGGGTTGAGCTTCTTCTTGGAGCACAAAAGGCATTTCATCAGGAGAGGGTGGGATGTTTTGCATCCTTTGAAATCAGACTCCCAAATTCTCTTGTGCGCTGGTGATGTTTCTTCTTTCATATCATTATTGTATCAATTCACAGTCAATGATCAATTTCCCGTTCTGATTATGGAATTGGAGAAATTTGAGGGTTCCTCCCTTCTGGATGATGATTTCATCTTCACTGCTAAAATAGGTTTGCGGGCTAAGGCCGTCCCAGTCCTTACCGGCCCCTGCCCCGAATCTGGAAAAGGGCTCTGCATAAATGGCACGGGTTTTCTTCTTCAGGAGAATTCTGAACAACACGGGACGGTTCATGAATCCTTTCCCCTCCGCTACGGCAGCAGACATGAAACCTTCGTCTTTGAGAGGGTTTCCCACTACGGAGAGATTGAGCATATCAACCAGCTCGTCTGTTATTTCTTCTCCTTTCCAGTTCAAAGCGTCTTTCAATTCCTTGTAAACCCCACAGCCACGGAAAACAACCATGTCTTGAGGCACTTTGCATCTGTCAATGACTTTGGCGATCTGTTTCGCCTTGGCGTTGGACTTCCCCTTCCTCAAATCGTTGTTGATGCGGGCATATCCATTTCCGGTGTAGGAAAACAAAGCGTTCTTTTCCAGTCTGGATGCCTTTGCCCACACTTCCCCGGTAACGCTTCGCAAAAGGTCATCAGCTTCCTTATCCGTCAACGGGGCAGGCATCTTCACCTTGGGGACATCTCCCAGGCTGACCGTGTGCGTGACGGCTGAGACTGGCGCAGGAATGGGAGCAGAGGGAACCTTGATGACTTTCTCCGCCGTTTCCCTGGCCTTTTTCGCCACTTCCTGTGAGGGAAAGACAACCTCATCAGATTTGTCCTGTTTGACTCCCCAGCGGTCTTCATAGACCTTTTTCAATTTGGCCTTCAGTTCCTCCGGCAACTTCGCCGTACTGGCCTTCTTGCCGTACCCGTACCGTTCAATCAGGTCAATCCCGAAGCGCTCCGCACCCCTTGGACGCTTCAACGGCTCCCCGGGTTTGAGTAGTCCCAGCCGTTCGCATTCTTCCCGGGAAACAGGCTCCTGATCCATGTAGGAGTTGAAGCCGAACGGCGGCCAGGGGACCTCAAAGCCCCCGAGGCTGGCGGCGTTCATTTCGTCTGCCCAAAAAGTAAAGTCGGTTTTAAGCCGGACAGCATCTTCGTTGACGACATGAACAAGCCGCTTTGTCTTGGCTCCCGGAAAGCGGATGAACCGGAAAGCAGGCCATGCTTTGAGATTGGCTGGTTTCATGGATGCCTCCCATTGAGCAGCCCCAATGCTTTGCCGGACGTTGGTCTTGAAAATGAGCTTCAGACGGGCCAGAGCACCGATGTTTTTAATATCGTTGTGATACTTCGGGCCTTCGGCGTCCGGTGGAACAAGCCCCTCGGTTTGGAGCCATTGAAGTGCCTGGTTGGAAAAGTCCGCGGCGCTTCCTACCTTGATAACCGTTTCCCCATTGGGTAAATTCTCCTTTTCTCCTGTCAGATAATTCTTAATCAACCTGTGCAGCCGTTCCAGCAATCTGATATTCTCCACCTTGGAAGAGAAAAACTTGTTTTCCTTCATGGCAGCGTTCAGAGCAGCCCATTCCTTTGAATCCATGCCGGAGGGTGTGGGATGTTTTGCCAGGAATTTTTCCAGGGGTGTTACCATAGAGGCAATTCTGGATGTTCAAAGGGGGGAGGTTCAATCTTGCCAAATTGGGCTACGTGATGTTCCAGAATGCGGACGGCGGGAAGACGGTAGAGTCCGGCGGATTCCAGAGCATTGATAATGCTGTTGGCGCGTTCTTCGGCTTCCTGTCTGTCGTTAGTACCAAGTCCCAGCTCGACAAGTTTGCCTTTCTTTCTGGGATCCACCAGAAGCGTTAAGCGCAGTTTGTAGGATCCGGGCTTTCCTCGCCGCGTCGGCTTGTTTTTTCGCAGGGATGGTTTGGGGGGTCTCATTTGTTGGTGACGGGATAATTCTGTTCTTCCTCGTATTTTGTGAGTTCCGCGGTCCAGCGGAATTGAATACGCCCCAGCCGGCCGAAGCGGTTTTTGCCGATGATCCACTGCGCTTCCGTGGGGTCGTGCTTGTCGGGCTTGTACATGTAGGGGCGGTGGATCATGATGATCTGGTCGGCGTCCTGCTCAATGGAGCCGGAGTCGCGCAGGTCGGAAACGACCGGTTTGCCCTGGGCGTTCCCGGCTCTTTTTTCCACGTCGCGGTTGAGCTGGGCCAGCACCAGGACAGGAATATTGAGTTCCTTGGCCAGGGATTTGAGGCCGGCGGAGATTTCCGAGACTTCTCGTTCACGGCTTCCCCGGGCCTGCTGGGTCGTGGAGCGCACCAGCTGCAGGTAGTCCACGCCGATGCATTTGACGCCGTGTTCCCGGACCATCCGGCGGCCCCGGGCTCTGATGCTGTCGATGGTAAGGGAGCTTTCGTCGTCGATGTGCAGCGGGGCGGCCGTGATTTTTCTGACGGCGGCCGTGAAATGCTGCTGCTGTCCGACCGTCATCGGCCTGCCGCGGCGGATGTCGTCGGAGTTGATGCCGGCCATGCCGTAGAGGATGCGTTCCAGGAGCTGGGATTTCGGCATTTCCAGGCTGAACATGCCCACGGGGGTTCCCCCGAGGCAGATGTTGGTGAGGATGTTGACCAGGGCGGCGGTTTTCCCGACTCCGGGCCGGGCGGCAAGCACGATCATGGCGCCGGGCTGCAGGCCGTCCAGGGTCAGGTCCAGGCGGCGGTATCCGGAGGAGATTCCTTTGATGGCTCCGGGGTTGTTCATGCGCCATTGCAGGTTTTCAATGATGGTTCCCACGGCTCCGCGGATGGTTTCGGTCTGGCGGACGCCGCACCGGTCCCGCAGGGCGGACATGCCGCGCTCGGCTTCATCAAGGGCTTCTTCCGCGCTTTTGAGCTGATCGCCGGCAGCTTCCGCCATCCGGGAGGCAAACGCGAGCAACGCATGCTTTTTGGCGGCTTCCGTGACCATTTCCAGGGCGGCGGCGGTTTTGTACCGGGCAAGGGCTCCGTAGGTGGCCGTTTCCACGACTCCGGCGTGTCCTCCCACGGCGTCAAGCTGGCCCTGGGCTTCAAGGCGGGCGATGACGGTGAGGGCGTCCACGGTTCCTCCCGTGCCGGCGACGGTTTCCAGGGCGGTCCAGATTTGCTGGTGCGCCGGGAGGCTGAATGTCTGGCGGCTGATGCCCTTGTCCCGGAGGTCAGCAAAGGCCTGGGAGCCGTCCATTGCCTGAGAGAGCACCAGTTTTTCGGCGTCGATGAGTGTCTGAGAGTCGATCATGTTTTTTTGAAATTGTTGATTGTTAAAGTTCTTCAAGGTTGCTGTAAGGGTCTTTGTCTCCGTTCCCAGGGGGTGGCGGATGGTTGACGGCGTAGGAGGTGGCGAAGCTGATGGCGTCGGATTGCCATTTGGTCACGGGGATGCCGTTGCGGGTCCAGTTGACGGCATCCCGGCTTCCCCAGTAGGCTGTGGCGCAGTCCGGTATCTGGTCGGGGGTTAAACGCACACGCCCCGCAAAGGCCGCGGCCCGAAGATGGTCTTCGACTTCTTCCACGGTGCACGGAGAGGGGGTAAGGGGGTGAATTCCTTCCTTCCCTTCCTTCCCTTCCCTTACGGTTTTCGGATAGGTTTCAACATAGGGGGCTACGTTGGTTCCTATTTCGGTTCCTACGTTGGTTTCTGAAATAACCGACGTAGGTTTTTCTTCGGTTTCCACGTCGGTTCCTGTGTGGGTTTCAACATGGGTTTTCTTGGGGCGGCCTCCTAATTTTCCATTTTCACGAGCGGTTTTCCTTTTGGTTTTCAGGGTTTCCTGAATTTCATGCGGATATCCGAATACGATGAGATTGTCGCCGTCAAAGTGGTAGAGTTCGTTTTCCACGCTGATTTCCTGATCCGTCACGCCGCAGGTCTGCATCCAGCGGCGCATGCCCCAGGAGCGGCAGCCCTCAATGATGCCGCCGTTTTCCTGTTCGCAGCACCAGGCCAGCAGAGAGATCCAGGTGGCGCGCTGTATGGGTTCCGCCCCGATATATTCGGGGCTGGAAAACAAGGCTGTTGGGATGTTGATGAATTCCATAATCAAAAAAGCGTCAGTTGGGGGTTGTAGATTTCATAAAGACCAGGAAGACGGTCTTCCCGCGGCGGTGTCCGAACAAAGGTTCATGGCTGGCCAGTTTCAGAACTTCCGCGGTTGAAACCTGATCCTCGCACCACTTGAACACCAGAATGCCGCCCGGTTCCAAAACCCGGAAACACTCCCGGAAGCCGGATTTCAAATCCTCCCTCCAGGTTTTCTGGTCCAGTTTTCCGTACTTCTTGGCCAGCCAGGATGATTCCCCAGCGTGAATCAAGTGCGGAGGGTCGAATACCACAAGGCGAAACGCCCCGTCGTTGAAAGGCATCTTCCGGAAGTCCCCGACGACGTCCGGCTTGATTTCCAGGGTTCGCCCGTCGCAAAGCATGTGCGTTTCCTCCCGGCGGTCCATGAACACCACGTCAGGATGGCGGCGGTCAAACCAGAACATGCGGGAGCCGCAGCAGGCGTCAAGAATGGCTTTCATTCCCCCTCCTTTCTCGGCTCCCAGTAAACAGGCCATCCTTCATGGACGCAGGCTGCGCAGAACTTGTACTGCGTTAGCTCATGTTTACAGTTCGAACATCTCCGTCGCATAGGATGCACCCACGCCCGGCACGCGGCCCGTTTCTGGCGGACGGTATGGATTTTCCCGGCAAGGTCCGTTGCCATTCTTAAGATCCTTTTTTCAGAGGGCATCAAAAGGTAATATGGCTCTCCAAATTCATGAATGGCGTGTTGCCGGATTTTCTGAATGGTTTCCCTGACGGACTCCACGGATTTTCCGCATTCGTAAAACGCTTTCTGTTCAGGCGTCATTTTCATTTTCTTCCTTTCTTTGTAAAAGAACGACATTAACCGCTTGAAGAAGCCCTTTAACTTTACCAATCAAATAAAGGTAATACCCATACGCGGCGACGGTGGCTAAAAAAACTATAAGTTGCGCAATATCAAATATCATTGCTTCCTCCTTTCTGCTCAAGCTCCCAGGGCCATTGTTCAACATCTTCCGGCACATAAGACATGCTGTACCCATAAGTGCTGCCAGCGCGTATTACTCCTTTTTCAACATCTGTTTTAATAACGAAAAAGTTATCAGGTAATTTCCTGATTTTAATAAGGTCGCCGGGTTTCAACCGCATGATGGGAGGGAACAGGGAAACAAGCCTATCCATATCTTCAATACATGCCTTCTTGGTTTTCCAAAAATGGGAACTCTGGAAGAAGCAGTTGTAGCAACCAGCAACCCAATCGGTTGTTATCCCATGGGCATCATATCCTCGTATGGCTTTCAAAGGTGTGCCGCAAAGAGGGCATTTAGGCGTTTTCATCGGGGTCCTTCCTCAATCAAGGCTTTAAGTTCATCAGAACAACGGAGGCGTGAAGCATTTTTCACTGTGCAAATAAGGTGCTGCGCCCACCGGGCATGCCGTTTCGTGGGGTACTCCATGCGATAGCGGGCGATAATTCCTTTGTGGTGTACAATCGCGGCCTGAACTTCGTATTTCCCGTCGTCGGTTTTCTTCATGGGGCAAACCTGCTGAACGATGATGTGAGGATTCCGTTTCATTGCTCTGATCCTTCTTGCACAGTGATTGTTATTTGTGGTTCTTCGCCCCACCATTTATCCACGGACGCGGAATACACCTGGGCGTCATCCTCCCAAAATCTCAACCGGGTCAGGACATCCTGCAGGGTTTTGGCCAGGTTGTCCCAGTCCGGTTTGGTCGTTTTCGGAATGAGCCCGATCCGGTTTTTTTTCGGCTCGCTCTTGCGGTAGGGCCAGACGAAGGCCAGCTTCAGGGAGACCGGCCCCGTCAGGGGCCGGGCCGGTTGATAAGGTTTCAGCAGGGTCAGGTAATCGCTGATGACCAGTTTCAATTCTTTCGTGTCCGCCAGTTTGGCGTGTTTCCCGATGTTGACGATTTTTTTGTTCTGGTGCGTTTTCGTCGGGGGAACAATCGGCAGCATGATGGTTATCGGCTTGTTCATGGCTGTTGATTAGAAGGGGATTTCGTCTTCTTCCGCCGGCGGTCCCGCCGTGGCGCTCATGTGGTTGTTGGCCGGCAGGTCCGCCGGGCGCGGAGGCAGGGGCGCTCCGCCGCGCCCCGCCGCTGTCCTGTCCTGCGCCGCCATGATGGCCCGGGCTTCGTCCGGCCCCAGCACGTCTTCGCAGTTGCTGAATTCGGGATAAGTCCCGTCCGCCCTGGGCTTGTCTCCCTGTCTGACGCTGAGCCGGACGTAGCAGGGTTTGCCGAGGTATTCCGCCGGGTTGATGATGACCTGCTGGCCGGGTTGGTAGACGTTTCCGGTGACGTTTTTGACGAACAGGTCGATTTTCCAGTCCAGGTCTTTCGAGGCGGTCAGGTAGTAACGGACCGTCGCCGCCCCTTCAGGGCCGAAGGCTCTGATGTGGACGGCCAGCTGCGGGCATCCCCGCGTTTTGGCGCCTTGGGAGATTCCTTCTTCCATTTTGACGATTTTTCCTTCGTAGACGCCCGCGGGGAGAAATCCGTATTCGCTGGGCTCGCCTTCTGATATGTAACTGAACATAATGGTTATTTGGTGGTTGCGGTTTTGGAGACGGAGATTTTTTTAACGTAGGAGGAGCCGGCCCCCGTCCTGACCAGTTCTTCCGGGAATTGTTGTTCCGGCAATGCTTCCGCGAACAAGGCGCGGAAGATGTCCGCCTTGAGCGGGCCATAGGATTTCAGGAGTTTCGGGACGCCAATCCAGGTGGCGTATTTGGCGACGTCTTCCGGAGCGACGGTGTCCGTGCCTTTCCGGGAGACGCGCCTGAATCCGGGGACTTCCGTGCCGTTGTTGAGGTAGTCGAGGATTTTTTCTTTTCCCTTTTTGACGTAACTTTCCAGCACAGCCGCCTTGGTGACGAATTCCGCCAGCCTGGACGGGTTTTCCGCGATTTCGGCGAAGCTCGCTTCCAGCGTTCCGGCTTCCGCCAGGGTCAGCATTTCCTGCGCCGCCCGGTTCCGCAGCGGGCAGGTGTCATGCGAGGCGCACCAGCCGCAGTAGTCGCAGAGGCGCGGCCCGCCGCCGCGGTCCACGGCGTCCACCACGCCGTTGACGATGGAGATGGCTTCCCGGTAGGTGAATTTCCGGGTGACGATTTGCTGCTGGTCGCAGTAGAGGAGGTGGCAGGTGATTTCATCCATGAATTCCCGTTCCATGAAGGATTTCGCGTAAGAGGCCTGCTGTTCCCAGTAGTTGCGGATTTGGCCGCTTTTGAGGTCGAAGAGTTTGCCCAGCGCGGGACAGAGGCAGTCCGCTTCCCCGCCTGTCACGCGGGGGTGCCATTGCGGGAAGGCGCAGCGGTTTTTGTCGGCAATGACTTCTTCCCCGGAGCAGAGCGTCCGGACCGTTTTCACCGCCCAGAGGATGGATTCTTTTTCATCGGCTTTCAGGTGTTCACACGCCCTGAATTCGTCCACGCCCATGAGCAGGGCCCGGAAGGCGGCGTCCATCCGGGTTCCCCGCTGGGCCGCTTCTCCCGCGTCGGGGGAGGAGACGTAGCAGGGGCATTGCGCCAGCTTGGGGAGCAGGGACGGCCTCAATAGTTCCGTGGCCGGGGCCGGACGGGGCCCGGCAATGTCTGAGAGGATTTTTTGCAGGTCGTCCAGGTTGACGGCGTATTCCGCTCCGTCCAGGGAGAGGACGGCATGCCCGGTTTCGCGGGCGACGTTGATGCAGGTGACGGGTTTCATTGGGCGGCAGGGGTGTTGTATTGCAGAACGGCCGTGTTGAACCGGTCGGGGGCGGAGAGGATGAAGGAGGCGAATTTTTCCGAGACGGCTTCAAGGCCCTGCCCCGGCTGGATTTCCTTTTTGTACGCGAGGAAGTTCAGCGCTCCCGGCACGTCGTTGATGACCGCGGCCAGTTGGTCCGCCAGGGAGGGAGCCGGTTTTTCCTGCTGTGCGGGAGGCGGCGCCTGCTTTTCGCCGGCCGGAGCGTTCCCGGAAGGTCCGCAGCCCGCTCCAAACAGCAGGCGGGAGATTTCCCCGGCGTCCATCGCCATCACCGCGGGCATCCCGTGCCGGTTTTTGGCTTCCCAGGTGGCCCGGTGCTCCGTGTAGACGGCACGCAGTTCCCCGCCTTTGGCCTTGCCTCCGTCCGTGAAGGTGGTCACGTAGTTGCAGAACAGGATAGCGTCCCCCCATTCCTTGAGTTTTTCCTTGGCGGTGATGGCCTGTTTGGCCGGAGCGTTGATTTTGATGGTGTACATGGTGTAGGCTTCCCCTTCCGGAGGGTTCACCGTTTCCACTCGGCAGTGGCAGATGACGGCGATGTGCAGCCCCGCACTCCGACAGTTGTCAAAGACGGAAAGCAGGTTGACGAACATTTCGCTGGCCTGGGCGTACCCTTTTCCATAGCCGATGCTTTCAATGGAGGAGATTTTTCCGTCTTTGGGGGAGGCGTTGTAGTCCCTGATGACCTGGCGGGCGCACATGTCCCACAGGCGGTCTCCCGTGTCGATAACGAGCGTTTTGTAAGGGAGGCTTCCGTTCCGGGCTTCCTTATAGATGTCCTGCAGGGCTTCCAGCATGGCGCCGTAGTGGTCTACCTGGATGCGGTCCACATTCATGTGCTGGGTTCCTTCTTCCGTGTCCAGGAAGAGGGGGGCGGGCAGCCCGGCCGCCAGCGTGGATTTTCCCACGCCTTCCGGCCCGTAGATGATGACACGCTGCGGACGCTGCTGCACTCCGCGCTTGATGTTTTGTAATAGGCTCATATTATTTCCTTGTTTGATTGTATTCAGGTCGGGCGTCAGTTCCTGCTGGCCCCGGCCTTTTTGGTTATGGGTAGTTGGAAAGGGTACTGACGGAGTTACGTTTCCGCTTAGCGGGAGGTTTGTTCATGTCCGTCCTGGTTTTGGATGTCTTTTGGGTCAAATACCTGTACACGCTTATCGCGGAAATTCTATATTCGCGTTGATTGGTGCCAATGTCTTCTATTTCATGGTTCTGCAACAGGTTACGAACCTTTTTCCTACCCCATAAACAAGCAGGGTGTTTCCGCAGATCCTCAAGGGTAAGCCATATCTTGCCGTCGAACATGCGAGTGGCATTCTCTTCCTCGGACTCATTCAAAATCAGCAAGCCACGTTCATGAAGGGATTCTATGGTTTGCTCCACAATAGAGGTTACAAATTGATCTAATCCGTTCATAATTCACTAAGATTTAACGATGAAATAAATGATTGCAAAAATACCAACCAGCAGAGCGGAAAAGACAAGGTTCTGTACGATACCGGGCCGGGGGTTGAGTTCGTCTTCCGGAAAGCCTATTGGGCAGTCGTAAAGGGATTCCATTTTCTCGGCACGGTCGCGGCGCATCCAGTATTGTTCGTTCGTCATTTTTTTCATTGTTGATTTCTTGTTTATCTCGTTTTAATTTGTTCAGGTTATGCGTTCGAAAATAGAATTCTATTCTTATCGCTGGGTTGAGCCTAAAGAAGTTTTCGGAATTCACGGATATTGGCGGCCGGATGAAATTATCTGTGCTTTCCTCGACCAGATACGAATAGAACCGCCAAGAGGGCAGGAAACAACCGTAGCAACCATTTCAACAGGAAACCCCGATGAACAAGAGCAATACATTGTTCCTGCTTATGAGTATGAGAGGATAAAGCATGCCCAATACGGACACGGGCACGCCCTCCCCTTCTATTCAATACAGTGGGATCCCTCTGCACCAGTTTGAGCGTCCAAGCCGGTGCATCTGTGCAATAAGTCCCCTGAGGAATCAACAGGACTCTATCAAGCCTGGCTTGATAAACCTCATACAATCTAGAATCATCTTCGTAGGTGAACTGTACAATATCGCCCGGAAGAAAAGGGTTTTCGGGGGATGGCTTGTTTTCAAAACCATCGTAGACTGTTTCTAATAATTTCTTTTGCATGGTATTTATCGTCTGTTAAACCGGATTACAGCTCGTGCCAGCCGAGCAGCTTCAATTCTTCGATCAGGGCTTCTTCCATAGTTCAGTCATCGTAATGGCCGCAGTCTTTTTTTGTGGTTGAGGATTTCTCTTCTTCCCTGCTTTTCAGCGCGTAGCTCATAAGAATTCCTGTAACAATGATGGATTTTTCCAAACCCGTTGTTTTTTCTGTTTTGTTAAGCCAGTCTCTCAAACTCTGGGAGGCTTTTTTGAGGTTCGTTTTCATTCGTGTTCTCCTTTTTCGTTCGCTTCTTGGGCGCGGTTGATAGCCGCAAAATAAACTTTTCGTTTATTTTAGTCAATACTATTTTCAACGTTTCATTTACATAATGCACGGAGCTTGCCTTGACAAGTAAACAAAACGTGTATATAACTCTTCCATGTCCAACGCGGAAGACATCAAAAAATGGCTCAAAACCATCGGCAAAAATCGTCAATGGTTGGCAGAACAAACGCTATCCAGTAAGGGGACCGTCAATAATTGGCTATCATCTGGAAAACCTATCCCATCTGCTAAACTCGCCCTCATTGAACGCCTCATGAACGGTGAAGAGGAAATCCAGTTTGAGCTTCCGGAAAACTTTGAGGCTATCATCCGTGAAAAAGCCAAGGCTGCCAAAAAGAGCATTGATGATCTAGTGATCGAAATCCTTGAAATGACTGTCCAGAAGCAGAAAAAAAAGCAACAGGTAAACGGTACGTCTCAAGAGGCTGTTGAAAAGCTACACCCAGCCTTGGATAACAACGATGACGAGCCGGAAGAAGTCAACAACGTCATTCTTTGCCCTGTCAAGCTACCGGAAATCATGGTTGTTGGAAACGTCGCTGCAGGGGAAATCACGTGGAGCGAATTTGACGAGCCATACCCGGTATTTGACAAGGGTATTACGGCCTTACGTGTAGAGGGAACATCAATGGAACCGGAAATCAAGAATGGTCAGATTGTTCTAGTGCGGCCTGTTCCAGAAAATGATGATCTTGAAAAATACGTTGGGGAAATCATCGTATATCAAGGAACAAATGACGTGTCCGGTATCACCCTTAAAAGGCTTATTGAGGATGCCGGGCGCTTCCTGCTTGCTCCTATCAACCCGGCTTTCCGGAAACGCATTCCTATCACTGGCCAAATCAAAGCTTGCATGGTTGGTAAGATTGATCTGACCAAGTAACCCTAGATAGGAGGAAGAAAGCTTAATCCAAAAAGAATTTTATGAGCGATAATAGTAAAATAGAGTGGACTGACGCAACGTGGAACCCCGTTCGTGGATGCACGAAAATCAGCGATGGTTGTAAAAATTGCTATGCCTATGCCTTTGCTGAAAGATGGAGAGGCATCAAAGGCCATCCGTTTGAAAAAGGATTTGACGTTGTACTAGTCCGTGACAACCTTGACATTCCCATCAAATGGAAAAGGCCTAGAATGATATTCGTTAACTCCATGAGTGACCTTTTCCATGAAAAGGTTCCAGACGAATTTATCAAGCAAGTCATTCAGGTAATGTTGCGAGCCAGACAACATATTTATCAGGTCTTGACAAAAAGGCCTGAAAGAATGAGAGACTTTCTTCAGAAGAATTTTCCCAACATGGAATTGCATCCTCATATCTGGTGGGGAGTAAGTGTTGAGAACAAAAAGCAAGGTCTCCCCAGAATTGATACACTCCGTCAAACGCCGGCCGCACTTCGCTTCCTCAGTTGCGAACCCCTGCTGGAGAACTTGGGTCCCATGAACCTATCTTTCATTGACTGGATCATTGTTGGAGGCGAAAGCGGACCCAACGCCCGCCCAATCAAACCGGAATGGGTACGCAGCATCAGAGACCAGGCGGAAAAATGCTCCATTCCTTTCTTCTTCAAACAATGGGGGGGGCGGAATAAAAAAGCGGCAGGTTCGGAATTGGACGGAGCTTACTACAAGGGAGTACCAGCTATGAGTTTACCTTAAAATTTATTGCAAATTTCGGGAGAACACATAGTATATCTTACTATGTGCATACTCCCCGGCATGGATCAGATTCTGAAAGAAATTCCAAGAGGAAATAAAAAAGGGGCTTCCAAAACTTCTTTTCACAAAAATCCATTTGACGAGGCAACACTTGAGAAACTGAAAATATTTCAACAGTATGCACGGGAATGGTTGCCAGTCTTTTTGGCATCCAGAACCACATGGCCGAAAGAACTTCATATCTTTGACTTCTTTGCAGGCCCAGGGAAAAGCGGGAACAATGAGTGGGGAACTCCACTCTTGGTTCTTGATGAGATAAAAAGAACAACTTTGATTCAAGCAAATGCCTATGGATGGAAAACCCGGAAAATACATCTACATCTTTTCGATTTGAAAGCCTCGAATATTGTGAAGCTCAAGAAAAATACTGAACAATTCTTGAATGAACAATGGGAAGGCATCAATTATCCAGCTCCTGAAATCCATATCGCACCAATTCAATTCCCTGACTCACTATTTGCTCACAACGCCATACTGCAAAATCCTGACTTTGCAAAGTACCTCCTACTTGATCAGTTTGGCGTAAGCCTTATTACTCCGGATATCCTCAAATCACTGGCAAACTATCCAGCTACGGATATCATCATGTTCATGGCATCCAACTTCTTCAATAGATTTTCCCAACACGTCATCACACGATCATTCGGAATTGATGGCGGATTGCCAAAACATAAAATCCACAACGAAGTCTTCAACAAACTCAAATCGTTTGACACTGGCGCAAAAAAATATATGGCTCCGTTCTCTTTGAAAAAAGAATCATCCAATATCTATGGAATCATCTTCTTGTCTTCTGCGTGGCAAGGGATAGATAAATTCCTGAAAATATGCTGGAATATGGATCTGCAAAATGGAGAAGCCAACTACTTTATAGAAGACGATAACAAAGGAGGCATACTCATTGGAATGGATCCTAAATTTGCCCCTTTTTCAAAAACAGAACGTTTTGAAAGAGACCTCAGCGAGAAACTTGCTGCAGGTGACTTCAAAAATGAACACGAACTGGCGGAATTTTGCTATGATCGTGGTATGCGCCCTAAGCACTGTTCAACAATATTAAAACGCTTGAAAGACGAAGGTGTCCTCCAAGCGGACTTTCTTTCTCCCCAAATGTCAAACAATCCCCCTCGAGAAATCACCATAAATAAATACTATCAGCCTACGCTAACCCTCTTTTAGCGCCTTAATCTATGAATGCAAAAAATCTTATTCACCATTGGCCTTTAATTTTATTAATCCTTTTTATTATAGTGATATTTTGTGATCTGATATTTTCCAATGATTTTTCTAAATGGTCAAATTTCATTATTGGTATTACAACTGTTTTATCTTTCTACAAGAAACAAGTTTCTGAACAGAGGAATGCTAAAGCCGCGAATGAGCAACTTACAATTAACGAGTTAAAATTGAAAGAAATAAAAAATCTTAATGAAACATTAAAAAGTCAACTTGATGAAAAAAAGAAAAAAAATTATGAAAATAAAATAAGAGAAATTAATGAAGAATTTGATAAGATAAAAGTAAACAATTCACCTCAAACTGATTCTATTGGGAGGAGAAAAGTTTTTGAAGAAATATATTACGCATTTTCTTCTTTGAATGAAACAATATATCTTATCTCAGAATCAATTAAATTGGGATTCGATATGTTTAGTTTAAAGAGTAATTACACGAATTATATTCTCTCAAAAGATTATTATAAAACACTAATTCCAATAACATCTATGTGTAATAAATTATTGCAAGATATTGATTCTGATCAAACTATTGATTATCAAACAAAAAAAGATTTAATAGAGTCATTTTTTTTAAGAATGAATGGAGAGGATGCAATAGTGCTTAATCTAATGAGTCATATATTAGACTATGAAAAAATTATGCCAGTTATTGAAGAAAAATATATGAAATGTGGGTGTGATCATTTTCTACAAAAATCCAGTTCCCCAATAGATTATGAATTGTGGAGAATAATTATGAGAAATTCAGAGGATGAAATTAAGGAGATAATTCAAGAGAGAGCATCTGCAAATTCTTCCTCATCTTCCATCCTAAGTTGAGATGTATTTCCTATTTACCCTTTTCCGGTATAATAATTCTAGAAAATGCACTCAAAAAGTGACATCAAGAAATGACTCAAGAAAACTGGAACGAACTGTAACATAATGCGGAGTCAGTATTCACACGGTCTATAGCTGGATGTCATCACGTCGGTCTATTCCTGCAAAGCCACGGGTACGCATTGAGGAACTAATGGGAGAAATGATGCTTTCCCCAGGCATGATTCAAAGGAGTGGAAGCAGGTAGCCTTGAAGCTCTACAACAGAAAAACACTATCCTCCGAGCGTGGATTGCGTTGCATCTGAAGCCTGGCGAAGTAGTGAATATTGATAAATGGGCTCAAAGTCGAACATGGAATAAACGATTCTCTTAAAATGTTGGAAATAACCATTTTTAGCCATCTTTGAGAGAGTTAACCACATTATTTACAAACTCTTTTATTTTATGATATTATATCCTGTATATGAAAGTGTTCTCTCTCATTTTCGCGGTGATTTCTCTCATTACCTTTTCTGATGCCCATCCTGGTGGCTTAGATGCCAACGGAGGCCATTATGACCGAAAGACGGGAGAATATCACTACCACCGCAAACCTGCGGCCAAACCCATAGCAAAAGAAAAAGCGTACTAGATCAGCTCGACGGGGAAGACTCACAATAAAGGTTGCCGATATTACCGGGCTTGTAAAGGGTATGCCAGCGATACACCCAGCAGCTTGAATTGCAAAATTTGAGGGGAAGCACGAAGTTATAGTTAATATTGCTTAATAATTCAAAATGAAAACTACAAAAAAACTTTCGTTTATCCATCACTTTATTATTTACTTAATTATATTTGGATCCCTATATGGATTTTTTTCTCTCTTAAGTATTATTTCCGTTCATTATCCATCCTTACATTCTTTCTTAGGTTATATTTTATTATTTTTACTAATACTATTCATATCGGTATTTTCTTTTGCTTTAGATGAATCAAATGATAATTCAAAAAAAATAGAGAATATAATATATAAAATTGAATCGCAAGATCATACATCATCGCTATTAGAAAATTTTGATGAAATGCAGACAGATCTAAATAGAGTACAAAAGTCTATTCAAAAACTATTAAATGATTTAAAAACACAGAAAGATTTATTTGCGGAAGAAAAGGAAAAAGCAGATATCTGCAAACAATTTGCAGATATGAATTCTGATAAATTATCTGCTATCAAAAAGACATTTCAATCAGTTTTGGACGGGGAACATAAAAAAGATAAAGCATCAACTATTATGTGGAATGCAATATTTTGTATAATTAGTTTCATTTTAGGCAAAATATTCTAGTTTTTATAGTGAAAGATGCCTCATGATCTCTGCTATCTTTTCAATTCAGAATATGCCCCACAATTACCCGGAAGAGATCAGCGGGCACTCCTGTCCATTTGAGAGTAATGACAGCCCGTTGCCCGTCTTTATGGGATACCTATCAGTAGGAGCCCCCTTCTTTTAGGTTGCAGGCCGAACAACTTAAAAAGTTAGTTTTCTGGCCGCTTTCTTGCTGTGCTCATCCCGGAGATGTCCATACACCTTCATGGCCAATGCTCCGCCGTCACGATGACCGAGCCATTTCGCTACCGTGGGAACGTCGATTCCGGCTTCAATACAGGACGTAGCAAAGAAATGCCGCAAGTCGTGAATACGGACGTGAGGCAGTCCAAGCCTGATACACGCGTTTGTGAGGGCTTTCCGGGGGCTTTCTATGGCAAATACCGGGTCATCAGGGCTATTCCCCCGTCTTTCTCTTCGGAGGCTTTCTATCACCTCAGCCAGAGATGCGTTAATGTACAGGGTCCGGCGTGAGGTGGCATGTTTGATATCGGGCACGGAAATGGACTCTTTCCCGATATCTCCCCACACCAAGCGCCGGGCTTCCTCAATACGTAACCCTGAATAAGCCAGGAAAGCGATCATATCCGCCGCTTCGGAATATAGCCCCTTCTTTTGCCACTTCCTTAATATAGGGGCTTTTTTCACTTCCTCAACGATTCTTCGGAAATCTTCTTTTTCCGGAACGTTAAGATTTGAACTCCTCAAAGTCATCCGTTCAAGCTTGGATGCTGGATTGCTCTTGATACTTCCTGCTTCCTGAAGCATGGAAAAAACATTTTTCACAACAGCGAGTGTTCCGTTTGCTGTTCGTGCAGACACAGACAACGCATCTTTTTTCCACCAAGCCCGGCACATTTGTTCCGTGATGGCCTCTGCTGCAATATCACGAGCAACAAGCTTTTTAGCGCGGCTGGAAAAGAACTTGATGGATTCTACAGCGGCCGGCTTCAAATGGGGGCGCATTTCCTGCCGCTGGACGTACATATCAACCGCCAAATACCAAGACACGGATTCCACGGGTAATTCATCCCTCCCTTGCTCCGCCAGGAACCCGGCCAGCCTGGAAAGGGCTTCCGTCAACACGCGCGTTTTAAGAGATTTTTTCACCGTTTTTCTTCCGGTATCAATTCGGGCATAGAAAATTTCCGACTCTTTTGACCGATACAAGTTCGGATAATCCGTCGCAACAAGGGTGTTTTTCATACTTCCAAGCATGCCCTGCGGCCCTTAAACCGCAAGAATAATCTCTTTTTACGGACAACCATACGGACAACCAACACAAAGACAAAAGAAAAGAAAACCCCGCAAACCTTTCAGTTTACGGGGTTTATAATGGCACGTCCAACTGGATTCGAACCAGTGACCCACTGCTTAGAAGGCAGTTGCTCTATCCAACTGAGCTATGGACGCATGATGCGGCAAAAGAGTAACAGAGTTCATCTCAACTTGGCAAGCCCGGATCTTTGAAAAGCGCGCTTTAAGCGCCGGAGCAGCGGTCATGCGTAAAAGGTATGTCCACCAGGGTCGCTCCAAACTTCCGCACCAGAGGCTCCTGACAAGAAAACATGCGTTCCCGTTCCTCCGGTTCCGTATCTATATATCCGTGCAGATGCAGAAGACCATGCACCATGTACCGGAAAAGTTCTCTGAAAACAGGTTCTCTGAATTCCGAAGCCTGCCGGATAGCGGTATCAAAGCTGACGATGATCTCTCCTATTCCGTCTCCATGCGGAAAAGTAATGACATCCGTCGCCGTCGGATCATTCAAAAAACGGGCATGCACATCCCGGATGACGTCATCGGAAACCACGCTGATTTCTACTTCATCCAATCCGGAAAGTACGGGGACAGGACCTTCAGGCAACGCCAACACGGACGGAAGACAACTCTCCAAGGCTCCAATCAGGGCATCCGTAACGGATGAACTGAACCTCCCCTCCCCCAAATGATTGTAGAGTTCAAGATTCGGTTTCATTTTCCTCCGCATCCGCTCCGTTCTTCATCTCCGTTTCCGTGGATTTTCCCTCTTGAAGGGTTCCGGCATCGGGCAACTCCATGATTTCAGGAACGGCTTTGCCTTCACCTTCCTTTTTCACCGCTTTCTCTTCTTTTTCCCTGACGGACACATCAGAGAAAGCATTTTTCTCAATTTTTGCCTCCGGATTGTGAGAAGGATAGGCAATGCGGTTGTGGTGGATGCTTTTCAGCGTCTTAATGAAACTGTTGCGAATCTTTTTGAGATCTCCGAAGGTAAGGCCGCAATCGTCCAAATGGCCGTCCACCACCCGTTGCTTCAAAAGTTCATCCACCCTTTTCTGCATTTCCTCACAGGAAATTTTACCCATGGAGCGCGTGGCGCTTTCCACGATGTCCGCCAGGCTGACGATTCCCGTTTCCTTGCTCTGCGGGTTGGGCCCCTTGTAACGGAAGTTGGATTCCACCACCTCCGGGACGTCATCCGGAGACGCCAGGCCGCTTTCCACGCGGCTCAGAATCTCATCACGGTATTGAAGGGCTTTCCGGTAAAAGAAGTAAGCCAGTGACGTGCCGTGATGCTGCTCTATAACGTCCACCAAAGGACGCGGAAGGTTGTTCTCCCTGGCCAATGCCACCCCGTCCTGAACGTGGTCGATGATGATACGGGCGCTCATGCTGGGCGTCAGCTCATCATGGGGATTGGGGCCGTCCATGATATTTTCAATGAAATAAAGGGGGTTTTGCATCTTGCCAATGTCATGGTAGTAGGCCTCCACCCGGCATTCAATGGGATTGGCCCCAATGGCTTCCGCCGCAGCTTCCGCCAGCTGGGCAACCATCAGGCAATGGTGAAAGGTTCCCGGAGCTTCCATTTGCAGCCTTTTCATGAGAGGGCGGTTCATATCCGCCATTTCCAGCCAGGAAATGGGCGTAATGATTTTAAAAGCTCCTTCTATGATAGGCAGGACACCGCTGATCAGCACGCTGGTCAGCATGCTTACGCCAAAAGCCACGGCCAGGCAAACCAGAACTCCAGTAAGGTTGTAGTCCCATGCCTGGAGATTGATGACACCCATGATGCAACACAGCACCATGACAAGCAGCCCCACAAAGAAGCCCGCTCGCAGCAACTGAGCACGATTCCGCAGGTTATGGGTAAGCAACACGGTAAGCATGCCGGAGAGAGAGCTCAGAATCCAGAATTGGACCTGCTTTTCCGGAGCATATTGCTCCGGCAGAATGAAAAATCCGCCAAGCATGCAGATGGAAATAGTGGCAAACATGCCCAGAAGAGGTCCCAGCAGCACCGTGACAACCAACGGAGCCATCATATAGGGAAGGTACAAAAGTTCATTGCCTATGTCGGAAGTAATGTCAGCCGTTACATGCCGGATGAGACCAAAAAACAGGAGCTGGACCAGAACCGCCCCCCACGTGACGACAAAGGTTTTGTTTTTCCTGCGCAGGGAACCGGCGCATAACCAGTACATAGGCATCAGCGCCAGCGTCACGGAAAAAAGCAGAAAAGCTTCCGACACATGATGCCATATGGATTTTCCCCAGTGGGGACTGTAACTGCCCATCCATTGAAGCACGATGAAAACCAGCACGCACAACCCGACGGATACCGCCAGGCTGGAATCCAAACGGTCACCGGCTGAACGGGACACGGAGGCAGCCCCTTCCGGGGAGGCACTTTCTTTTGCCGCTGCGGCGGCATGCTTTTTCAGAAAATGAAACATGATAATTATTTGGGGTACACTTCGGCAACCTCCGGAATAGTGCCCAGCCGGGCCATCTCCTCTTCTATGAGGGGGTTGACGCCCTGCTGCACCATTTCCATGGAAACTCTCAGGGCATTGCGAATGGCTACAGGGGTAGAACTGCCATGCGCAATGATGGTCACGCCCCTGACGCCCAGAAGAGGGCTTCCCCCTACGGAGTCCGCAGAAAGGCGCGCTTTCATGGCACGGAATGCTCCGGAGGCGCAGGCAGCTCCAACCATACGGAACGGGTTTGCCTTAAGTTCCTCTTTCAGCCATTTGCTGAAAGCCTTGGCGGTAGCCTCGCATGTTTTCAACAGGACGTTTCCGGTAAAACCGTCTGTCAGAGCCACATCTATTTCATGTTCAAAAAGATCGTGGCCTTCCACATTTCCTACGAATTTAAAAGGGAGCGCACCGCGCTCCTCCAAATGCTTCAACAGACAAAAAGTTCCCTTGGTAAAATCTGTTCCCTTTTCATCTTCAGAGCCATTGCTCATAACTCCCACCTTAGGCATCTGTTTGCCGTAAACAGAACGCGCCAGAATGCTGGCCATAACGGCATACCCTACCAAATGCCGGGGCTTGGCATCCGGGTTGGCTCCGGTATCAGTCACATTGCAGACTCCGAATTCATTCGGAAGCTGGGTCACAATGCCCGCACGTTCCACACCATCCAGCAACCTCAGTTTGACGGTGGCAGCCGCTACAGCCGCCCCCGTATTGCCCGCGCTGACCACGGCATCCGCATCTCCGGACTTGACCAGATCCACGGAAATGGACATGGATGAATTTTTTTTCTTTCTCACCGCCAGCAATCCGGATTCATTCATTTCCACAACTTCCGCAGCCGGAACGATCTCCACGCGCGGGCCGGAAAGCCCCCAGCGGTCACAAGAGCTGCGCACCGTTTCTTCCCTTCCCACAAGATAAATTTTTTCAATGAGAGGAAAATCCTGCAGGGCCCGCTTCGCCCCGTCCACGTTAATATCGGGCGCGTTGTCGCCGCCCATCACATCCAGTGCAATCTTCATATTATCTGTTGAAGAAATGTGTTAGCAGAAAAAACAGTCCGCTTCAAGCAAGTTCAGCCGCTTTGCGAAGCAAAAGCGGCTGGAAAGTCTATATGATAGCGCCGCAATACGGCGATAATTTTCAAGGCAAATGCGGCGCCCGCGGAACTTACGCTTCCGCTTTCACCACAATTTCCTTGCCGGAACGGGTCGTGTACGTACCGCAATTGGGGCAGGCGGTATGGCCGGGGGTGCTGCTGCCGCAATTCTGGCACTTGCGGAGCTTCGGCGCGCGCCATGCCTGAGCGGCAAGGCGGGTACGCTGCTTCATCTTGGACGTTCTGCGCTTAGGTGCTGCCATAATTTTAGTTGGTAAAAAGGTGATTAATGATGATCTCCCAGTTCATTGAGGGCGTCCCACACGCCGCTATTCCTGATCGGGGCAGAACTGTTTACACCCGTTCCCCCCTCTTTGTCCACTCCAAAATACGGAGTTTTCGCCATACAGTCGTTTTCCATGCCTCCGTCAGCACACTTCGGGTATGCCGGAAAATCCAGAACTATTTCTTCCCTCAAGGAATCTGAAACATCCACAACATTCTGTGAATCAATCTGGAAAGAAGCCGCGAAATCACAAACTTCCACCACGTAGTCAAAGTAGCCCAGGCAACGCACACAGCGGAATTTAAAGGGGGCGGAAATATTGCCTCTTACAAACAATTCATTTTCAAATCTCTGCACATGCAGATCAAAAGCAAGAGGCCCAATGGAAGTAACCTCTTCATCATCAATGCCGAAAATTTCAGAATCCAGTTCACCGCTGTATTTTTTCCCTGCCTCCGGCAAGTTCTCCAGTTCTACCAGCAATCTTTTCATGAGTATATCTTACAGGCATACTTAATGCCTGACAAGCAGGCAGGGCGGCACCATTCATGGAAAATGACACATCCGTCCCTCTTTCAGGCAATGCCCGAATTCGCTCCGGCCTAACCGGGAGGCCATTCCAGCTTGCGGCCTGCCAACAGATGCATGTGCAAATGGGGGACAGCTTCCCCGGCGTCATGCCCATTGTTGATGACCAGGCGAAAGCCACCTTCATCCAGATGAAGAGTCCGGGCAATCCGCCCGACTGCCAGCATCATGTGTCCCAGAAGGGCGGCATCTTCCTCCCCGGCCTCGGAAAGGCGGGGAATGGGCTTGCGCGGAACAAGCAGCAAATGTTCCGGTGCTTGTGGACTAATGTCCCGGAAGCAAACACACAGGTCATCCTGATATACGATGTCCGCGGGGATTTCCCCTGAACAGATTTTTTCAAATAACGTAGCGGCCATAAAATCAAAAAGGAATCTGCAATGACTTTAACATGTTTTGCAAACCGTGGGCAAGTTATTCCCTGACGGCTGAAGCGCGTCGCAGGCGATCCATAATAGCGCGGCCCAGGCCGGATTCCGGAACGGATTCCGCCACAATGACGTCAATAGCTTCATTTTCATCCATCTGTCTCATCAGGGCAAACAGGCGCACGGCAGCTTCTGCCAGCCGCCCGCTGCCGGGACTCATGGCTACCACTTCCGCCCAGTCCCCTTCCCGGGCAAGAGCGGACGTTCCTTCATAGGAAAGCAAGCCGTACTTCACCCCCTCCACCGGGGCAAAATTTTCCCCCGGTTCCAGCAGCAGCATAGGTTTGCGCGGGGCGTAATGGCTGGTGAGCTGCCCCGGCGCATCCGCCGGAGATTCTTCCGAAACAGGACGGCAGGAAGGCTTGCGGCGCACCACCTTGACCAGGTTGCGAAATTGTTCCCGGGTCACCGGCCCCTCACGCAGCAATTCCAGAGAGGGCTTGCCCTTCTCGTCAAGCACAGGGCGCACAATCGTGCTTTCCAGCCCCTCGGAACAGGCTCCGGCATCCAGAATCATTTCAATACTGCCCCCCAATTCCTTCTGTACGGCAGAGGCGGAAGTAGGGCTGATATGGCCGAAGCGGTTGGCGCTGGGCGCAGCTATAGGACGCCCCAGCGCTTTCGCCACCCCCCGCATGGCAGGATGAGCGCTTACGCGAACGGCCACCGTAGGAAGGCCGCTGGTTACAATATCCGGAATGATATCCGCCTTTGGCAACACCAAGGTCAGCGGCCCCGGCCAGAATCTGGAGGCAAGCGTATACACCAGATCTTTCAGCCCCTCCGGAACGGCGGTATATTTTTCCACCTCACTCCCATGATGCACATGAATAATCAGCGGATCAAAAGAAGGCCTTCCCTTGGCTTCAAAAATCCTTGCCACCGCTTCCGGGTTCAAGGCATCCGCCCCCAGGCCGTATACAGTCTCCGTGGGAATCCCTACCAGCGCGCCCGCACCCAGAGCTTCCGCCGCACGGGCATACAGTTTGCGGTTGTCTGACAGGGGATCTACCTCGAACAATTCGGTTTGCATGGCTTTATCCTTGCCTGAAGAAGCTCCTGCGTCAAGCAAGACCTCCTTCCCCTGAAAGGAGAAAACAGACAAATGAATAAGAGCACGTCCTGCGGCCTCATACTTCCCCTCTCTTTTTCCAACTGCCTTTACTTCACTCCACCCTTACGGACTTCCCCGAGTGAAAGCTGGCGCAGGAAAAGGCCATTCCGCTAAAAAGTTGTTTTCTCACGCTACCGGATTGAGTACAATCAAGCCATGAATAGGGCCGCATCAACATCCTTGCCAAACATCATCCTGATCGGGCTGATGGGATGCGGCAAAACTACCATCGGAAAGGAACTGCACCGGGAAACGAACCTTGGTTTTACGGATACGGACCAGTTAATCGAACGCCAGACGGGAATGCACATTCCGCAGATTTTCAAAATTCATGGGGAATCACATTTTCGAGACCTGGAAACCGGAATCCTGCAACAGCTTCAGATGGCCGCCGCACAAAGCCGCATTATTTCCACAGGAGGAGGCATCATTATCAGACCGGAAAACCGGCTGCTACTGAAAAAACTGGGCTTCGTCGTCTGGCTCCATACAGACGTAAACATCCTGTACCAGCGTATTTCCAGATGCACCAACCGCCCCCTGCTCCAACAACCCAATCCCAAGGCCGTGCTGGAACATCTCATGAATGAACGGCATGATTTTTACCGGGAAACGGCGCACTTGACCATTGATACGGCCAATCTCCACATCCATGAAATCGCATTCGGCATTCTGGAATCCGCCAGAGTATTCCGGTCCCGACGGCAATAATGCCGACCCGTTTTTCCGTGAGCGGGAAATTTTCTCTTTCTGATTCATCCTAACGCAAGCGCTTCCGGGGAAGCCCTTTTTCCCGCTCCACGCACAAGAAACAACAAAAGGCGATCCCCATTAAAGGAACGCCTTCAGGAAAATGATAATGCACCGGAAAAGGCTTAAGCCTTACGGGCCTTACGGATCATTGAATTCACCGTTTCAGAGGGCTGTGCTCCGTTGGCAAGCCATTTGTCAACCTTTTCCAGATTGATGGTATAGTTGACGCCTTCCTTCATGGGGTCATAGGAGCCCACTTGCTCAATGTAACGGCCGTCACGACGCGCGCGGCTGTCGACAACGACGATTTTGTAGTAAGGACGGTCCTTGGAACCCTGACGGTTGAGTCTGATTGCTACTGCCATATCAATTATAAATAAAAGGTGTTAATGGAAAACTTGCGCGCCTTGCCACTCACATGCGTGCGCGTTCGGCTTTCCACAGCGGGTGCAGATGTATGCGATATAATGGAGTCATTGTCAATACCAGAGTTATTTTTACAGGAAAAAAGCCTCTCCTCCATTTCTGCATCAGGAAAAATTTTCCACCGCCATGCGGCCAAAAGAATACAGCATGCTGAATCCGAACCCCGCCAGCACAAGGGACAATATTCCATCCAGTATTCCGGCATACCGTCCGTAAAAGGAACGAATGGGCTGCCACCGGAAAACAAGAGCCCACAAAATCCAGCCCGCCGTTCCCGTCGCCACGATTAAAAAACAGATAAAAAGAGCATCGGAAGGATCATGATTTTTTTCCAACAGCGGAGCGGAAAGAGCCACAAAGAAAAACGTGGCCTTGGGATTCATCAGGTTAGTCACCAGAGCATCACGGTAAATACAGGAAGCCGGGGAAATATCCCCGCACCCGGCAAGGAAAGCATTCCTCCCCCTCGGCCATATTTTCTATGCCAAATACAGCATCCAGCAGGAAGCGACGCAAAACAGCCCCACCCCCAGGAAACTGTGAAAAACGGATGCTCCTACTGTACAAGCCAGTGCAGCATGGGCAACTATTCCGGTACCAATGCCCAAAGCAGCCATCACTCCCGCGCCAAGGCCGTAAGCCAGCGTGCTCCGGGTAACAAAAGCCTGGTCGGGCCCCGGAGATGCCTGGGAAAGAAGCAGAATACCTGCGAACATAAGTTCTTCCTTCATGAAACAAAAAAACCCTTATGCCCTGGGATGCGCCTGTCTGTAAACTTCCGCCATTCTGGCACGCGTCACATGCGTGTAAATCTGGGTAGTGGATAAGGAAGCATGGCCCAGCAGTTCCTGGACGGAACGGAGATCCGCCCCTGCCTCCAGAATGTGCGTGGCGAATGTATGCCTGATCTTATGGGGAGAAATGGTAAAAGGAATGGAAGACAGCTTCACATATTTGTTCAGCATCATCTGCACGGAGCGAGCGCTTAACCGGGTTCCTATACGGGAGACAAACAAGGGGGAATTCTTCGGCAGACAGGCCATGGAAACATAAGTTTCCAGAGCAGCCAGAGCAGGAGTTCCCACAGGCAGGATGCGCTCCTTGCGCCCCTTCCCCATTACCTTCACGCCCCGGAAACGGTGGTCCACACTGCCGACATCCAGCCCTACTAATTCACTCAGGCGCATCCCGCAGGAATAAAAAAGTTCCAATATGGCGGCATCACGGTAGGGAAGCCATGCGGGAGCATTGGCGGGAACGGCCGTCTTGTAGGGAAGCTCCAACAATTCCAACATCTGGTTGAGTGTCAGGAAAACGGGAAGCGTTTTTTTCCTTCTGGGAAGGGAAACGCCCGTCATCGGATTCGTCTCCAGCCCGTGCCTCCGCATCATGAAACGGTAAAAACTGCGCAGGGCGGCAAACCTCAGCCGGATGGAAGACGTGGCGGCTTCATCCTTCAGCTCCTGGAAAAGCCAGTCCCTCATCTGGTCCGGCGTACAATTCTCCCACCCTGGGAATGAATCAGCCGCCCAGGCCCTGAACTGGCGCAAGGCGCGGGCGTACACCTCCACCGTATGAGGAGAAGCCTGCTTTTCCACCTCCAGATATTGAAGAAAGTCCTGTTCCGGTTCCAGAGGAATCCTCATCATGAAGAATAAATTACTCCGTACCTTTATCCTTGTCATCCCCGGCATCCACCGGCGACTCCTTCAGCAGCACTTCACTAATATTGGCCCGGATGAACAAATCAATATCGTCCGGTTCTTCCATGGCATACAAAGGGCTGTCTTTATGGCTGTCCGCCAGAGCCTGCTCTCTCTCCACCGGGCTGAGCACACCGTCCTGGTCCAAATCGTAAAGCTCCATCATTTCCTTCATTTTGGCCTGGTACAGAGCCGCGGCATCTTTCATGACAACGGCATGTTCCTCCGGATCAATGCGGCCGTTCCCGTTGGCATCATAATTCTGCAGCAACATGTTACGAGTCAGCAGAAACAATCCGGGAGCAACCATGAAGCGCTTCCGTCCCACCGTGCGAATTTCCACCATGGGCATTTCCCCCCCCTCTGCCGGAGGGGGGGGCGGAGGAATTTCCTTCCTCTCGGCGGGAGGGTAAAACGGAATTCCGTCTCTCTTGTCCGGCCCGGCATCCGGCCTGCGCACCCCGCGCCGCTTCTCTACATGTTCCCGGAAAGCCCTGTACTCTTCCGGGGAAAGCCTTCCGTCCCCATCCTTATCAAACTTCCTCAGGAAGGCTTTTCTGGCCTCCCTCCGCGCAGAGCGGGCATCCTCCACCAACCGGGCCTTGTCCTGTTCGGACAAAATTCCCGTACCCGTGCTGTCATAGCGGTCCAAAACCATTTGGCGGATGAGCAAAGTCACCTGAAGGCACTCCAGTCCGGGCCCGGGGGCAGTTTCCATTTTCCCGCGGTCGCCGGAAGCCACGGATTGCCCTGCCGCAAACGGGAACAGACCGAACGCCAGCGCTGCGGAACATGACAAGAGAAACATGTGGGGCAATCTCATAACCACTTTTACTAACCCCGCCGGAAAAAGACGGTTTCAAAAATAAACATCCGCCCCTGCCGGCGGGCGACACGGGCGGATGCAGGAAACGTACGGAAAGCGGAAAAACTTACTTCTCCACTTGAACGATCGCGTTCTTTTCCAATTCAATCACCACGCCTTCCGCAATCTTGAGAGAAACAGTGCGCTCATTCACCTTCTCCACAAAACCGTGCAGCCCTGCGTTTGTAATCACCTTGTCCCCGCGCTGCAGGGCTGCGATGCGCGCCTGCTGCTCCTTCTGCGCCTTCCTCTGGGGACGGATCAGCATCACCCAGAACAGGACGATGATAATCACAAACATGAACATGGGGCTGGCGAGAATCTGCTGAAACACATTTGCGGGTTCCTGCCCGGCGGCGCCCGCCGCATCCTGAGCCTGTGCTAACATAAAGATATTCATAAAATGTCGTTTGCTTTATACCGCGCGATAAACGAATCCTTGAAGGAACCGAACGTGCCGGCGGCTATGGCCTCGCGCGCCTGGGCCATCAGCCGGAGATAGAATTCCAGATTCTGAAAAGAAAGCAATCTTAAAGCGAGTATTTCACCGGCTTTAAACAAATGCCGCACGTAAGCGCGGGAAAATTGCGTGACATGCGGATGTCCCTCCGGGTCAATTGGGCGGGAATCCGTCGCCCAGCGCTGATTCTTGATATGCATGGGGCCGTCCGGAGTCAGCGCCACGCCGTGGCGAGCCAGGCGGGTAGGCATTACGCAGTCAAACATATCCACGCCGCGGGCAATCATTTCCAGCAATTGGGGGGGGGTGCCCAGCCCCATAGCGTACCGGGGCTTCTCCTCCGGCAGCCAGGGAGCGGAATGATCAATGGCGCGGAGCATTTCATCCTCCGGCTCTCCCACGGAAACGCCGCCGATGGCGTACCCGTCAAAATCCATGGCGGCCAGTTCTTCCGCGCACTTCTTTCTTAAATCCGCATACACGGAACCCTGCACAATACCGAAATGGTGCTGACGCCCTTCCCCGGAACGGGGGCGATGTTCCTGCACCCACGCCTTGCAGCGGCGGGCCCAACGAAGCGTGTACCCCAGGGAGGCTTCCGCGTACTTCCTGTCGCAGGGATAAGGGGGGCACTCGTCAAACAGCATGGCGATATCACTGCCCAGGTCCGCCTGGATCTCCATGGACCGCTCCGGGCTCAGCATCATGTACGCCCCGTCCAAATGGTTCTGGAAACGCACCCCTTCTTCCGTAATTTTACGGAGCTTGGCAAGAGACCAGACCTGGAACCCGCCGGAATCCGTCAAAATAGGGCGGTTCCAGGAGGAAAATTTGTGTAATCCGCCCATTTGCCTAATTAAAGCGGAACCGGGGCGCAGGGACAAATGATAGGTATTTCCCAGAATAATCTCAGCTCCCAGCATCTCCAAATCCTGCGGATGCATGGTTTTCACGGAACCCTGCGTTCCCACCGGCATGAAAATGGGGGTGGGAACCCGTCCATGCGGCAACTCAAGCGCCCCCAGGCGCGCAGCCGTGGAGGAATCTTTCTGATGAAGTATAAAAGGCATCGGAATCAGACTTTCTGCAATTTGATAAAGCGGGCGCGGTAAATCGGCTTTCTCATGGCCTCCCATTGAAGCTGGAAATCCGTACGGGGATAAAAAAATTCGTCCTCATCCCAACTGGCACGGCTAAACAGACCGCTGCGCGCCACATGGTCCAGCACCCACAGAAAATATCCTTCATGATCCGTCTTGAACAGGAACTCCCCGCCATCGGACAGGGAACGGTGAAGCACGGGAAGAAAATCCTCCTGCACCAGCCGGTTCTTATGATGCCTCTCCTTGGGCCAAGGATCCGGACATAAATAATGCAGCCGGGAAATGCAGCCGGGCTGCATCATCCATTCCAGAAAGTAACGGCTTTCCACGCGAAACACCTTCACGTTATCCAACCCGCGGACGGCCGCCCGGGAACAAACCCCCCGTACGCGGCCCAAAAGCCGTTCTATTCCCAGAAAACGGCGCTCCGGATAATGGGCCGCCATCTGAAGCAGGAATCCTCCGTCCCCACACCCCAAATCAACCTCAAACGGACCATCCGCGCCAAAAATATCAGAAGGCGCCAGCGCCTTGAAAAAATCGTCTGGAATAAAGGCCGGATTTATCATGGGAATCAACGTGCGGATAAGATGCGTTACAAAACGGACTCTGTCAAACGAGAAGACCCTCTCCCCGCAAGCATGGCGGGAAGAGGCCCGGAAAAACGGAAAAAATAAGCCAGAACGGCCCGGAACCGTCAGCTCCGGCAATAAAGGCGATTATAAATTTTACGGTCAAAACGGTAATAGCGCGCGGCGCGGTGGGGAACCCCCTCCTCCTTCTCATCCAGCGGCACAATGTAGGGGCGGGAAGCGATTTTTTTGTGGAAATTACGCACATCCATGGGCTTGCCGTGAATCTCCTCATTCAGCCGCCGGAGCTGAAGAGCCGTAAACTTGGCAGGCAGCATGTCATAAATCAGCGCAGGCTCCTTCTTCACGGAAGAACGCACTCTCTCCAGCGCCAGATCAATAATATCCCGGTGATCAAACGCCAGTTCCGGCAAATCATCTACAGGAACCCAGCGGGTCTTGTGGCTTTCCATCAGTTTGCGCAGCTTGGTGGAAATCCTGAGCATGGCCATGTAGGCCACCGTCACCAGGCGTCCTATCTTCTGGCCGGAAACAGCCTCCACCCATGCCCTGTCCTCCGGATTCTTGATGCGCGATGGCGCGCCGAAGGTATGGAACTGTTCCAAATGGGGGGAAGACATGCCGGTCATGTCAAACAAAACGCGGCGGGCAGCGGCATCCAGTTCTTCCTCCTCATAAATCAAATCGCCGGGCAATTTGGAAATGGCGCCGGTATGGCCGGGTTCAAATTGCGTCTTCTCAACCAGAAGGACTTTCAAACCTTCTTCATCGAACCCGATCAACACACAATCCACTGAGAGATGCGGATAAAATGCCTGCCTGCTCATTATGTTATCTATTATTGTAGTAAGTTCCCAGAATCGCATCAACGCTACGCAAGCGAACCAGCCAAGTCAACCAAAATCAAAATAGAAACGGCAATGAAAAGCCGGCCCGCTTGGCCCCGGGAAACATCACGCCACTTCCGGAAGACTGCTTCTCACGGGCGGAAAAACGCGCCCGCGTCTTGCATTTCATCATCTCCCCGTCCATATAATAAAATCATGCAGACAGGTATCCTCAGGGGAATGTCCGTGCTGGCTGGGCTGCTATGGCTGGCATCCTGCTCGTCCTCTCCCAAAAGCCGGGATTATCCGGGCTACATGACCCGCCCCTATACCATCCGGGGGCACCGCTACCATCCCATGAACGTGGAACAGGCGCTGACGTATGAACAAACGGGAATTGCCTCCCATTACAATGAATGTGCCCTTTGGGGGCTCGTCAGCGGAAAAACGGCAATCGGAGAAAACGTGCGCCCCTGGCACCCTGTCTCTTATACACATCTCCG
>ERZ1027217.177-NODE-177-length-35298-cov-14.015237_pt1 | contig 35298 bp, 10 predicted proteins | sample MGYA00519268_ERZ1027217 | MGnify/ENA primary metagenome ERZ1027217 (study PRJEB26926, sample SAMN06164537) | human gut metagenome | biome: ENVO:00009003; feature: ENVO:2100002; material: ENVO:00002003 | host: Homo sapiens | place: USA | collected 2012 ...
AAAAGAATATGTATTTTAGGCAAGAGGCTACTAAGCATCTATACCAGTATAATGGTGCAGATATAGTTTATAATCATGATTACTTGGATGTTATACCAGAACAAAGAGACATATTGTACAGTACTACTAAGTACAAGGATATGTCAGTTATGTTCCCACTATTATATTCGAGAGTAGATAGTCTAAACGATATTGAAGACCATTATCAATCAATGACATCAGCTGGTAGAGACTACCAATCAATATCTGGTTCAGAGATTGTGCATGATAATCAGTTAAATGAATTTAAGATAGCTACTCATATAAAAGCATGTCCTTTTAAAAAGAGATATTTACAAGAGATAACTCAAGATAGATATAGCTCACTTATAGCAGCTGGATATACGAATGTGCTAGTTCAAAATGGTAAATGGTATGAAGTTATGGAGTATGGTAGAATCAATGGTAACATGGACTACTTAGAAGATAAGTGGGATATTCAAATACCATCTATAACTTATTGGGCTAAGAATGAATTAGCTTGGACTGTTAAAGATAAGGATGGTAATACATATCCTCCTCTTAACCTAGTTAATAATCCATTACCTGAGAGTATGACTGCTCTAAATATTACTAGTAATTCTGACATTCCATCTGAATTAAGAGACCGAGGTTATAGTGCTGATTTCTTGTCATTAGATGTTAATAAATGGTCTAATGAAAGAAAAGAGACTAGAATTAGGGATAAGTACATAAAGATTAAAGTGAGATATACTGGTGACGAGTTAGCTATAATAACAGCTTTAAAAACATTATATATCGTAAGTTATGCGTAAACTAGTTAAAAGATACCAGTGGGGAGGGACTTCAACATGGGGTCCCTACACCATTCCACAAAACAATGGGACACCAGTCTATCAGAATTTAATGGGAAAGGACTGGGCTGCTGACTTTGGTAAATCAGCCGAGCAAATAATGGCTCCGACTAACAGCTTAATTGATTTTAACGCTAAGATGGGAGACCCATTAAGTATGTCCTTGAAATTCAACAGAGATTCTAATAAGGCTATACAGGATATAAAGAGGTTTGGTGGGAACTCCTCTACTGTTACTCCTAATAGTGGAATATTTAGCAAAGCTAAGATTGGTAATACCATGAATGTAGCTGGGGGTATAGCTGATGTAGTTGGAAGTCTAATTCCCCAGAAAGAACAATCAGCACTAACTACTGGACTAAATCAAGGCTACGATGCTGCTGCTAATGCTGTATCTGCTATACCTGGAGTTGGTACTATTATAGGAGGTGCTATGAAGGTAGGTGGAATGTTATCAGACGGATTAACTGCGTTGGGAGTAGGAACAGACCAAATGACCACAGCTGATAAGATACTAGATAGTAAGTTTCTTAAACTAACTCCACTCGGCTTAGTTAATGCTATTGGTGCTAAGAAAGCTGATACTATTACTAAGGACAACGAGGCATTTGAACAAGTAGGTTCATCTTATGGTGGAACTCAATCTACTGTAGATGATGCCCTTACTAAGAGCGGTAAGAAGTATGGACTATTAAGTGGTGGGGCAAGGAATAGGGCTAATAGACAAATACACAATGCTCAGATGCAACAATCCAAGATGAGTAACATAGCAGATGAAGCTCAAATGGCATTTACAGCTTCTAACAATCCTTTACTTGGACTTGGAACTCAACTACAACTAAATGGTGGCTATCAACAGAATACAGTAAAGGCTGGTAAGTCTGGACTAAAGATGGATAGAGACTTTGCTAAGAGAGTAGTTAAGTTATCTAAAGGTCAGAAAGAAAAGAGAAAGAAGATTCAAGAAGAGGTTAGAATGGAAGAAGTAGCTGGATTTAAAAACGGAGGTGCAGTTAATGTAATCCCTGACGGTGCTTTACACGCTCACAAACATCACTTAGAGAATGTAGATGAGAAGTTTGAGGATGTGACAGCTAAAGGTATTCCAGTTATTACAGAAGAGAAAGGTGGAGACATTAAGCAACATGCAGAGGTTGAGAGGGAGGAGATAATCTTCAATCTTGAAGTCACTAAGCAATTGGAGAAACTAATGCAGGATGGTTCAGATGAAGCTGCTATCGAGGCTGGTAAGCTGCTTGTATATGAGATTCTTGAAAATACAGTTGATAACACAGGACTATTAAATACAGTTGAATAATGAAGATTGAAATAGGAGACAGAGAGTATAATGTAACTTGTGCTAGAACTGAGGAAGAAAGAATTAAAGGTTTGCAAGGAGTTACAGAAATGAAAGATGATGAAGGAATGTTATTCTTCTTTGAAGAACCACAGACTGTAGGATTTTGGATGAAAGATACTAAAATTCCTCTTGACATCATCTTTATTAATGAAGATATGGAAGTAATATCAGTATATCAGGGAGAACCTGAGAACGAGAATATAGCAGAGGAAGATGATGTTAGATTTGTATTAGAGGTCAATCAAGGCTCTGGAATTAAAGAAGGGGATGAACTTGATATTGAAGAGGATGAAGAATTACCTAAAATGAAGGTAATCGCCCCAGATGGTTCCACTCAAATGGAATTGGAAGGTGGTGAGAGAATCTTTAGTAGAAAGAATACTAGAACTTTAATTAGGATGGCTAAGAGGGCTTCTAAATCTAAGGATGAAAAGGATTACAAAGCATTAGGTAAGAGAATGTTTACTTATCTGAAGCAGCAGGACGAAAGAGAACCTGAATATGTAGAAAAGAAAGACTAAATAAAAAAATAAGGGCGTTACCAGTGAAATTAATCACCAGTAACGCCCTAATTGCTTTATATAAGGTTTAGTTGGAACATTATCCCTTTTACCTTATCTATTAAATGTTCTATATCATTATTATTATCTATTCTGTAATCAAAACCTTCATAATCATCCAATGCTGTTTCGGACGGGTGGTTGTCATGAGAAAGAGTTTCCCTGTCTACTCTAATGATTATACCTCCTCTATCCTTAATAGCCTTAGCTTCTGAGGGAAATCTAACATCTGGGATAATCCAATGGTCATCCTCACTATAACTCGTGAATAAAGCATCTACCCATAGTGTAGGAGAGATACTTCTACCAACCTCAGTTCCAAACCTTTGTAAGAGTTCTCTATTAGTATAATATCCCCCTTCTGGCTTGGCTATCTCACTGTAAGACATCTTGAATATATTGTCTTCAAATGCCTCTACACGTACATTAAGTATAATGGATAGGACTTGCTTAAGCTTATCAGCATATGCGTGTTTGTACCATATACTACCTAGCGGACTTGGGGTCTTAAGCAACATCTTTACAAATGTAAGCATATCACCATCTCCATACCTATTCCATATATCTAATGCTTTAATAATTTTACATACCGTATCCTTACCACATTGTTTCTTTCCAGAAATTCCAATAATCATTATTCAATTGCACTTTCCACTGCTTCACTAGCATCGTACCAGAAGTTTCTGGTCTGTCTTAGTACACCGATGTTGTTTATAACAGCCTTACTAAAATCCTTATCTCCAGTGATTACTGCACAACCATCATTCCAAATATTAGTTAACATTCTAAGTGAAGGCGGAGTCCAATCTGTAAGAGGTGATAGCATTGATTCAAAAGCACCTAAATCATCAGTTGAGGTTACTAATGATGAAACGAAGATACTTTCTGCATCCCTAAGCATTATATCTCCCCAACTCAAATTTCTACCCTTGTCAGCCTTTTGCTGCTCCTTTAGAAGTTGGGTTAAGAAGTATCCAAGTAGACCACCAATCAACGTCCAAAGCGCCATATCATATGCGAATTGCTTTAAATTGGCGTGTCTTACCCTTTTAAGCTCGTCATTATTAGTTCTCCAAAATTCTTTAGCACCTTTCACTACTCCAGATAATCCATCATCACGGAATCCTTCAAGCATTTCTTTGAATCCATCCCTAATTGACATGAATATACCTTCCTGCCAGTTACCTCTCCATACCATAAATGGTTCTCCAGTATTCTCAGTGGTCTGAACATATTGCTGAACACCATTAATGGTAACAAGTTTCTTATAAACTTTATTGCCTTTCTCGTCTACAAGTTGCTGGAAATTACCTTGTGAATATACACCACCCTTTAAGAAGTATCTATTCTTCAAAGCTGACCAATAAGTTCTAAACTGCATATACTGTGCACCAAGGAAGTAACTCTTCAACATCATTTGAGTTTCATGTGAATAATAACCATAAGTTTGGTCAGCAAAGGACTTCAAACTCTGTGCTTCCTTATTAGTGTACGCCATTGGTAAATCATCATCATATCCAATTGGTTGACCTTTATCATTCTTCCAACCCTCATTTCTAAATTGGTCTATCATAGCCTCATACAGAGCTTTTTGATAACCATATTTAGCATCAGATTTATTACCTGTTGCATATGCAGAGAATCTCTTATCTTTCTTCCAGTCATAGACTAGACTATTACCTTTCTTAGAGTAAGCATCCATGCAACCATCTTTAATCATCTGAGCTACAAATAGAGTCATTCTATTAAAGTAGTCAGGGGCAGAAGTAGTCCATAGCATCTTACCCTGGAAGTTAATCAAACCAGGCTCACCTCTAAGCCTTTTATCATATACGTTAGAGTCGAAGTCATTAATAGCATACTGCTCATTTATCAACTCTCCAAGAGATACTATTTTGAAATGGTCTTTCATGTCACCAGCTACCCATTTCATAGCCTGCTGTACCTCATCCCAACCAAATTGGTTAGTACCCATAGGTCTAATAATAGCTTTACCTGCATTCTTCCAGAAACCTTCCATCATCTGGAATAGACCAGATTTAGGAGAGAAACCTAAAGCAGCAGTAGTAGTAAAGTTTCTAACCATACCCATATAATGGGCTAATCCTTTAAGATTTTCTGGCACTAATGTTTGACCTATGATTTTATTCTTTACATAATCCTTAGTGTATCCAACTGTATTCTTAATGTCTAGGTTTTGGAAATTAGCTTCCATAAGCATATCTACCATAGTAGCCTTAACTACAGGTAGTATTTCATCATAGGCTTTCTTTCTTTCCTTAACAAAGGCGTAAGAATATATAATGTCATTAAGGTTAGTTTCAAAGAAGACTGTATCATGGTCTTCAAGGGCGTTAGTTCTTGTTATTGGATTGTCACTGTACTCAAACATGTCAATCATTTCATACTTCTCCATATCCTCCTTTAGCTGTTCACCATGTTCGGAGTCTAAAGCACCAGTAATCATTCTGTCAGCCCACTCCTTAGGGTTTCTAAATTGGTCTACCTTCCTTTTAAACCAAGATATTAATCCCTTACCACCTTCTTGTACCTTAGTAGCAGAGCTTGCTTCCATTAGTGGAACATCATAATATGCACTGTCAGGGTCTAACCTCATTTCCTCTAAATCTGAATCAGATAGGTTTGGATACCTATACTTATTTAATTTATCCAACCAAAATGTTAGAAACTCTTTCTCAGCTGCATCTAATGTTCTATCTACAAATGGACTCTTAACCCTCATCCTGTGGTCAATATTACCATCCCTATCAGTAACAAACATATTCTTAAATAGAGATAGTTGGTCACCAATTAAGTTTCTTCTTTCAGTAGAATATCCCTTAGCTTTCCAGAACTTCTCCATAGCTGTACGCATCTCAGCAGCAAAGTTATTAAGGTTAGTTCTCAAATGTACAAGACCATCCGTAGTTACCTTATACATATTTCTAAGGTTAGCAGATGCCATTACATCAGGATTATCAATCATTAGGGCTATTTTACTACCATCCCTAATCTCTTGTATATAGTGCATACCTCTTAAATCCTTAATAGCTTTAAGTAGATAGCCGTACACAATACCTTGAGGAGATGAGAAATCAGTGGTCTTAGTCTCAGTTAGGTTTGAATACTCCTGCTCCAACATCTTCTTCATCTTTATCAGATTCTCGATAGAGTGGTCAAGAATAATAGGATTAGTTTCAAACTCTGATAGCACATTATTCAGCCTACTCTGCTCTTTACCTAAGGCACAGAATTGAATCATGTTATAGTAAGCTAACTGATAATTCTCTAGGAACTGTATTCTTCCAGTAGAGAAATTATTTGTAATACCAGCTCTACCATCCTTAGTGAGTTCATTAAAGTTCTGCAATAACTGCCAAGCACTAGTGTGCATACCAGTCTCGTCTTTCTGATTGAGGACTCTAATCTCCCCCAGTTTAAACTTACCTTCCCTGAATAAATCAGGTAATTCATTTAAGGCTAGCATAGCTTTCATTAGGTCTACATTACCTACAACTCCCTCCAATGCTGGAATACCTCTCTGCTCTAGTTCTACATTAGAAGCATATTCTCCAAGAACAGTAGAACCTTTTGTAAATTTAAGCTGAGTTTTTAACGGAGTGTTATCTAACACCAATACATCAAAGTATTTAGCTCTCTTATTAAATAGTAGCATTACACCCAAAGATGTAAGCTCTGGAACGTCCATTACTTTCCACTCTGCATTACAGTACCTACTACATTCCTTTATAAACCAACCTGCACTATGTCCTTTAATCTTACGAGTAGACAAAGGTAAGAAGCTGGTATTACCAGTGTTAATAGCTGTTCTAATGTTACCAATTAACCTTTCAGTTTCCCTTGTCTTAGAACTTAGTAACGATTCATGGTAGCTTTCCAAAGCTTTATATGCTTCAGCTTGTGTATCGAATGTTAGAGTTTTACCTCTATTCTTTAAGTCTGGAAGAGTCCACTTACCAGTAGATGTATTGTACCTAACATCCTTCTTTAAAGCCTCTAGGGTAGCTTCATTCAACTCCCTGTTGAACTTATATCCTGGGAACAGTTTAGCAAATCCTGTAGACATATGCTCAACGAAGTCCTTAGTAACTAAATCCTCAACGGGTTCAACGGGCATAACCATTTCCACATTATTTGTAACAAATGCAGAAGCACTATCATAAGATAGTCTGGGATTTCTATCTCTGTAATCAATGTTAATTTCCTTTACTCCACCTACAACACTAGTGGGAGCAACGATGTTAGAGAAGTTACCAGTAGCTCCGTCAAAATCCTGCATAGATAATGGAATGATTCCAAGCATTGCTCTACTTACTGGTAAACCATAACTTTCTAACAGTTGTCTATATACAGCTAGCTGATAATCGAATGTTAATTTCTTAGTACTATCAAAGTCTAAGTGAGCTTTATCAGAAGTCTTATAGTCATACACGTGAACTTGTCCCTCTGAATCTACTACTAGTAAGTCGATAATACCAAGTAGCTTAATTGGATTACCATTATCATCAAGAGCCTGTGTGTCACCAGCAACTACATACTCTGGATAGAACTTTACACTGTTTGGGTCTCCATTACCATGAAGTTTGATTAACTGATTTCTCAATATCTCCATGTTGCTGTACATATGAGATGCCATTACTGGGTCAAGATAATTCTTTACTTCATCATCCTGCACTATGGCTGACAAACTCTCACCTTTCCAGAATAACTCAGCCACCTTATGAAGTGAAGTACCTACCTTACCAAGTAAGTCCCACTTAGTAGTAAGTGCTTTAAAAGCAGCTTCCATATCACTTTTATTGACTGGAGTGTTTGCTTCCTTATCAACCAACTTAGCTTCCATTGCACTGAAGCCTTCTTTACCCCACCTTTCAAAGCACTTCTCCTTGAAGTTTTCTATCTTAAATTCAGGTACAAACCTAGTAACACCATCTGCCTGCCTAAATAACTTTATAGCAGAAGTTACACCTTTATATGGCTTTACTGATTCTGGGTCTATATCTTCATCGTCCAAGAATGAATTAGGATTTCTCTTAATATTCTGGATTTTAGTAGCCCATGATAGTTTACTGTCCAATATAGATACTACTTCATCCTTTTTGCTATTAAGACTGAATACTATATCAGATATTCTACCAAGGTCTATACTATGTTTATTGTTAAGTAGGAAGTTATTTAACTCTAACTCAGAACCAAACGACCTTCCTAATAGAGTATATCCACACTTTGCCATTATTCACAATACTCTTTTAATAATCCTTGTTTTAATAAATCTTCCTTTATGTTAGCTAGTCGTCTATTAGTTCCTGCCTCATTGCCATTAAAGGCATTGGCTATTGTGGTTTCATTCAGTGATGTTCCAAATAAGTCCATGATTTCCGAGAAAGACTTACCACTAATACTACTCAAACTAACCTTAGTTGTACTTTCGTTAGGGAAGATAGCAGAGTCAATATTTCTCTTAATCTCATATTCTGCCCTATCCATTAGATTAGCATCAACTGGTAGCTCTAAGTTCTCAGTAAAGTGTTTTGCAAATAGGTCTACAAATATCTCTTCATTTGCATCCATTCTAGCCCTATTGGGGAACTCCTCTAGCCTCAAATCATAATCATCAAGATTCTCTACGGAGTTTACTAATGCTGAGTATAGGTTATAGTCTGTAGACTTTAGTGAACCAAGCAACATATGAGACAACTCATGAATAGGAGCATCATCACTTGCGTTATCAGTATTGATATAGATTTCTCCATCAAGTATGAAAGCATTGACTCTAGTAGCATCTGGAATTACATCCTTAAACCCTCCCAACCTCAATTCTGAACTTGTAACTCTATTGAACTTAACCCCATATAGGTCGGTTAGTCTATCCAACATAGCTTCAAGTTTATTGATTCTTATATTACCGTTAGAAAGTTCTGGGTAATAATTATTAAGTTTATTATCTTTATTAGTAGACCTTAATAAATATTGGTTGTTACCTACTTTTAATGTTTCAACTTTAATTGGATTAGTAAGTCTATTTAGTGCTTCAAGTATCTCTGTTTCACTATAGAAGCCTTCAGCCTCAAGAATAGCCCTCTCTAATGCTTTAGGCTCAGTTCCAACTTTGTTTGGATTTATTAGGATAGTACCCTCTTCATTAATGTCATACTTGCCTTTAAGAGTTGTATCAACTTTGAACTTAGGATAGTTAAAATTGCCATAATATGATATAATTGGTGGAAGTTCTGAATTAGTATTATATATAGCATTTTGTCCTGCAGACAATAAATTACTATAGTCCGATACAAACCTAAGAACGTCTCTATTAACTTCATACTTAGTGTTTACTGGAGTAGCTTTGGAATAAGCCGTCTTCAAGTTCTTTGTTCTTGGTAGATTACTTAATGCAGTATAACTTCCTACTTTGTGTTTAGATATGTAGTAATTACCATCATGCTGATAGATGTAGTTTCCATTAATTACCTGAATAGGTTGAGGGAATATATTACTATTATGCTCAGTATAAGGTCCTACATAATCTTCTTCTACTTCTAAATCCCTATTTATAGTAGCCCTCCTCTTGATGTCTACTAGGGATTCTCCATCAAACAGTGGAGTTATCGTTATCTCTAAGTCTCTATAGATGCTATTTAAATAGGGTGCATCCACTCCTTCTAAGTCAACATCTTTAGCAACATATCTATCGCCCGACTTGACTAAATTATACTTCTTTACTAATGCAGGTATTGTGTCGGAAGATACTACTTGTTCAATAAATGGGTATTCCCCAGTAGTCTCTAGTGTCTTCCTTACCTTTGCATCAAGCTCTAACTGGGTTAATCCAGAAAGTTCTAGAAGTGTTCTATATGTTATATCATTATGATTAATACAAGCCATTATTCACAACCTTTTCTAGTAAATTCGTCCCATAAATCGTATATCTCGTTGTCTGACAATGGATGTCCTTGTGATATTCCACTTAGTAGAACAGCCTTTGTAGCTCTAATTTCTTCTTCATTAGCTTCAATACCCTTCTCTTTTAGGTATCCTGTAATAGTGGTATCCATTTCTTTAAAGTTGAACTTAAACTGCTGACCATTCCTATTAGTATAGGTTCCAGCATTACCATTCCACTCTAACCACCATTGCTTACCTTCCTTTAACTGAACATTACTTAATGTTCTAAGCAAGGTATTAAGTTCTGACCTCATTCCAGATAGGTCTACTAATTCGTTTATAATATCATCACTAACAATGTAGTGTAGTGCTGTTGCAGGATTCTTTCTCATCTCAGTGAACTTGGACTGTAGATTAGCTATCCATACATCAGACTTTAATTTCATTTTGTCAGTTGCCTTACCAATACTTCCTATAAAGGATAAGATTTGATTAATCTTTTCAGGAGTATTAATAGTCTTAGCATAGAAATATTCCCTTAGTGTATTATATACTTTATTAAGGTTATTGGAGTCTAGGATAACTAAATCCCCGTTAGTACTAACATTTACGTTAGGTATTTTTACGTCATTTAGTGTTATGGGTGATGAAACCCAAAGAATGTTCTGTTCAGACTCTGGAACAACTTTGTTTAGTTTGGATATTAATACCCTTAAACTATCTCTTATTGGTATATACTGCCTACCTAAACTGTTTAGGTGCTTAGTAATATCTTTAAATGTAGCATTACCTCTTAAATGTGATATGTCATTAATGTTAAGTACTTCATACACACCTTTTGGGTCAGATAATGCTTTAGAAATTTCAGAACCATGTTCTTTAATTATGTTCTGTATAATGTCTTTAATTGGAGGGTTCCCATTGACGTTGGGAGACTGGACTTTAAATTCCAGCCCCCCAATTATCAATGTAGAAGTACAGTTCTTAGCACTCATACTTTACTATTGCTCTGTTTTGATTTATTAGCTTTAACAGTTTATCTTCTAGAGGTTCTGCATCTTGCTCTTTGCTGAAGTTCATTGGTAACCATGTAAAATAGTTCATCAACTCTTTCTGATTTGGGAAGACCACTGGCTTGTAGTTAGCAGGACCACTAGCATCTCCCTCTGGTAGATTGTCAATGACATTATCTGGAAGCTGCTCAGAAGAGTTAAATTCACCCATATACGTAAACAGCTCATAAGTCTGCAATAAAGGATTAAAGACCTTAATATAGGGGAACTTCTTACCGTAATTACCTCCACTAACAGTTATAGCGCAAGCCATGATTACATTTTCAAGTGAATAGTCAGAGTTATTCAGTAACTTGTTGAAGTCCATATCTCCGATATACTTGAAGTAATCTTGTACAACAGAGTTTTGTTTCTCGCCAACAAAGTGCTCAAACAGTCTTGTCAAGGATGTTTGTCCATACCTATTCTTATTTACAATCATGTTGTAATAGAAGAACAACTCTGAAACTGGAGTTCCATTGAACGTATATTTATCCAACTCATCAAAGTGAGTTAAATATTCTACATAGTTGTTCATTTCGGTAATAGAGTTAATACTTGACATATTCATAGGAAGTGTCCATGCATAGCTTACATCACGAGTAAGAGTTCTGTTAGAGATAGATAACTGAAGAGCACTTATAAACTTGTTTCTAGCAAGCGATAGTTTTCTCTCTCCATTCTTCTCTTGAAGACCCCTCTTGAGACTTGGAACTACTGTATTCTCAAACCACATTTTGAAAGTAGCCTGACCATGACCAGTACCCAAATCTATAACCTCATTACCTGTAGCTTGATGGGTGTGTCCATACTTATCAAAGTATCTATCACCTTCAGCTATAGTAAATGAAGTACCTCTGTCTTTGAACCACTTAGTATTTATAACACTATCCAGGAAGTTACCAACATTCCTATATATAGAATCCCTATCCTTACTAGAAGAGACATTATATACATTCCTAATTAGGAGTTTAGATAGATTATAAACGTTAGTAAACTTAGCACTAATAGCATCAAATATACCAAAGTCTGTAGCTGCCATATCAATAGTTGCTCTAAAGTGAGGAACTCTAGTAATAACATCTAACACATTGATAGTTCCCTTGATTAGATTATAGAAAGAAACTGCAAGTCTTCTATATTCATCGTCATTTAAGAACCTCAATGTATTAAAGTCATCAATCATTCCTTCTGTTTTAGCTGCTCTAACAATGCTTTCGACATATGTCTTAGCACCCTCCTTACCGCCATGTAGCTTCTCAAGATATGGTTTATCTTCAAGGATTTTAAAGATACTAACATCCCTATTATCCCCAGCACCAGTTACATACTCCTCTACTCTATCCTTTACAGCCTGCTCGATTCTATCAAGATAACCAAACTTATCAAACATATTGGTCTGCAGTCCCTGATTTACACTTAGGATAGAACCTAACTTCTTAACCTCTTGAGCTAGCTTATAAATTCTCTTGAAGGTATAATACTCTGTTCTACTTAACTCATTCTTAAAGATTGAGTCAGCCATTACAGCTAATTCTTCAAAATCACTCATAAATCTCATTAGGTTGAACTTAGGGAAACCATTGTTCTTATAGATTTCAGTTGTCTTGAACTCTTCTCGCAACTTCTTGAGCAACTCTAACCTATTATCCTGTTTGAATATTTCAGTTAGTGCAGCTTGAGTAGATTTACCTCCAGCTTTAGGATAAACAGCTGCAATAGCTTCATTAAGACCTTCAAACTTATTCAAGTAATTCTTGATTTGTAACCCATTCTCCAACTTATTAAACACGCTGTCAATAATTGAACTCTGGTTATACTCATCAAAGATATTGGTCTTGTTTAACTTAGCTATAGTCTGAACTGTATTAGAAATCATAAGATTAGCTATGTCCTTAAAATCAATACCCAACATAATTGAATATAGATATACGGAAGCTAAATCTGAACCAGAATTAATCTTAGCTAAAATCAACTCCTTAGCATTATCAGTTGCTGCTGATAACAGAGCTGAAATAACTAATGATGCATCCTTCTGACTTCCAAGTTGACTTAACAACTGCTCACGTATGTAAGCTACTTCCTCCTCAGTATACTTCTTACCAGAGTCTTCCATGCTAACTCCAGATTGTTGTTCAATCATAGAGTTCCAAAGAACCTTAGAAGTATCAACGCCATCAAAGTTTACATTAGCAATAATGTTTCTTACTAATGGAAGGTACTTCTCACCATCCCTTGACTTAATCAGCTTGAATGACCTTCTAAAATATGCATTCTCCTGCCATTCCATGTTACCACTTCTAGCAGCTTCATTATAATAGTAAGATAATGCAAAGAAAACCTTCTCACCAACAGCTGCAATACCAATAACATCCCTACCAGTCATATTCTGATATTGCATATTCCACTTAACAAATGGATTTCCCAGAGTATACTCCTTAGCTTCCTTACCTGATTCAGATAATTCTGCTGCTGCTTGAGGCTCATTCATCTCAATCGGAGAATAAGCTGAAACCATATTAGCTGGGTCATTGATAATACGATAAATCTTAGATGAAACTGAGTTCTTCATCATAGAAATAATCCTATCAGGTGACTTAATCTTAGATAGATATAGAGAGTGTCTGTTAATTCTCTTCTCTACAGTATCTAAGTTCATCCAGTTAGCTTCAATAATACTCTTTGGGTCTAACCATAACTTAGTATAACCACTGTCTCTGATACCCTTTAGTAAGTCTGCCAATGCAATAATGAATCTCTTGGTATTAGTGCCAAGTTTATCACTAGCTGCTAAGTTAACATTCTTAACTAATTGAGTAATATCAAATGAGTCTTCTGGTTGAACATCAGGATAGAGTACCTGATATTCTTTACCACTCGGCATAGGTAATAATTCAGAAGCCTTTCTTACTTCATCAGAATATAGATTGAAATAAGGAGACCATCCAATATACTTACCATTATCTGAAAACTCAGAACCCATTAGATATACCTTATCAATATCAAAGTCAGAACCTTGCAACCAAATCTGCCAGTGTGATACATAAGCAATATTCTTCTCTGATTCAGAGAATGCAACTACCTTCATAGGCATGAATGACTGCATAGACTGAGCTGGAATACGAGCTGCAATGAACTCAAGAGATTTCAAGAATGAAGTTCTCTTCTCTCTTGATAGACGCCTAAACATTCTATCAAGGTGAGTGTTCTTCTCTTGCAGAGCAAGTTTAAGAGTTACAGACTCATTGTTCTCCATACGAAGAGCTATTTCCTTGTACTGCTCAGTAAGTTTATGGTCAATACCCTTAACTACATCAAATGCAGTATTTAAAGTACCTTCCTTTAACCCAGGGTTTAGTTCTACGTCATCATAGTCATCGTACTGTTCCTCTAAGAACTGCTTAACATTGTCAGTAAAGATAATTTCATTACCTCTACTATCAACATAAACCTCAGCATCGTTTAGAGGACCTTCGATTTCACCCTTGTTATTAACCCTTAGAGTATTCTCACCATCTTCGACTATAGTGTTTACATTTACTTTCTGTAAACCTTCTACAACCTTAGCATTACCTCCACTCTTAAGAATAATATAGGTATGATTACCATTAGCTCTTTTCAGAGCAATATCATACTTAGTAGTCTTATCATTCCATGCATCAATAATTCTGTTATAGAAGAAGTTTTCATTCTTCATTATATCATTCAGAGAGTCTCCTCTTCTTAAACCAAACTTTGTTGCATAGATTTTAGATAATACTAACTCAGCTTCCTTAATCTCTAAGGATTCTGGGTCAATAGTTTTAACTTCGTCGTTGATAATGACGGTGCCATCAGCAGACAACCTTTTGAATGTGTTGATAACATCATCCCTATACAGGTTCTTAATATCATCAACCAGGTTACTAATTCTCCAGAAGTCCTTATTAGCTAGCTTGTTTGCTAACTCATTTAGTTTAGTTCCAACCAAATCATTAGGGACTCTAAAGCCTCTAAGTATTTCAATAGCAGCATCAATATCGCCACTCTTAGCTAAGTCAATTACTCCACCTTTATCAAAGGCTTTCTCTACAGCATATCTGGACTTGATAGAATCAGAATCAAATATACTATATTGTCTACCTCCAATCTTAAACAGAGTACAAGAAGGTTGTAAGTCACGTCCTTTATAAGGATTGCACTTAACTAACCTACCAGAAGTATCATTCCTTAGTTCATTATACTTTTCAATAGAATCAACAGTAATGTGTTGAACTCCAGGAACATTAAGATTAAACTGACTTTCATTGTGCATATCACCATCCCACATAGAAGCACCTTCTGGAACTACACCATTCACATCAACTGGATAGCCCTGAGTACCTTCAACAACTACATAACTCTCACCGAACTCAATATCAGTGATAGGTATAATAGGTTGCATATTGAACTGATGATTAAAATCTACTTTAGATAACTGAGCTTGACCATAAGTATAGTCAATCCCATTAGCCTTATAGATTTGAATAGCACCATGAGAAGGAATTAACACAGATGCAATACCTGGATACTTTCTCTTGATAGCTGTCTTATTAATCATGGAGGTTACACTAGAGATAACTGCACCCAATAGATTATTATCACTGAATGGTAGTTTCACATCAGCTTCTGAAATCTTTAAGTACTTACCCAGCTCTTTCTTCATGTTATAGGTAATAGCCTCAGCCAAGCTAGCCTTGTTACTAGAACTATCATCGAAAGACTTCAAGAATGACTTACCTACAATATTGTAGATTTCTCTCGAATCACCCATCTTGTAGTACTCAGCTACAGCATCAATCTCTCGCTTCATTGTAGAATATACAATAGAACCTAAATCATGGTATGCTTCCTTAGCAATATGATGAGTATAACCATTGGCTTCTAATGAAGATATTACCTGAGACATCTCAGTTAATTCTGAATCATCAGCATGGTGGTCAGCATCCATCTGAATGCCTAAGTGTCTAGTAGACATCTTAAAGCTTCTTAATGGAGTATCGTCAAACCAAGAACTTGTAGGATTGATATTAGTAGCACCGCATTTAGCACCACTAGTATTAACCAGATAGTGAATGTCAGAATGCTTTAGAGGCTGATATACCTCAATTTGGGACAGATTAGCAAAGTCAGTGAATGTTCCATCAGGATTTCTGATTTCACTTTCAGAAGGAAGTTCTTCATAATCCTCTCCGAACGTATAAAGCTCCTGCTTAAAGTCTGTTCCATAGATTTCTGAGTTTTCTTTACTTCTTACTACACCAATGTTATTCATATACCAAGCTACTGCTTCAATAGAAGAGTTACCTTCGAATAATCCTAAATCAGTTAAATCACAAGACCATTCTCCACCAAAGGCTTCCCATAGCTTGTAATTAGTATCAATAAGAAGAGAAGTTCCACCTTTAAGTTCTGGCTGACCTATTACGTTACCCATCTTGTTAACTTGTACTTGAGTTACGTCATATAAGTTATCACCAGTTCTCTTGATGTCAGTAATCTTATAGAACTTACCAGTAACTATGTCTCTATAATAAGGGTTCTGTATATTCTCAGCTATATTGATAGGTTTACCATTAAAGGCAACAGTTAAGTCAACAGGAACATCCCATTGTCTATCTGTCATCTTCTTTAGTATATTCTTCCATCTCAAGCCCTTATTATCAGGTTTTCCAGAGTCTCTAACACGCTCATTATAGATGTCCATCAAAGCATACTTCAACTCTAGTTCAGACAAGTACATAGGATTCATACTATGACCAATAGGCTTCTTATCCTCGCCAGCCTTAGCATCATTCAGAGAATAGTTCTCTAATATAGCAATGAATGGATTAGCCCAACCACTACCATCTTGAACATCCACCTTAGATGTAACCCCAGAGAAGTTATGCACTGAAGCAGACATATCTCTAATAGTTGCAACATTGTACTGTGGCGGAATACCATTAAACTGGTTCTGCACGTAGTTATGCATAGTTGCTGGATAGATAACCATACGCTTAAACTGAGCCAATGTACGAGCAGCTTCCTCTTGTTCAATCTTAGTTACTTCATCTGCATTAGCATCAATCCTCGATTTAAGAGGATGACCATAAGGTCCACCAACAGTAGAAGTTAAGAAATTACTTGAGATTAGATTGTCAACTTCAAAGAACATATCGAACAAAGGATTAAGGATTAAACCTTGAGAATCCTTAGGGTCAAATAGTGAGTTCTTAGTAAGTCTCGTTTCTTTACCGTTCTTGTCAACCAGTTTAGCTATGATAATCTCAGCTGTATCAGGGTCTACCCATTTAGATTCATAGTCTGGACCAGCCCAGATACTATACCTCTCAGACTCGCTTGAACCATGTATGAATTTATTCAACACAGGGTCAATTTCACCTCTCTTATCATATAAGAAGAACTTATTGTTATTGAGCAAGTCTCTAGCAAATTTCTTCTTCTCTCTAAGAACCTTAGCATTATAAATGCTTCTTGTTTTAGCATCATCTAAGAACATTTCAAAGTAATGCTTTAACAATTTATTAATTCCAAGAGTGCCTTTACCAGAGAAGTGAATTTGGTCAATAACTTCAGTATTAGCTTCCTTAGCAAGTAACATATACAAGTCTTGAGGAGAGTTAGCTAAAGCCATCTGGCTCTGCATAATCTGCTGATATTCAGCTTCATTCTCTGGACTAACTGGAATACCTTTAGACCTAAAGAACTCTACATCCTTCTTCAGTTTATACTTAGCATTGATAGCATCAAACACTCTCTCAGCATCACTAAATGTAGTAATGTTTGATATACCCAACATAGGTAGTATCGGAGCTAATGTCTGTTGATAGTCAGCTAACAAGTTAGTTCTCATAACTCTGTACATCTGAGCCATAGAAGCATAGTGAACATTTCTAATATCCTCAGCAGTAGATTCTGTAATTCTCTTACCTCCTACATTACCTCCAGTAGTTTCATCAAATGTTGGAGTTAGCACTTGCATACCATCAATTCCAATCAAATAATGTCTTGACTTATCTGAATATACTGTAGGTTGAATATAGAACTTACCAGCCATATCACCATCCTTATTAAGGAATCCAGACCAGAAGTCATATAGAACTGAACTATGAGCAATCTCTGATGAGAAGAACTTAGCACTAGACTTAGTTACAGACCTATCCTTACTTTGGGCTTCCTTCTTTACAGTAGTACCAAATATAAGGTTAGGATTCTTAACAAAGATACTTCCTAATGAGGCTACATTGTAACCATATCCAGCGAGGTGTTTAGCTTCCAGCCAATTTACCTTAGCAGTATTAATAAGGTTTGTTAAACCATTATTAGATATTGAGTCACCAGATAGGTCACGAGAATAACTCTTTGCAGCTTCACCATTAACTAACATACGTGCCCTAGCTAAATCCCTTACAATATTAGCTTGGTCAGCTATTACAGTCTTTAGTGAACCAGTTTTCTTGTCGAATAGAGTAGTCTCCTTACTATATGCTTCGGGGAAGCATTCAGCTACAGAAGCCTTGTCCATTGTGCCATCTGTTAACTCCTTCTCTATTTGGTTATGCATTAAAGAACGCCCACCTAACGCAGCAAGTTGCATTATAGCACTTATATCAGAGCCAGCTTCTACAATCTCTCTAAAAGCATCAAGTATTTCGGGTTGTAATCCAAGTGATTGGTACAAGGTGTCATCTAAGAACTCAGTTAAAGCTCTTACAAGGTCTGTATCTCCCTCAGCAACCATGCGGTCCATTTCATTTAAAGATAAAGGAGATTGATTTCTGTTAGAATCAACAGTAAACACAGATATTCCTCTACTGCTATTATTAGCATGAACAATATGTAGTGTATGACCGTTCTTAGTAGTATATCCTGGGATTCTAATACTAAGTTTAGCCCCATTTCTTCTAACTGAATACTTATCAAGTAAGTCTTTCCTATACTCAGTTGATAGAGTGTTATTGATATTATTGATACCTTTCTCAATAATCAACTTATGACTATTAAGATTGTTATCCTTAACATCAAATATCTCTATGTTACCAGAGTCAGATGGTCTATACCCAATATAATTAGTAGACACAGTCTTATCAATCATACCAGATATAAAATCAACTAAGTTCTGACTAAGAACACTATCACTACCTTCTGCATACTCTTTGTTGATAATCTCTGTTAGAGAATACTCAGAGTCTCCATAAACATCAAAGTTGTTCTTATAGAACCTTCTTTGTACTGAGAATATAATGTCCTTATCATGGGCAGTTAATCCCCTAGTGTTAGTTTTAAGTGCAGTATCAATCAATTCTGGGATAAACTTGTTAGGTGCAAACCTAATTTTGTTTGCAATCTCAGAGAAGATTGGAATGTTCTTAAGTTTATTGAAGACATAGGCAAAGTCCTTTACCTCCAAATAGTTGTTAAATTTATTCTCTCCAGTTGGATAATGTAATACAGGAGTTTGTTCTACCAATATCTTAGTGATGTTACCCATTTCAGATAAAGCATCTACATCGTCAGAACTTCTCCATGTCTTTACTAGGTTAGAATTGTCAAGCAATTTATACTTGTCATTTTCTACATCAGTAAAAGAGTCTACATATCTTTGGTCAATAGTTATAGTCTTACCCAGTAAGGTCTTTAACAATGTATCAAAGTTATTTAGTATTACATACGAGTTGTATGCTCTTAATGCCTTAGAACTCTTAAAGCTACTTGTTCTTGTAGCATATAGATGATTAAGGTATGTAGCATTAAACTTATCACCAAAGAGAGTATCAGCCAACTTTTGTACAACTGAGAACTGTCCAGTATATTTACCATCTTCGTCATATAACAGTAGAGAATTGTCGAAATCGACTTTAGCCTCTTCTGCATATATCTTTAAATCTGTCAGCAACCTATTAAATAGAGCGGCTAAGTTCTTATTAAATTCCTGAGAACTTCTAACTATTCGCCCCTCTTTAAAATCTACAAGGAATGATGATATAACACTACGTCTTAGCTCATCTTGCATTAGATTTCGAGGCTGTTTAGCACTTCTATATAGGTTATTGATAGTAGAAGAAGTAATCTTTTCTTGATAATCAATTAAAGACTCTTCCTTAATGTCCATGTTTAAATTAGCAGCAGCCTTATTAGCTGGAGCTACACCTGCCTTTCTAAGGTCAGTAATTCGTAAATCCTTTGTTTCTTCTAACTCAGTTAATAGAGCTAGTTGGACATTATCTTCAAACAACTCAGCCACATCTCTAGCTTCAGGAATCCACTCATTGATGATGTCTGATATTACACTTATAGAACGCTCATCGTCTAAGACAAGAGTAGGGGAAAGGTCTTCCCCCAGTCTCTTGAACTTAGCCTCTAAGGTTATCAATTCAGCATCATTGAAGACACTGTTTAACGAATCAACAATAATCTCTTTTTTGTCATTAGTAACAATACAACGCATAATTCTTTGTTTAATTACAAGTTCCTAATATGTTATTTATGGCATCCTTGTTATTAGCATAATCTGATAACAATGAATCCCATTCACTCTTTAAGTTGGACGGAGCCATGGAGAATGCTTTAGCAACTAGTACCTTAGCTCTAGTGTATTCCTTAGTACCTAAATCTCCAGAAAGTAGTATATTTATACCTTCCTTTATTTTGGGAACTAATGGTGCACTGACACCTTTAACTAGCTCATTAAGTATTTTCTCTTTTCTTGCTTCCAACTTTTGTGTCTCAGCTTCAAGCTTTGCTAAGTTCTCAGCTTTTTGACTTTCATCAGTAGCTGGATTTTGGATTTCACTGTAAGTAACCTTACCTGTACTATCCATTGTCCATTGATATGGTTGCAAATTTACCTCAAATTTTCCAGAATACAAAGCACTACCTTCATTTCCATCAACACTAATGTTGGTTACTGGCTGATTAAGTAATCCTCTTAGTACTCCTCCGAGTGTGTTAAACTTCAGTTGCATACTACCTTGTGGAGTAAGATTTCCTTGTACACTAAGAATGAAACCTTCAGTATTAGAATCTACCAGACCCTCTTTCCTGTCAGCTACCATCTTCTTAATAGTAGTATAAATTGAGTTTGCAATGTCCTTATCAAGAGCTGGTTTATTTGTTGGTATTGACTTAGCAACTATATCAGAAGCCATCTCAAACACTCCCTTGAACTGTTCATCATACTCGAACTTAGCTTTGGCAGCCAAAACAGCTTTAGCATTGTCCATAGTATAATTCTGTTCTACTGGTCTTAGAGTTGGTTTACTAGACATATATTGTTCAATACCATTCGCAAGCCTTTGCAAAGCTTCACCAGTGATAACAAAATCTGGAGTCTGTGCTTCCACATCCACCGTAAAGTTGTTAACCATATTAATAGCGGGGTATGCCATTGACGTAGCTAAACCACCACCTTCAGCACTGCCCTTATAAACAGGAGTATAATAGATACCCTCTTTAAAGGAACTTTGCTCATAATTTTGAAGAACCCTAGTTACAGTTCTCAGTAAGTTCTGAGATTTAGCATCAGTTCTTAAAGAATAATTCTTAGAGTCTGTTCTAAATTCTGCAAAGTAATTATGGAATAACTTAGCAAGTGTGAATGAGTATGAGTCAGCAAACTCTGCTAAGATTTCTCCATCCTTATAGCTCTTCAAATTTTCAAGATAGTTATCAAACCTATTAAGTACAGCATTATTTAGCTTATCTATTGCTGCCTGAGAAACTTCACCAGTAAGCCCCCATTCTGCATTAGTTGTTGCTAACTTTTCAGCATCATTTTTACCATAGATTCTATTAACAGCAGAAGCCATCATTGAATCTAGGCTACTAATTAGCTCTATTGCTCTATTACTAGGTATGTCCACCTTTCCAGTTTCGTATCTGAACTTATCTCCTTCAACAATAGATACACCATGTACTGTTTGACCAGTAACCAAGGCAGTCTTTAAATCTAAGTCAAATTGTAACAAATTCATGAAGATACGAGCAGCAGTATATTTATTTCCTGGAGGACTAAACATCTTTGCATTGCCAGTCTTATTAGCTAACTCTCTTCTGAAAGCACTAACTCCATTAATATACTCCTCAAAGTTGACGCCTATTGGGTCGAGTTTAACAACCTTAACCACTTCGTCTAACTTGTCAGCATCTTTATTTCCCCTTGTCTCCATCCATGCTTCTGCAAGAATATTAGGGTCATTCAGAGCTTTTATTCCTTTGTAGGTAAAGTCCTTCTTGGTGGTTACGAATGCGACCGCCTTACCTGATAATGACTTATCATAGAAATCGTTATCAACACCTACATTAGTCATAATGAAGACATCAGATACTATTCTTGATTTGGCGTTCTTGAACTCACTAAATGGAGTCCTTCTAACATTCCCTCCAAACTTGTCAATGTCTTGACCAAGTTCATTTACCTTACTAATCTTAGTGTTAGAAATAATATTAGGACCTAATGCAAAGTCAGTTCCTAATGGGATGTACACTGTACGTCTAGCATTCTTAGCCACCTCGTTACCATCAGCAAGTAGCTTACTTAACCTCTGCCATTTAGACCTGATGTTCTTATCCTCTCCAACATAGTTCTGAACCCAGTTATCTAAGGTAAATTCACCAGGAAGAACCCCAATAGTAAATTCTGCAACTGGATTACCACTTCTGTCTTTAAGAGTGTAGACCACTAACTTCCTATTAGGAGTAGTTTTATCACCCATCTCGACAGTCTGGTCAGTTTGTTGATAGAACGCATTGACATACTTAACCTGCAGCTCTCCAGTAGTAGCTGATGCTATCTTTGAAGCTGGAGGAAACTCCCTCACCAATTTCTTAACATTTGATAGTGCAGCACCATTAGTTTTAGCAAACATTACAGCACTTCTAACATCTGCAAGTAATGTAGTAGCAGTGTTATAAGTATTAAATGGAACCTTGACTGAGCCATTTCTAAATGTATCTAAGTCAAGTAGAGCTTGCAAGTCACTCTTAGTCTCATCCACAAGTTCACCAGAAGTACTCTTGTACTTTCTACCAGAATTAATAATGTTTACATTATTGTCAGCATCTACTGCTACAGAGCCTTGAGACATTTCTAAACCAATACCAGACCTATATCCAGCAAAAGTATATACTTTGAATCCAGGGTCATCTTTAGCATACCACTGAGCTTTCTTTTGGGCTTCTAAATCACTCTCAACACCCTCCTCACTTGCTTGAGCCTCTTCAATCAAGACTTGCTGTAAGTCAGGTCTTTTACCACCTTCTGGCAATATAACTGGCTTAGTAGGTTCAGTAGATAAATGAACTGAAACTCCCAACATAGTATCAATCTGCTCTATAGGTTGCTTATGATACTCTGTTTTGTCTTGTGTTGCAAGAACATAATCAGTTCCATCTACTGACATAATCCGCCATTTACTACCATCATTCATCTGAATCCAAGTACCTTCTCTTAGTTTAGGTACTATTACTGGTTCATTAGTAACAGGTTGACCACCTGGAACTACAGGAGCAATAGCTGGATTAGATGGAGTACAACCTTTAAGTATTTCCTCTAACGCTCTTAGTCTCTTTTCCTTATAATCTGCAAGAGATTCATCAGTATAAGATGTTGGAGCATTATAGTCACTTTCTACAAAGGCATTTGGATTAACTACTTCAGTTAGATGGTTATCAATAATGATAGTACCTTCCTCTGAACGAGTTGCAATAGTATATAAGCTCTTAATAAAATCAGCCACTTCTATACTAGCCTCAGCAGTTTCACCATTCATAGTTCTCTTCTTGCTCCAATCAACATCAACAATGAAGTATTTAGCCTCACTACCTTGTGCGGAGTCTTCAGTAAAGAACTCTATTTTATCCTTCTTCTCAGAAGGTAATGAGTTAAGCATCTTATAGGTATCTGACTCAGTATTATCGTAGATAAATCCTATTGTTTCTCCCTCTTTCAAAGTAGATAACATTAGGTCTAAGTCACTAGAATCTAAAGAACCTTGGACTTTTTCTCCATGTACTCCAGATTCATCTTGTGTATATTTTACCTCAAGATTATTACCTATAAATGACCACTTCTCAGCAATAGACATATCAGTTTTAGTTGCCCTAAGTGGTTCAATCAATGCCCTAATATTATTAAGATTGTCTCTCTTATTAGTATTAGAAGCTCTCATTGAAACTGTTAACTTAGGAGAAGATATACTGAATGTAGTTGAGAATGTGTTGTAAACAGCTACATCATCATTTCCATCCTTTAAACGCCATAGTTGACTCTTACCACTCTGTTCAGTGTCTCCTAACATTACTACTGCTACATTGTTCTTTGCAGCAAAATCAGAGATTACTTGTAATTCTCCATTAGTGAAGTGAGTAGCCTCATCAATAAATAATACAGATGGTAAATCATCCTTACTATACTCTCTTTCATCAAGACCAGTAATTTCAACGTGTCTAATATCAGAAGGAGATACTACAATACTCAAATTAGCAGCATCATTTACATAATCAGGAGATACTCCTAATTTAGCAAATAATGTTTCCTTAGTAAATGACGTGTTATGCTCAGCCCCAATCTCATCAGCTAAGTTATCACTTTGCTTTTGGCGAGGTCCAGCTGTCCAAGTCTTTACGTTAGGATTTACAGCTTTAAGCATTTGATATACTGTTTTAACAACAGCTCTAGTCTTACCTGCTCCAGGAACACCTTCAATAAATACTGTGTTCAGAAGAGGAGTACCTTCAAGGTGGTTCGGAATATCAGCAGCTTTAACTACATTGTTAATGAATCTTCTATTAGATGCTAATGTATAAGCTATTCTAACAGCAAACTCTTGAGTAGCTATAGGTGCTAACTTAGATGTATCACTCTTAATAACTGTATAGTATTGTGATAGGAAATCAGAACTCTTAACCCCAAGGATACCACTAGCATAAGCTAACTTCTCAGCATCACTAAGAGCTTTAGTAACTGACCTAATACCTTCACTTCCCTTTGCAATACCCTTATGAGATAGTCCGCCATCAAATAAGATAGATTTAATAGCTTCTACTTGGTCTTTACCATGAGATATTTCTTGGAATCTATCATAAAGAGCATCCTCGATAGCCACCCTTTCCTTTTCCATTGCTACATAATCTTCATCAGATACATCCAACGTCCTGTCTTGGTCTTCAGTAAACTGTCTTAGAGTAGTAGCATTATTAATAGCTTCCCTTACTTTGTCATTTAGTAGTACTTCACCATCAATTCCCTTTAGCTGTGGTTCCCCATCAACCATTTTAGTATATAGGAAACTATTCTCATCACCCACAACGTCATAGAATAGATAGTTCATATTTACTGATGTTCTTCTTTGCTCCTTTAACTGAGATTCTTTATTCAAGTTAGATAGTTTCTCGATAAAGTCTAACTTACTCTCAATTCTATCTAAGTCTCTGTTCATTATAGTAGCAACTTCAGAATCAATCAGCCCTAACTCTGGAGCATCTTCAATACTATTCTTTTGATAAAACTCTTTTAGAGTTACATTAAATCCAAATGGATTAGATGCATCTAAGTTATCGTATTGAGAAGCATATATAATAGACCTGGCAGCTGATATAATCTTCCTTGCATCCTTTATTTGCTCTTGCTGTAGCTTGTTATCTAATGCAAAGTCAGAGATATGTACTTCATTGAACTGACGCTCTAAATCCTGCAATAGGTCAAATACATTAGTCTTCTTACCAATCACATTAATTCCTATCTTAGATAGAGTATCATATAATGGATTAGTCTTTGCAGTATCAAGCTTCTTTAATAAGGCATTTGCATCGTTAAGAATAGGAAGGTTCTGAGCTAAAGTTGAATTGCTTTGACTCTTTATATCACCAATGATAGTGTTCAGCATATTCTGCTGTGCATCATCAAGACCTTCAATGGATTTTAACTTCTCGACTAACTCTTGGGTTTTCTCCTTTATGTTAGCTATAGTTAAATCTTGGTCAACCCAATTACGGATTGCATCTCCAGCCTCTTCACTTACAGCATAGTAAGCATCCTCCATGTCCTGATGGTATATATCTCTATTTACAGTTACAACCTGTTCAGTTAGCCTTCTCATAGAGTCAGCTATCTCCTTATCAATATATCCATTAGCCATGAATACGTCAGCGGCTTGATTTAGCTGCCTAACCAACACAGCACCGTTAGAGATTGCAGAACCATCAACCGTAGGCATAGTATAAGTTAAGAACCTTGATATTTCATCAAATGGATGTTCCTTAGCTTCATTTATTCTCGGTTTCTTTAGACTCTCAGCCTTCTCGATTATATCTTCATCAGTAGCATTCTTACTTCCGAACATATCACCAAGTATGTCTGATATAGTCATAGGAGTAACATTACCATCAGCATCGGTCAGAGATAGATTGGCACTATAGAAGTTCCTTTTTAGTTGAGCATATTGCTTATATCCCAACTCTCCTGCTTCTTGGAAGATAGGAGATAGCTTCTCGTTCATATTACGGAATACATCATATGCCATATCTAACTTAGAATTGGCATCATACTGTAGGTAATCGTTGTAGTCCTTTTTAGCTTTAGCTATATCATCTTCAGATAATGCTTCGAAGTCTTTGTTATATTTGGACTCTGCATACATTCTGAAGTTCATATCAATAAATGGCTTACTAATCACAGGATTAGTAGAGAACATCATCATTCCTAAATACTTACCTCTCTTACCAGTATGTAAGAACTCATATTGTTCCTTCTTAGCATCATCTATTTGTTGTTGAACAGCAGCCGTAGCGTTGATTTTATCAATCTTACTGTGTAGGGTTAAAAACTTATCAGCAAGGTTATTGAAGTCTTGTAAAATTTTACCAGCAGAAGGAGCATTCTTGAATAACTCCTGATACCTTAACTCAGATAACATTTGCTTATCAAGTAAAGTAGCATCAGATAGCTTCATTCCCTCAACAGATAGAACTTGTTCAATGTTGCTCACATAATCCTTCATTAGACTATATATAGCATCATTTTGATTATCTTTATCGGTTCCTTGTTGATATGCATACTTATCACCCACCTTATCAACCTTAGTTGCAGATAGGTTTCTATCACCAAGCACTCCTTTCTTCTTCATATCCTCCAAAGCCTTGTAAATCTCTTCACCACGACCTTGTCTGATTAGATAGATAAGTTCTTGATTAGCCTGCATATTACTAGGATCGTAGGATTTTCTAATCTTAATATCATTAGTACCTTGGAACATACCACCACCGATAGCACCTCCAAAGAATGACATACTATAACGAGAAGCCATATCATTAAAAGCGGATAGCCTTCTTTCGTTACCAGTAAAATATGAGATAGCATTAAATGTTGCTTTAGTAACATCATATAATACTTCCTCAGTTACTTCTTCTACACCTTCTGCAAGAGCATTAGATAGAATAGAAGTAGAGCCGTCAGCAATAGCTTTGTAGTTATTCTGAGCAAAGGACTTTGCACTATTAAACAACTTAGCAAATACATTCTTAGTTAACTCCTTAGATTCAGATTTAACTGCATTAGTAGATATGCTTTGCTTTGCTTGCTGATTTACATCTTGGATAAGTTTTTTGATTTGAGCCTTATCCATCCTCAATTCTGGAAGTACATGTTCTCCAATATCACTAGCCATTAGAGCATACATTCCAGCCATATATCCCCAGAACACAGCAGCAGCTTGTTCATCAGATGCTCCTTCTTGTTTAGCATCACTAAAAGCATTATATGAAGCTGTACCAGTCATATAAAGACGAGATAGGTGTTTACCCCAGTTCTCGTAACTCTTCATATAATTCTGACCCCATATAGTAGCTTTAGCTAAAGCTTCTTTCTGTATAATATCAAGACTACCTGTAGCCTCTAAGGACTTTAATACCTTAGGAATATCCTTAACAGCAGTTTGAGTATACTCTTCTGCCAACTTAGTTATTTGCTTATCCAACTCTGACGGAGTACCATTCTTAGATGATATGCCGTAAGACTTAAATAATCTTGGGGCATTAGTGAATATCCACCTCTGTTCATATAGCTGTTTAGCTACATCGCCAACCATATTAAGGATGTTCTCAGCTGCCCAAGGGTGTTGCTTAGCATACTCAGATGTTCCGCTATCCATAGAATATGCAAATCCTTCTAACTTATTAGCCCAGTCAGTAGATGCTCCAGCTAATCCAAATGTAGTCTTATATATAATAGGTAACACTTTAGCTAACTCATTAGCAATACCTAATCCAATATATACTGGTTCTACATAAGGCACAAACATAGGAGCAATCTTAAATGTATTCTTCATTATACTTCCGAATACACTCTTATCTAAGCTATCTGAATCGAAGAAGTCATATTTATTAGCCTTAGAACCATCAGTAGTTAGAACGTCAAATGGAGATAGTATTTGTCTACCATAAGGCTCTCTACTACCTAATTTTTCATAGTAGTAAGTACCTTCGTCGTTTAGTTTTAGCTCACCTTTCTTGTGCCATACCTTTCTATTGGTTTCTGGGTCAATATGATAATCATCGGAGTCCCATTGAGCTAGGGCTACTGGTTGGAACCAATTCCTACCTAACCACGCATCATTAGGAGATTCATCCCACTCACCTGTCTCTGGGTCATATACCTTTTGAGTCTGAGCTATTTCAGCAGCAGTGAGGGTTCTATCACTAGTGAACCCTACTTTCTCTACTCCCATCTTCCTTCTGTCAGGATTGAATATCCTATTGATTTGAAACTCAGGTTGAGTTCTTTTACTAGCTTCCTTAGGTGCCCAAATATTATTAAATCCAAAGGTAGCCTCATCCATTACAGTCTCATTAAACGTATTATTAGCTAATAGTTGATATGACTCTAATGCACCATCATAGAATTGGTTAAACTTTGCATTATCAAAGTTACCGTCACTATCCTGGAATTGTGGATTTGATTGTATAATCTTGTTATTAGCATAGACTTCTCTATCTTCAATGGAAGTGTTATTACCATCAATCCCTACCGCTTTAAAATCGGATAAAGAGAAACTAGGGTTCTGTAACACATTCAACATCCAATCATTCGGCTTCTTATTGTCCATTTAATAATTGACTTTTAGTTATGTTGTTGTTATATGCCTGTCTAGCGTTACGGAGTTGTTGTTCTTTTGCTATTTCCATCATAGCTCCTTCATCCTTAATCCATGAGAAGTTACCAGATGCTGCACCTGCTAGACTCGGAGAGTCATAAATAGGTACATAAGCAATAGTTCTATATAGGTCTCCCATATCCATAGGGTTTGACTTAGTACCTAATGTTGCACTTATCTGTGCTGTTAACCTATCATCTGTGATAGGCATAAAGAAGTCAGAGTTATCGTCAGGGTCTTCAAAGGTTTCATCATCACCAATAACTGATATGCCTGCAAACCTCATAAAGTTATCCCTATTAAAACTACCATCTTCATTAAAATATCTATTCAGACCTCTTTCTTGGAATACCTGATTTACTTCAGCTTTAGTAACATCCTTACCTCTCTTATTGATTTCATCCACAGCTGCCTTGTAAGCACCTATAACATCGAAATCAGGAACAGCTTGTCCATTTTCATCAAGAGTATAAGGTAATTCCATTGTAGATACTCCAGTACCGTCATAGTATAGCTGATTAAGCTTAGTGGCATCAAGTCTTTGTTTACCAACATGGACAGCATCCTTATTAACTACACTACCTAATTGACCACTTAAAGCTCCCATTAAGGAAGTCGGACCAATAGGTTTACCATCACTACCTGGAATGAATGGTAACTTCTGTGCCTGTACATCAATAGCATAGTTACTACCAAAACTAATTCTTGCATTCTCTTTAGGAAGACCATCTCCAGTTATAATCATCATAGGAATATCAAATGCCCTAGTCTTCTTGTTGCCCTTCTCATCAGTATTAGCACCATTAGTAGCTTGCTTGTCATAGTTAACTCCAAGTTCTTCAGTAGAACTGATTCCAGATTGTATCATGCTAGTAATGATTTCTAACGGACCAGTCTTTAAATCTAGTCCAGATTTCCTGGCATAGTCTTGCAATAGAACTTTTTGATTAGCTGGTAATGTTGATAATATATAATTCAAAGCATATTTGGCTTGAGCATCCTGTGATATAGATTTAGAATTAATCTTATACACACCGTCTGCACCTTCCTCTAATAGCTTATCAATTCCTGCCTTAGCTTTTCTTTCATCCTTAGACCTAAAGTATTCATTAGCTCTTGTATTAGAACCTAAATTCTTAATCGCTTCCCATATTGTCTTATTAATTTGTTCAATACTTGTGCTGTTAGCAATAGCAGTAATAGCATTACTGTTAAATGCTAATCCTTGACTATAGGCTCTATTCTCAGCCATTTGACCAACTGTTAAGGTTTGCTCACCTTCCTCTAATTGGCTTATAAATTTCTTAGTAACTTGACCATCTGGACTAATTGCAAATACTCTACCGTCTGTATCAATAGCTGTTTCTTTAAGAGCATTGTTCTTAGTAGCTTCTTGTATGGCTCTATTATACTCTTCCTTATTCATAGCTATTTTAGGTAATATCTTTAACAGTGCTTTATATTGGGCTGCACCGTTAGTCTTTTCAAATGGGTTAGACATTATGGACTCAGAGAACAACCCAGATTGGTCTAAGAATTGCTCTACATCACTTGGTAAGCCCTTCTCATAAAGCATCTTCACCATATTTTTATCTAGTAAACCAAACCCTCCTTCTGATTCTCCTCCAGTTGCTTGTTTAGCATCTGATGTGCTATACGGAGCAGTTGGTTGAGGTCTTGGAACATTAGTGTAGCTAACAAAGGGTGGAATACCTCCACCCTGTTGTAGCTTATCTATATTAGAAGTTATTCTCATGACATTGCTTTCTTTATTAACTCAGAAGTTAGAGAAGACATAGACATTATCAGTTTGTTATGTTCTCTCTTAGATTCCATAATATCTTTGTGGAACTGCTTATTGTCTTCAAGCAATCTCTTATTAAAATCTTTAGCTCTTTGTAATTTCTCTCTGTCAGCGGCACTTAGTTTACCTCCAGACTTAACATATGGAGTCTTTATAGAAGAGTTTTTCTTAACTTGGAACATATATGGAGAACCCATTATTCCTCTTCTCTTATCCAGTAAGAACTGAGATACATTATCATTAAGAGATTTTCTTCTACTTACTAACGATTTATACTCATTAGCTGCACCGTATGCTTTATAAGCATTGTTATAATCCTGGGTTAGTCTATCGAACTCTGGAGAGTAAGTTCTTTCAGCTTCTCTCTGAGCTTCTTCCATATCTAATTGTTGGTCCATAGCCCTCTTCTGTGCGAATTGGTTCTCAACCCCAGCTAAATAAGGAGCAATAACATTTTGATAGTTAGATGTAACTCTAGCTGCATCAATCTGTTTCTTAGCTGCATCAATTTGATTCATTGAAGCTCTGTTCCTATTAGCTACATCAACTCTCCTTGCCTTAGCAGCATCAGATTCTTGCTGTCCTAACATTCTAGTCTTATAGAACATTTCTGCATCTTGTAGACCACCTTGGAATCTAGCTTGACCTGCTCTACCACTAGCTTCTAATTCTCCAGCAAGCTGAAGTGAAGCATCAGAAGTTCTAGGTCTAGCTGCAACAGATTCAAGATTACCTGCCTGTTGTTCAGCATTAGTTGTAGCCTGGAAGTTACCTTGCAATGGAACAGTGTTTTCGAATGTGTCTAATAAAGTAGGTTTTAATCCTTCTTTATACAACTTAGCTGCTCTGTTGTTAGCTGCCAATCCGCCGACCATTCTACCTAATGCTATTACATCCTCTGGCATTACTCCAAGATTGAAACCTTTACCTTTCTTAGGTGCAGCTCCCTTAATAGCTGAAGGGTTAGTAGTTGCAGGAGTCTTAGGAGTTACAACAACCTCTGGTAATTCAACAGGTTTTTGCTCTAATCTCCTTAGTCTATAAGCACCGTTACCCTTATCATAGAGTTCCATTCCTCTAGTTGCTAACTGCTTATTAAAACGAGCAACATCTTCTGGAGACATTCCTCTTGCAAGTGTTCTGTTACCAGTTCTATCACCAGCATATATATCAAATCCAGAGTTACCTTCTGTAGTACCATAACCTACAATACCCTTTCTGATTAAATCATCAAAGCCCTGATTAGTACCTCTAAAAGTAATCTGTCTATGTTTAGCTAATGGGTCTTGTACTGAATAATTGTACTTACCTCCGAAATAATCACCTGTCTTAGATGTTAGTTGGTCGTAAATATCTTCACCACCGTTAAATGCTAATATATAAGAATCAACTACGTCATCTGGACCCTCATGTTGAGATGCCCATCTATCATAATCAGCAATCCAATCATAGTTGGCTAAAGCATTAGCTCTATTCCAATTAGACATATCTTTAGCTTTGATTCTTCCTACAGTGTTACCACCTTGTAAGAATTGGACGATACCTCCCTCAGCCTTTTTAGTAACTCTATCATCCCTTGAAGTTTTCTTCTTCTTAGGTTTATGTGGCAATGCATTATTTCTACTCCTCTCTTTCCTGCTCTCAGAAACCTGTAAAGATTTCCGTACATTTTTTTGAGTTTCTGTAAATAAATCTATAGGGGCTGGTTTAAACCTTGATGCTGTATGTAATGTTCTAGCTATAGAAGATACTGCATCAACAGCTTCATTCACTGTTTTAGGGTCCACTTCTTTCTTAGCTGGAGCATAACCCCAATCTTTTAACCATTTTGGACCTTTCCAACCCTTCCAGTTGTGTCCCCAATCATTATTAACAGCACCTCTCCAGATACCCTGATTAGAAAACTTAGTTGGCTCAAGGATAGTACCATCAGGAGCAGTTCTCCTCATAGCATCTGTATTGATTACAGTATTCTTATCAACATCAGGAGTTCCTTGATAAGCTCTCCTAACATCATACCATTTCTTGAATGTTGTTGGAAGTTGTTCGCCTTTTGCACCTTCTACAGCTTGTAAAGCTTCATTCTGACCTTCAATACCAGAAGCTCTCTTTATTCTCTGGAACTCCTCTTCTGACATTTGAACTTGCTTACCAGATTTAGTTGTAACTGTTCTAGTAGTAGTTCCATATTTATGTGTATTGATTTTGTTCTTTGCAGCAGCAGCTCCCCAACGAGTAACACCAGCAGCAGCTGTTAGACCGTTAGCTAATGCTTTCCAATCATCTACAGTCATTTCCTTAGCACCCTTATCCTTTAGTTTATTAAAGGCTTGCATTGCAGGTGCAAATGATGTAGATGCACTCCAAATTGTAATCAACTTAGGAGCAACTTTTAGTAGATTCTTTACAATCTTACTACCTTTACCAGCAGCTCCTAAACCTGGAATCAGACCTACAAGGTCCATTCCTAATCCAGCCCCAGCATTTAAGAATGCAGAACCTACTCCCACACTCTCATCAGCCAAGTCAGCTGTAAAGTTTCCTATTGTACTACCTACTCCAAGTGCAGCTGATGCGGCTGTACCATATCCTGGAACAAAGGAAGCTATCATTGAACCAACATCAGCACCAGCAGATACTAGTCTAGCATAGTCTTCATATTCCCAATCCTGCCCATCAGCCATAGGTTTTCTTTCACCTGCTTCTACTTGTTCTGGGGTTCTATCAGTAGCCTTAGCTTTGGCTTGTATTTGTTGCTTCTTCTCCTCTTTCTTCTTAGCAAACTGTTGCCTATACTTTAGGTAGGCAGCTTCTTTGGTATCACCCCCACTTTGGAATTTAACTACACCTCCATTCTCTTTCTTAGCAGGATGTCTTTTGTCGTACTCTGGGTGAGCTAGCAACTTCTTGTAAGAATCGTTAGCTAGCATTGAAGTTTCTTTATATTGCTTAGTACTAGGATTATAGGATACGAATGACCAGTTATCATAGTTGTAAGTTCCTGGAATACCATAGTTTCCATCCCCCAAATCATCTAAGTATCCCGACTGAATAGCCATGTCTAGATTGTTAGCTAGATGTTGTGCTGTAACATCGTTTCCTCCTTGCATTTGTTTCAACTCACCTCTAAAGTATTTAGGATTTAAGGCAGCTTGCATATACTTAACAAACCCACCATAGTTATCCCCATATTTAGAGCTGATAAACTCGTTTTGTTTCTCTGGATTATAGGTAGTGTTACTTGCCACATACCCACTTATAGTTCCTTTGAACGGGTTCGTAGTAGCATAATCATTAAAGAATGCATCCCTTTCTCTATTATATATATCTTCTTCGTTTGCTTTAACAATAGCTGCATTTCTATCAGCTTCTTCTCTTTGTTTACGTTGGATATATGCTGATTTAGCTTCAGGAGTCGTAGCACCTGCTGCTTCTGCCTCAGCCTCCCATGCTTTCATCCTACTTTGTTCTGGAGTAGGTTCAGTTTGTACTGGAGCTTCCTTTAAGAACTTATCCAAACCACTACCACCTAATGTAGCAAAGGTATTATAATCATCATTATCTAACGTATTATTAGAAATGGCTGTACTAAATGCCCTTCCACGAGTAGCTAAATCTTCTGCACTGTTAATTCCAGTGTCAGTCCAATCATAATCTTGGTATAATTGATTATAGTCTGCATTATTGAAGATGTCTCCCAATAGTGCATTACGGTCTTGCTCACTTCTGTTTTTGAACCAGTTACCGAAATCTATATCGTTACCACCATACCATCTTTTAGAAATCTCTTTAGTTAGGAAGTCGTTAGTATTAAACTTTGACTTAGGCTTAGCTGCTGGCTCAGTGTATTGTTGCATCTGATTGATGTAGTCTAGTGCATAGTCCCCAACTAAATTAAAGGTATTATTAGTAGTATCCTTCTTACGTCCTATCCAGTTTTTATCAAACTTTCCAGTACTAGCCATACTACCTGTTGCATCAGAGAATGTACCATCACCATTCATACTAACAGTTCCATTCTCAATACCTTTAATAAACTGGTTAGCAGAGTCTCTGAATGAAACTGCTTTGTCTCCGCTAAGATTATTATTCTTTATATAGGTATCTATATTCCTATATAGTCCAGCAACTAAATCAGCCTTATTGTACTTACCAACGCCACTTCTCTCGAATAGTTCTGGCTTAGATTGTTCTATCTTACCAGAGTTCTCAAATTTTCTTATTACTTGTGACATATACTATGTATAACAAAAAAGGAGCATATAATTAATATACGCCCCTTCTTACCTTGTTGACTAATTATCTTACTCTTACTAGTCTAGCACCTTTTCTTGCAAAAGTTGGTTCCTCTTGAGGAGCTTGTTCTTGAGCAGCACCACCTTGAGCGATTTGCATTAGGGCTTGACACACAGCCATCGCAGCTTCACAATTCTGTGTTTGAACTGCCTGAGCAGCCACTTGTAGAATCTGTTGCATTGGGTCTTGTCCACCCTCAGCAGGTGCACCACCTTCTGCTGGTGCTCCCTCAGCGGGTGCTCCTCCTGCTGGTTCAGCACCAGGTTGAGGTGCAGCACCACCTTGTTGGAATTTTTTAA
>ERZ1027217.187-NODE-187-length-34013-cov-16.021792_pt1 | contig 34013 bp, 29 predicted proteins | sample MGYA00519268_ERZ1027217 | MGnify/ENA primary metagenome ERZ1027217 (study PRJEB26926, sample SAMN06164537) | human gut metagenome | biome: ENVO:00009003; feature: ENVO:2100002; material: ENVO:00002003 | host: Homo sapiens | place: USA | collected 2012 ...
TGGACAGGCGGGAAAGCCTATAAAATGGGGAAAGTTAGAGGAATAATTATATAAACTCCAGTTGTTTTTCCTTTAACATATCAGACAGCGAATGCTTATGATACATTACCTGTGATGAATCAGATATGTCAAATTCACTTAATTTATCTCTTGCTATATTGACTTTTTCCCATACTCCATCAGCATTTTTTTCATAATATACAACTGTCAACTCAGCCTTTGAATAATCAGCTCCATCTACATTTAAAAGCAGGCAATAGCCCTGTCTCTTCTGAATTTTCATTAACCCTTCCGGGTACTGTCCATTTGTTTCGGATTTATCCCCTGACGCAACATAAATAATTGAATTACCATTGCTATGCTGTTCAAGAATAGTAAATTTATCATCAGATAAATTACGGTATTCATTGCAAAAAGATAAAGCTACCTTCTTTTTCGCTGACAGAAATGTAAATTCATATTTTCTTTCAGACTCAGATACAGTTCTTATAGGAACCCTGCTTTCAATATCATCTGTATGCAGTTTATCCTCCAGCCAACATTTTAGAGCAATCTTTGAATCAATTGAATTAATTCCTTCAACGGGCATCTGACATATACCATCAAAGCCCTCTTTTATTCTAAAATGCTGTTCTCTTAAATTTCGTTCACCTGCCACCAGTACAAGATTTGCTCCACAGCCACAAGGACAGAACAACTCATTATTACGGCTTTTTGCTCGAAGCTGTTCAAGTTTGTCCGGAATATTAATTTGTTTACCATCTATGACGGTATAAATTGATTCAATTCCTATAAATTTTCCATCACATAATGCCACTGTTCTTAGAGCCATCTAATACACTTCTCCTATCCAATATATCTTATACTTTCCTATTTATATGCACTATTCAACCTCATAACCAGTTCCGCCACTCCACTGATGCTGATGTTTTTCCTTCTTTGCCTCTATTTCATTCATATAACAATCAAAGCATATCGAATACTCTAGCCAAGTAGGATTTAAACGACATTTACTACACATTTTAATATTCTTTTCTTTATTTTTATGCTTACTTCTGCTATCTAATTGGTGAGTTCTTGATGTAGTATCCACATGAACTTTAATTACCTTATTATTACTAGGTATTGCCGATACCTTATCAAGTTCTGTCTGTGGAGGAGTTTTAACTATCTTTGTAGCACCTGATTGTTTATTAAAATCTCCGGTATTAACAATTGCAAGTTTCCAGAAGTTTTTATTAAAATCTTTAAAATTTCCAATTGATTTGACGTGTAATCCTCTTTTCCGCAAATTAAGAACCATTTTATAATTCCAAAATGGTACAGAACATTTTTCACAGAATTTCAGTTCAAAAATTTCACTTTTAACTGGCAAATTACGACTATCATATAGTAGCACCTTGACTTTTTTCTTTATCAGCGTAGTCCCACAAAAACAACATTCTTTATATTTCTTTCCAAGAATACAATCTTCAGCAACTACTCCGTATATGCGATTTCCATCTAAAAATTTTTTACTACGAATTTCATTTTTATTTCTATATTTTACTTTTTTAGCACATTTTCGACATAAAATAACTGGAAACTCATCATTATTTGAAACATATTTTCTTTTTCCATTCCATTGTTTACCACAGACATCACATTTTATCATTTCTAGTTCATCACTTTTTCGACTATACACTTGTGCTACATCATTTAAAATATATTCATGCATAAAGTATCCCCCTATTATATTGTTATATTTACCAGATTACCTACTGCCATCCAGCTCGTTTTCCAACCTCATCACCTAAAATAAATCCCAGCACTGCTGCAAAATAATTAACATTGCTCGTTACAATCCCAAACATGCTTATTACAATAACAGCTCCTGTGCCGACCCAAATAGCCGAATCACCCTGATTATGATTTTTTCTCACCTTATGCAACAACCATTGAAAAATAATAGTTATCACAAAAAATCCTACCCCATATAAGATCATTTCAAACATAAAATCCTCCATACTAAATATCATGCGGCTTTAATGTATGTCCACAAGTACATGTCACATATGGTCCATACTTACCTAATCTTCCTTTTAATTCACCTCCATCATGCTTTGGACACCCTACGTTATGTGAACTAATATACCAGTTCATCAAATCAACTGTGAGATACTTTGTTTCTTTACATGCTTTATTAGAGCATTTCAAATAAGCAGTACCTCTCGCATTTTTAGTGAGTACCATATGGCTTTTACATGCTGGACAAAACTCTTTTTCTTCGACGAACCCTGCAAGTCCATATGCTGATTTTCCATCATCCGGCACTACCACTCCACTGCTTGATGCCATAGGATGCGTTACCATATTGTTATCTTTCTTTAGCAGCTTTCTGGTATTTACACCTATAGCTACAGTTTCAATGTCAGTAAGTGCCTTCAGCATTTCTACAGTATTCTTACCTTTGAATCTGACCATCATATATACTACTGTCTTTAATGATGTAGTTTTGTCCACATCAAATTTCCAGTTTGCAGTTGGAAGTCCATACCATGAAACTTCATCATCTATAATAATTAATGGAAATGTGGCATTTTCTGTACCTCGACAATAATTCTTCCAATACTGTGGCAAGCTGGCATAATCATTTGATTTCATAAGGATATCAACACCTCTACTGTCAGCATCATCAATCAGCTTAAAAACCTGATTTTCAGTTTCCCTAAGCGCACCACTAGGTAATGAAATAACAACCTTCCATTTTGCCTTAAGCATATCCTGTTCAAACTTAGCGATTGCATCCTGTTCATCCACGAAAATGTCAACTACTTTTCCCGGATTAATTGACTCAACATACGGCTGGAGTGTCTTATCCTGATATTCAACTACCTGATGATTTTTATTCTTGATATGCTGCAACAGCCTGTAGAATACATGATTTCTGCCTTTAAAAATGTTCTCCCAAAATCTTGCATTGGCAACTACAATAACTTTTCCTTTACCACGGGTAATAGCAACATTAATCAAACGCGTTACCTGATTTGGCTCTTTTCCCATCAAATAGCCAACAGCACCTTTAGGATAGCTCTCCACTGCATCAAATACAATCACATCCGATTCAGAACCCTGGAACTGATGAACTGTTGCACAGCGTATAGACGGTATATCTTTTGCGTAATAATCTCTGAGCATTGCTCGGATCAACCTGACCTGAGCCGCATAAGGGGTAATTATTCCCACATCATCTATATTGTTGTTCTGCGCATTTACCGCTGTTGAAAACGAAATCACAGCACTAAGTATATTAAATCTCGAACCATCTGTATTTTTATCTGCCGCACAGTAAGTACCGGCCATATCAACAAGATTTAATGCATCTTTGGCCAGAGGCTGCTTATTTATTACAACATCATTTTTCTTTTTATTTTGTCCGGTAAGTACGACACTGTTATCTTTCAGAAGCCCCTTGTATATAAACTTGCTTGGGAACTCTGATATAGCAGGTGCCATTCGCCTCTGCTCATTAAGCATCACAAGCCATGGATGCCAGAACATATTTCCCTTTTCATCCACAATTCTCAGATAAGAGAATATATCTACCTGCAAAATACGCGCTGCCTGATTCTGTGAAATAGGTGCAAGCTGTTTGAAATCGCCTACACACATGAATTTTTCTCTTGCCAAAGCGGCTGCCGCAATCACCTGTGGCACATATGCCATTGATACCTCATCAAACATCACAAGGTCAAACTGTCTTTCGTCAAACATAGGATCAACAGTCGCTCTCGATATAGTGGTTCCTATTACAAGTGCGCTCTGCACGTAATTTCTCTCTTCCCTCCTAATCTCAGCACGAACTGCTTTTATCTTTTTCTCAATCTCCGTATATTCCTCAGATTTCATCCGATTCTTAGCACGAAGTTCATCTCTTTTTGCATTTAATATATCAAGCTGTCTTGCAAAAGTCTCACATTTGCTTAGTGTATAATTAAAAGAGGTAGCATAAGGATTTTGCGACAATTCTTCATCCCTTACATATCCAAAACGCAATATCTTACCATTTTCAAGATATGACTGTAAACTGCTGTCCAGCATTTTTACAACCTGCTTTATCACACCATCTACAGATACATTACTGTGAGACACAATAAGAACTGACTTATTCTGAGCTATATACTTGTTTACAATTTTAGCCATTGTATATGTTTTACCTGTTCCTGGAGGTCCCCATACAGTAACAATGTCATCTGATTCAAGCTTTTCCGAAACCGCTGGCTGGCCCATAGGAACGTTTCTAATATCATCATTAGTTGCAAGTCCCGGTCCATCTCTCATAATCCTAATTGCAAGCTTATGTACATTTGGATTAAGAGATGTCATCCTCTTGTCCAAAGCCTCCAAAAGCTTCCAAGGTTCTACCATCAGATGAGCTGCATTAACCTTATCGTTTAAGTCCCTATCTAATAGAAGAATCATTTCAAAGTCTTCACATGCAAGCACTGAACCCACAGCTCTCAATCCGTCAAACGTCTCAACAACTACAGGTGCATCATCCGGAAGATGAAGCTCTGTCTCCATCTCGAATGAATATGTAAAAATCCCCTTATCACTTACGTTCAGCCTATTTCCATTTACAATCTTATATTTCTTTCCCTTGCCCTGCTTAAGATAAAAAATCTCTTTGTGTAAAGCATCAGAATATTCCGATATATCTGATGACGTATATGCTGTATACGATTCAAAAGTCTGAGTCTCCTCATTCTCTCCATTATTTGTATCTGTATCAGTAGTCTTCTCTGATTTTTGTTCATCATCTACCGTTTTAAGAATAAGATTAACTATGTCTATCATTCTGCTATGCTCAACCGAAGTCATTTGACACACTTCAACTTTTTTTAACATACTCTTTCTTGAACTGTCAGTATGATAAAAAACAGATATTTTCTTATTATTGCTACATAAAAATACAAATTCCACACCAGCATCTGCAACATATATTTTTCTGGACTCAACAGGTACACTTATGGTTACTTCTTTAGTCTTCCCATTTGAAAGTAACGCATAATCCATATGAGATGAATGCTCTTTTCCGAATCTATCAGTAATTATACATTTTTCCAAAACTGTATCAATTTCTTCCTGATTATCTTTATATATGAACTTGAACGATGCATCCACTCTGTCAGAAAACTCCTTAATAACCGGCAAAAGCAGTTTGAAATGAATATCGTTAAAAGTTCTTGAAATGACCGGCTGATATGCGCTCTTAGCCTCCAAACCTGCTCCATTCAAAGCAAACGTCTGCTTGATAACATCAAGCACTTCATCTCTGACACTGCTTTCTATAGCTTGTGCAATTAGAAACTTGTCTATATTAGAAAGCCCCATTTTAAGCTCACTTTTACTCTTAAATGGGACGTCTCTCATAGCTTCTCCAAGTCCAGCCTGAAAAAGCATCTGCATAATATTCTTTTCTGCTGAATAATCAGCCAATAAATCATTGCATAATGCAACACACTTCTTTTTGTCCTGATATACCTCATAACCATATCCGTTTGTTATTTTTTTAAATATCTTTACTATTTCTGCTGTATGCCACATATCTTATGCGCTCCCTAAATCAAAATATCCTAAACCAATAAGTACCTACATTTTCATTAGGCATCTCCTGAACTTTCACAGTCCTATTTAACTCTGCCATTGCTGCCTTGGCAACAATTTTCGTAAGCTCTGATCTTTTAAATTTATTAAAGAAACCATCTAACCTAAAATAAAAATCAGTCCGCCCTTTAGCAATCCCTTGAGTTATGTATGTTATCATCTGACTTCTATTCCTAAAAATCAGCTTGTTCTTTTCAAAATAATTATCTTCCGTTGAAATACACTTAGGCATCTCATCTTCAAAACTATGTGTCTTGCTTATAATTTCATCTGTAACATTGAAATAATCATATGCAATTCTTCCCTTGGAAGCTCCGATATCCCATGTCACATCCACCTGATATGGACTACCATCAATATCAATAACATTCCAAGCATGGTGTTCTTTCTTACCACTTGCCTCTGCTTCCCCGGTAGCCACAATACACTTGATATCTACTGCATTCAGCAATACTTTTACAGCTTTTGCAATTCCCTCACACTGGGCTTTCTGTTTCGCAAAAACTCCTACAATATTATGTGAGAGAACTACTCTAGCCGGTTCATGCATGTCTGCGCCTTTAAAATCATATTTCACATTTTTACAGAACCAGTCATGGACTCTTACTTCTTTCTCATAATCTGTGCCTTCTGTCAGTCTTAATTGTGCTGCCAGATTATTTACTGCATTTTCTATGTTACGATTGTACTTTCGGACAGTTTCCCTGCTGTAAAAATACTGTGGACAGATTGCTGTATGACCAAATGCATCCGTTGCCCAGTTACAGGCAGATTGATTGACATAGTATATCAACGGATTATCCCTCGTCATTGCTCGGAATATTTTGTTGAATACTTCTTTTGATAACTGTCCTTTGATTGGAATTGGAATGACATCCTCATGAGCCATCAGTCCATTGTAGAAAGCCTTGTAAACCGCTTGTTCCTGCTTATTCAGTTGTGTATAATAGTAGCGATCTACAATCACATCCGCTTCCTCCTTTATTTGTCTACATAAGCCATAACCACAGTAACATCATCACCGCATCCAAGCTCACTCGTCTCCTTGAGCCACTTTTCAAGATTATCTCTTACTGCCTCGTATCCATGCTCGCCAATCATTTTATAATACTCTCTGCAGGTTTTATGGAACTCCTCTTCGTTCACAAAACTGTTGGAAAATCCATCTGTCGAAAGCATATATAAATATGGCACATCATCTGCTGCATTCTTTCTCCTTACGGACGCTACCGATTTTCTCCATGCATCTGGTTTGGATAGAGAATGTGTCTCTGTGCCAAGGAACTTCTCCGGTTCTACCAATGGAGAAATCTCATCATCTGTAATATAGTTGATGTCGCCATCACCTATCTGAAATGAGAATACAAAGGTATCTGTAATCAGCATACCCAGAAGTGTAGTTCCATACAGAGAGTAAACCTTTTTCCAGTCGGTATTACCTTCTTTGTCTAATACGCTGCCATCTTTGTTCTTATAAAATGATTGTTTTACTCTTGCCTGCCATTCCTCACATATATCCTGTGCGAAGCGCATATCGCCTTCTCTGTTCAGAAATGTTACCAGATTCGTAAGACCATCCTTTTCTTTTCCATAATTGAGCAGATAGTTTTTCATTACTGTGCAGAAAGTATTTACCGCAATTAAAGAACCTCTGTCGCTTCTGGGGCACTTTGAGCTGCCATGTCCATCTGCTACAGCTATAATCGTGATCTTATCTGAAATTTCTTCTATCTTGCAGTTATCTTGAAGAGGTAATCCATTCTTTTCGTGAGTAGCGCCTTTTACACTTTTGCCAAATACATAACGCTTCATGAAATCCCTCCTTTTTACCAAACTGCTCCATCGTCAAAGTCATCCGGACTAGGAATATTACTCATATCTATAACAAGTGGTGCTCCTCCATTTGCAGGTGCAAAAGGATCTCCACTGCCTGCAGGTGTAGATACTGCGTCAGCATTCATAGGTTTGCTTGCTGGAGCGGATACCATAGATGCTGTTGTGGATGCCCATTTAATCATCTTTGCAAGTGCAGCTGCATTGTTTGCCTGTAATATCAGTTCTTTGTTACCTGTGAAGTCTTCAAGCACATCATCATCTGCATCGGAACCGATAGAAATCGCAATCTTAACTGCTTTCTTGAACCAAGGAAGTGCTTTTAACTTATTCAGTCCATCCTTGTAAGAATCTGTTGGCTGTCCATCAGACAATAAAACAATTACCGGTGGTAATGCTCGTGTTGGCATTGGCGGAATAGAAAGCTGTGCTGCCAGTAATTCAAATGCCTTTCCCATCTCTGTTACACCATTTGCTTCCAAAGGATTCCATGAATAATCCTCAACCGGTACAGGCTTTGCAGTAAGCCAGCTTGCCCCGGATGAAAATTGAAGTGCCCTGATAAGCAGCTGTGCATTCGGGTTATTATCCGCAGCTGATGCCATCTCCGGAATACACTCCTCAATAGCTGTATTCACCACTTCCATCTTTCCGTCATAAGACATTGAACCTGAACAATCCACTACCCAAAAGAAATGAATCGGTCTGCTTGCCAGTTCTCCACCTGGTCTTTGTAAATCTGCCATAACAATTTCCTCCTTTTACTTGAACTCTCCGACTGACTCGGAGAAATGTATTTTCACGCCTGCTGCAATACCTGCTGTCTTTCCTACTTCAACAGGAATCTGTGTTCCATCCGCTTTTTCATAAGTCCAGTTTAATTTATCTTCATTGCGGATTCCCCATAATGCCGGATTCTTTGGATTCTGAACTACTTCTCCAACTACCGTTTCCATATCAAAATCACTATAAATGTGATGATGTAACAGCTTACTGTTCTGATTTAGTACCACAGTATTCTTTCCAATCACAATCCTGGTTGGTACTTTCACTGTCTGCTGACAATTCCAACATGTATGTGCCACACCATTTGCTTCTAGGCTTTCATCATAGAAAACACTTGCACCACAGGTGCATTTCATCAAACCACTCATCATATTTGCAAACAGGTTCATCCATTCAGGCTCCGTTACACGCTTGCTTGGATTATTAAGTCCGACTGTAAAAGATTTGATAAACAGCTGGCGCAGCTGTTCCGGATATAACGGCCAATAAATATTGGCGTTATCATGGATTCCCGGTACTGGTCTATTTGTCTTATTATTCGGATCAAATATAAAAATAGGATCCGTTCCATAGAGCTTTACTCTGGCTGCCATATCCATACACTTGATGCTTGCTTCCTGCTTCCCCTCCAATGGGTGATTTACCATGAAAAGGTAAAACAGTAATACCGCTAATGAATATCTGTCCGTATCCCTTGATGGTCTCGCTTCACCTCTTACGATCTCAGGTGCCATAAATCCCGGTGTACCAAGAACTCCTCCTGGCTTGCTGTTGCCATATGATACATTATCATTGTCGCAAATTAAGACATCTCCGTTATCCGGATTAAAGAAAAGATTTCCAAATGAAATATCCTGATACTTTGCCCCGGCAATATGTAGATTTCGATAACCTTTTGTAAGATTAAATGCGGTCCTGCATATGACATAAAATGATGGATTTACACGATTCTTCATCAAATCCACTATGCTCTTATAATTCTTTGGACGAAGCGGCATGATATATCCAAATAATTTTCCCTGCGACGGAACAATCAGTTCCATCGGCCATAGAAACGAACTATCCGGTGCTCCCTTTGCAATAATCTCTTCCAATAATTTCTTCTGTCGTGCTGTAGCACTTCCCTTGAAATACCATTTCAATGCATAATGCTTTCCATCACATTCCACATCATAGACTTCACCTTGTCCACCGGCACCCAGAAGATTCAGTACCGTATACTTATTTCCGCTTTCAGAAGTAAGTATTGTTCCATTCTTTAACTGTCCCTCCATTATGGAATCTGCCTCCTTTGCTTCACAAGCTGTAATACTTCATATAATAGATTTCCATCATCAACATACATATTGTATGTTTTACTGCCAAACTGCAGCTCACAGGCATCTACATACGGAGTTACCGCTGTTAGATATCTATATGTTTTATCAAACCCCTTTTCAGAAGCTTGAAATACAATTCTCTGATTAGTCACATACAGGATTCCCCGATGCTGTACAAGCTCACCATGCTCAATAGGCTTCGCCACACCCACATTCCAACGATTTCCTTTTAACAATCCCGGTGTACTGTGTCCCACATGCCGGTATTGCTTTACTACCTTGATTTCAAGGTTGATTGCTTTATCAATATAATGGATTTTCTCACCACGCTTGAGAAATAAGCTGTCTGTATTCAATATCGGTAATCTTCCTGCACGGATCTCGTTCTTCGCAGCTGTAGGAAGTATGGAATTTATCTTAGGTGGCTGATTATTGCCAAATATTGCATCCAATAAGCCCATACATATCACCTCTTTCCTGTATTCTATCGTAATTTTATACTTTATGTGTCGCATCGCTGGCGACATTACACCAGCTGATACTTAATCTTATTCTTCCTGCAATACTGCTCTGCAAAAGAACCAAATGAGCATTGCACAATAAACATATTATCCGTACCCGTAAAAGCATCCTGACCAATCTGCTGTACACTATCCGGAATTATAATAAAATCCAGATTGGAGCAGCCGAAAAATGCCCGTTCACCGATAGAGTTCAATTTCTCATGCAATTCTACTTTTTTAAGTCTACTGCAATTCATAAACATCCGATCAGTTATCCTTGCAATGTTATCCGGTATCTTAATATGTTCCAGTGATTTACATTCTGCCAATAAGTCATCACCTATCCAAAATACACTCTTTGGAATATCCAATGTCCGTAAACCTGTTCCTTTAAAGGCCGCATCTCCGATTGTCTTAAGCAGTACCGGCAATGAGATTGATTTTAAGCTGTTACAATTCTCAAATGCTGAGTTTTCAATCTCTTCTACGCTGACCGGTAATACCACCTGATGCAATTTCTCACAGTCAGAAAAAGCATTTAGTCCTATGTATTTAAAGCCTTCAGTCAGAATTGCCTCTTCTATAGAAGATTTGCTAAAACTGTTATCCGCAATCTCTATAACATTTTCATTGCCAGACCTATTTTGAAATATAATTGTCTGGTTCTTATCTCCACGGAATCCGATTACAGCCAGTCCATTGCCTCTGCGACTTTTTTCATATACAAATAAATCTCCATATGATTTTCCCGAAGATGACTTATTATCTTTTATCGCCGGACCACCACCCTGCTTCTGCACTGATATGTCACAGGCTTTTCCCAATACTTTATTACCATAACAAGAACACCATACTGACACGATCCAATCTGCATTCACTCTGCTGATGCCATAGTCATCCATCAACTGCTTCACATACCGGAAAGCAAATGTATTATTGAGCAGATTCGCCCTCTGAATATCCTGTGCAATTCCCATGTTGTATGCCATAAGAATCAGATTGATATTCTTTGCCTCTTCCGGAAATATATCTTTTACCAATGCAGTAAACTGTCTCTTATCATCTATTGAATTTTCATACTGTCGAAGCATTGCTTCAAAATCCTGCTCAAAAATACCTCATCACCTTCTTTACTCTACGCCCAAGGCTTTATATACTGCTTCTTCCGGAGAAGAATAGAATATCAGACTAAACGCTCCAACTAAGTCAGATGGTACAGTTCCAAGATCTGCTGCCGATGTAATTGGAAGAAGTACCTTCTTAGCTCCACTATCAAGGCACACCTGCAATGTACTTGCCAAATCTTCTACTTTAATAAGTGTTCCACCGATACTAATCTCACCAAGTACTGCAAGACTGCTAATTGGAGGCTTACTAAGTGCTGCCGATGAAATAGCAATCAGTGTAGGAAGTGCGAGATTTCCTGTCATTCCAAGTCCCTGCATATCCTGATAATTGATGATGTAATCCTTAGTTGTTGTACTGATATTTCCAGATATTGCATTGCCGTTTGCCTTCAGATAATTAAATGCCGTATTGGTTGCTTCCTTCGGCTCTTTTCCGGAACCAATACCTGTACAAGTCAGCTTTCCATTTCCCGGCATCATCTGCGTTTCAAGACGATAGCAGCCTATCATTCCAGTCTTTGACTTTGATACTGTATATAAGCATCCCGGCTTGCCCATACCTTCAGGAATCATCTTGCCACCGCCCTGCTCCGGTACGGATACAAAATGCTCATCAAAACTGTCATTGTCTATGTATGAGAAGTTCACATCATAGAACTCCATTCCACCAATCTTCTTAAGCTGTTCTTTTACTCGTCTACGAAGTTCAAGTGAAATATCCATGATCTCTGCAACTTCTTCCTTGCTGACTTCTCCATCCGGATAAATCAATTTAATAAATCCGGAAATCAGCTTACGAACAGCAATTGCATCTCTCTGATTTAAATTATTTCCTAATTTGAAATACTTCTCTGCTATATTGCTGTAATTATCCTTACGAAGTTCACGCATGAACTCTGACAGATAATCTGTGATAAATCCATAATCATTTGTAAATGAATCCGGTCTGTACTTAGGAATCTCCCAGCCCGGTATATATGCATGGAAACGGTCAAGGAAAGCAGTATCCGTACCCATTTCAGGAGGAAATGGATCAAACAGACTTGATGTCTTCTGCAATGTCTCAACACTCTGATTGATATTACCTACAAAGACCATTGATGCCTTTGCCTGTATCTCAGCCTTGCCACGAGAAAATGCACCTGATGCCATATATCCCTTCATAATCTGGATGCCATCTTTATCCTTAAACTTGATACCAGCAACCTCATCAAATGCTACAACATCCCACATTCCGACAAGCCCTACTGTATTGTTAGACATGTTATAAAACAGATTTGCAACTGTTGTCTGTCCTCCGGCAACGAGGATACTGTTTGGAGAAATCTGCTCATATATGTATGATTTACCTGTAGAACGAGGTCCCAATTCACACATATTAAAGTTGTTCTCAACAAGCGGAATCATACGGGCAATCAATAACCATTTAGCTCTGTCAGAAAGCTTGTCCGGTTCCATACCAGTAGAACGAAGCAGAATATCCATCCACTCTTCCTTTGTAAATGCCTTACGACCATTCTTTACCTCATCCATATCCACATGTGGCATCTGAATCGGTGTCAGCTTTCTGATACGGATAGGCTGTGTATTCTTCTTGTCTTCCTCGATAAACTCATAGTCAAGCTGGAGAATACACCAGATACCCCCACAAAGCAGACGGTCATAATCCTTTACATAGTCAGCACTGATAGGAATATTCTTAATGCCAAGGTTAGAGAAGGTTGCCTCGTACCGGTCTTCCTTTGTATTAAGAACTACTGTAATCCTGTCAATAACTGTATAGCTTCCTTTCTCTCGAAGAAGGGACAATATCTTCTGTGCTTCATCCGGGCGAACATAGTTATCACGCAGAATTCGCTTCACATTGTCTACTCCCTCGTCAATAATCTCCTGATCATCAGAATTACAATACTGTCCGAGAAGATATTCCAATACATAGACCGGAACATTTGCTCCTTCACGAATTGATTTGGTCAAGTCCTTACGGACTATACGACCATCATAATATTGACGGAGCTTTTGCTTTATGATTTCTCGTCTATCGTCGGTTTCTGATATATTGCTACTTTCATTTATTTCTTGCATGATATCTTCCTCACAATCTACTAAAATCTTAATGGAATATCTGATTTCTTTATCCTATCTTCGCCTGTTATTCCATACTGATCTAATAATCTACCCATTCCTGCTTCTACCATATCATTGAATAATGAAGGTGAAAATGTCACTACCGAAATACTTTCCATGCCAAATGAACATTTCTGATATGGTATTATACAGCCTCCATGTATCCTGAACTTCTCTTTGTAAGGTATCCCCTTTTCGGAATTATTTCGTCCTTCAAGCAAAGATGTTGAAAAAATGAATCGATATTCTTTTTCAATATCAAACTCTTCTGATTTAAAGAATAGACCGTAATTCATTGCTTTGTAAACCATATAATGTGCAGTAATGGATAACATTTGCTCATCGCCTAATTCATTGTATTTATTGTAGAATTTATTAAATATCAATTTTATAAGTTCCAATTGCCTATTTCTGTCGTATATAACCTTTCCCTGATATAACACTAAGTGCTTATCTTCATTTCTTTTTATTTGCTGCCCTTCATCATCTAAAATTTCTATTTGAATAGTTGATGCCAATTTATCTATATCAAACCCTATATTATAACCTTGAATTGAACTTCCCTTTGTATAGTAATTCCACATTTCAAGTGAATCCCCATTCATACTGAACGATATGGTGTAATTATGTATTAGTTCTGTCCACTTTCCCAACTCCAAAAGCCTAAGTTCGTGCCTCACAGCTTTAATCAACTTTTTATTATTCTGACACAACTTTTCTATATTATCCTGTATAAGCTTAATTACATACATTCCCTCACTTGCATCATTTAGAAAATACAAATCTGTTGCAAACAAGGAATTTGTTTCAAATATTCCTTGTAAACTCTCTGGACTCGTATAGTGATATATTGTTCCATGGCATTTTTCTATTCCTTGATACTGAAAACTATTATATAACTTGATAAACTCATTCCAATTATCCATTGATTCACCTTCTTTTTTCTAAAATCCAAAATCATCAACAAACGCAATATCAATCATAAACTCATACTGCTGCAAGATATTCTTCTCGTCCTTAGCATCTGCCAATACAAGATAATACTTATCACCATACTTATATTCTCTTGACTTCAAAGTAAACTTCTCATGGAATGTTCTCTTCTCCGGCGCATCTTCCCTGCTATTGGCAATCATAGGCACATCAAATGAGATTTTTTCGCCATCTTCCGTAGTAAAGTAAGCCACGATACTTCTTGCTTTCATGGTGTCTGTGACTTTCTCTGTCTGAATAAAATCAAAGTATGTAATAAGGTTTGTCACCTTACGGGTAACAGATGTAAGGACAACATCTACATAATCGTATGCCACACCTCTGGTATTTGTGGTAAGTTCAATGACCGGTACTATCATCTCCTGCAAAGACGTACCACCATGCACATAATTCTGTCCACCTCCGGCAACCTTGAAAATATCTGCTCCAACCGGAGTATTCACATACAGTTTATTGAGGTACGCCATTGTTCTTGCCATGATTCCCTGCTCATTTACTGCATCCTCTGTAATAAGGAATCTCTTGTTTGTATAAAGGCATTTATCCTTTGGATATGATACCTTGTCAAACTCCTGTAATCTGTCTCTCTTATATAAGAATCCATGATCTGCAGTTATGAAAAACTTAGGTGCTGATACATAACCAGTCAGTTTCTTAACCAACTTATGAATCTCTTCTATCGCCTCTGCACAAGCGTTGAATACTTCATTCTCACTTGCGGGCTTGTCTCCTCTTGCATCCACCTGATTGTGATAGATGTACACGATATTCTTGCCCTGAATTAACTCCCTGATTCGAGCCTGATTTGCATTTGCCACTTCATCAAATGACAATGCCACATTATTTTCATTATAAGATTTCAGTATCTTGTCTCTCTGCTCCATACTTGCACATGCCTGTCCATCAACAGTCACATTCAAGTTGCCATCCACCTGCATCTCTTTATGTGGAAGCAGACTTGCCATTCCAACCGAGGTCACAGAAGGCAGACAGCTAAGCATACACTCCATCTTTGGTGTACACTTCTCATCTAATTCCAATCTGCCCAAAAGTTCCCTTGCACACTCATACCGAAAAGCATCTGAAATAATAACAATGACTCTCTGCTTTCCATCGTAACCTCTAAGATAATGCTTATAGAAATCTTCCTGCTTAGGCAGATCTGTAGCATTCATTACCTCATTTGTGAAATTCTCATTCCACTTCGGTGTTATCTTCTGCAAATATGTATTCGCATAAATATTCTCTACTCTCTGCCTTACATCAGCGAATTTGCTGTTATCTTCAATCTGGTCATATGCATAATAAAACCATCTATAATATGAATCTATCAAATAAGACTCTTTCTGATAATTTGCAACCAATGTCCTAATATCACTTGAGAACTCCATAAGTGATACAGACTTCATCATCAAATACGCATACTTGATAGTCGTATATTCATTCTTGTATCTTTCGCTATAATGATATGTCTTGGACATTCTCTGGTCAGCTACCTGAGCAATATTAAGTCCATCAATCTGTGCATCTAAAATCTCATCATTTAACTGCTCCAATGCCCAATCAATAATAATGTCATCTAATCCAGAAAAAGCATCACAAGCGAAAACGTCCGCCAATTGGAGAGAACTATCTTTTTTCTTCTCCACATCTTTCTTTAATCCATCCTGTATTCTTGTCACAAAACGTAATGACTTATCTATTCTTTCTACCAGTTTGTCATAGGCATCCTGATAATTCACATTGTCCATGATATTACGGATAAAGACCACAACATCATTACGCTTCTTAAGAATATAAGTCCTCATTGCTTCCGGAACAGTAGCTTTCAATGTAGATGATGCATAAGTTAATATCATACAAGCAGACAAATCATCTATGTTTGGCTTGTCTGACTTATATCCAAAGAATTTTTCACAAAGTTCCCAGAACTTGTCGGTCAATCCATTATCATCCAATGCCTTAAAATACTTCCCATTGTCACCGAGCATCATCTGCTTAACTACTTCCTCAAAATTTGGAGTCTTTACATCCGTGAGTACAGCAATCAAACCAATATCAATTGTCTGTGCATTGTAATGGTCAATTCCAAGTTCCTTGAACTTCTCAATACGATGTTTATTTTTCCAGAAATTAGCATACTGTGATAAATGCTCCTTAAAGCGATTATCAATGCCTATGTCCTGTGACATCTGCGACACTCTGTCTGTATAATAAGGTGTTGAGTAATAATACATATCTGCAAGAGGATTCTCTGCATCACTTGGCTTTGCAAAGGCTGCATAGACAAGATATTTACTCTCTTTATCCTCTTCGTTTAATAAATACTTTGAATAGAGCCAGTTTGTACCATCAAGAATGTGCCGCTTTACATCACCTAGCTGCAGTTCCGATACCTCATCCTCGTATTCACCTTTATCATCAAACCAGAATATGATTCTTGTCTCTGACTTGGCAAATTCTGTATTTAATTGATCCTGTATGTTCTGTAAATCCATATTTCACCTTCTAATCCATTTGTGCAGATAGTCTCTGCACAAATATTTTTATTCAGCCTATGCTAATAAGTGTCCGATAAATGGTCACTATCGGTCACTTATCGAACACTTTGTATCCAATATTCCCAAAAGTGTCCGATAGTGTTCAATAAAGTGTTCGATAAATCGTAAGACAACCTCTAAATCACATATATTTAGTTGCCGGTCCATTTCCACTCTTCGTAATCAATCCTTTTTCTATCATCTTATCAAGCAATTTTCTTGCTCCTGTCTTTGACTTATAACCTCCTATATCCGCAGCTTTTTGAGAAGAAATACTTCCATTCTGCCTGATATACTCAAGTATTTTATCTTCTTTTGACACAGCAGTTGCTTTTTCCTGATTTGTATTTTCATTTCTGATATCAGCAGCTCCCGGAATATATACCACTTGTCCAACTTCGAGCTTTAATGTTACCCTGTCACTGCGCTCTGAGAAATCAAATTCCGGTTTTTTCCAATTTTGTTCTGCCCATGCTGTCATAATCTTATCGACACCACTTCCGGCACGCTCACCGACATTTACAAAACCAAACATCTTTAAGATGTTCGGATTTCGTGGATCACTATTGCCACCAGCATAAAATTCCTCTTTTGTTACCCTGATAGTACCGGGATTGGAAATACTTAGTTCCTTACCCTTCTTTACTACAAGAATTCCTCGTCTACCATAATAATTTGCATGTGCCAGTGCATTCGCCAATGCTTCTTCTAATGCATCATGCACATCCACTCTGTCTACACGATATCCATTTCGTCTATTTGCAAATGGAACTGCTACATCATCGTCCATTCTGGTGCGCACCTTGCAGAAAAAATCATATATATTACCGCTCCAATCACCTTCGTTTGAATGTGTCCGGAATAACCAGCGTACCGCTTTATCATCACATTCCTCTCGATAATCCAGAAAATAATTCGGAAAAATCTCCGTAATATGATAAGCCTCTCCAAAGAATAAAAGTCCTGCTATCGTTGGAGATAATGTACCATTCTTATTCTTTGCTGCTGCCCTTAATTTCATAAGGAACTCGTCATTTTCCAAAGCATTCCAAGGATGTCCACTATGGAGCTGCTCAAAAATGATTCTATAACCTTTTATCGTATCCTGATTCAGCACATCTAATCCGAACTCATCCAGCACTTCCACATCCCCAGATACATCTCTCTGATCTGCAAACATCGCACGAACTGCCTCTTCGGTACAAAGAAAGTCACCTTCATAATCTCTTTTATAAGTGCCTTTCATTGGATCTGTCCCAATATAAACCGGCTTATCGTGTCTGTCTGCCGCTGGAACATCAATTCTTAATATTTTCTTTCCTTTAACAACTACAGGTCTGACATGATGATTCAGTAAGATGTTCTTTGATACCTTATTTCTGTCATTCAATGTACTCCAGAAATCCTTTTGATATTTAACAATCTGCTTATCTGTCAGTCCTTCAACTGTAAAAGAATCTCTGTGTTCCCTAATTCCAAGCAGAATCGTGCCACCATTGGTATTAGCAAAGGAAGAGTAGGTTTCCCATATACTCTCCGGAAGTCCACCAGTTGCTAATTTGCATTCTCGCTCATTGTCTTCTTTAATATTTAATTCTTCTAGAATCTCTTCCTTCAATCGCCAAACCTCCTGACTATATTTTTATCAGTTCAATTTCTTTCAAAATTTCACTCTGCAATTCTTTATCATTAACAGCATTTCTATATGCCTTTTTATACCAATATTTACAGCTATTATTGTCTTCATCTTTATAGCTGCGAGCAATTGCAATATAAATTCTGCTTTCTATCCTACTATGAATTTTCAATCTATTCTTTTTAAATTTACTCTTATTATAGTTATTTATAACCGTTACTACTTCTTCTAAATCAAAACATCCTGTATTCATTCCAAAACTATTGCCTATAATTGTTGCAATACAGCATTTATTTACCGTTTCAGAATGCTTATCTAATAATTTTTTTATTTTGTCCACAAAATTATTGTCTAATCCCTGAACAACGTTTACATATATCCACGACAGAACATATGCTGTACATCGATCTGACTCCTTAATGCTAAGAATATTAGTCATATAATTTTCAACAAGTTCATTCATTTCAGGAACTTTATGCTCAGTTTCTACGCAATATAATAGCGCCTCGAAATTCCTATCTATATTTCTAAAATTAAAATCATTGCTTTTACCTAGCCATAAATTAGGATGTAGCTCTACACTCATCGTGCCCGGCAAATCGTCATACCACGCATAGTCTTCCTTTCCCACAACATTTCTTGAATTAACAAAATTCGTTATAACTGTACGGACAAGCCTTAACAATCCTGAGTATGTAAAAAACACCTCATGTTGAAACTCAAATATTTCTGAGCGGGCAGATATTCCAGCATCCATTAATTGCTTCATTATCGGTTTTAATTCATGCGCATATTTTGATCTAAATATATAAGTTTTTACGACTGCCTGCTTAACTTCTTCTTCTGAGCCTTGACGTTTGTCTATTGCTTTATAATAATCATCATCTAAATACTTCAAAATAAATTGAGTAAATCGCCTTGATAATTTCAAGTGTTCATTAGTAACTAAAATATTTCTTATTTCTTCTGCAACATCATCTTCAACTTTATCTAATAAAGCATCCAATTTTTTCCTAGTGTTCTGATCATAGTCGCTCCAAGAAGTAGTATACTCATCAAAGTTTTCTGACAAAGTCTCTAAAGCATAAACAAGAATGCTATATGATAATGATATATCCTTACTAAACACACTAAATGAAGCGTGATATGCCGCTAGGCATCTCATGACTATCTTATATTCGTCACGAGCCAAATGCATCATCTTTTTATAAAATTGAATGCTATATTCCCAATCTTCTCTAGTAAAGTTTCGCTCTTTATCAAATGTTTCTGTCACATAAGATGATATATAATTGTCATGAGCATTTCCTCTTCTGCAAAGATCCTCTATCATCGACTCACTTTCATCAAATATTGCATTTAATGAAAATGATAAAATATATTTTAACTGTTCAATTACAACATTATCCCCAATTTTTACAAGTATACTTGTTTTAGGAGTATGTTCAATACAGTTATCATACGAGATAACATAACAAGGATATCCAGGATGCCAATCCACTGTATTTATTTTTATATTTTCGTATTCTAAAGGGTACATGGAATGAAAGGCAACATTAGAATATAAAATTCCATTACATTCGTTATGTACTATTTCACCATCTTCAAAAAATTTACCAGATATAATTTGCAACATATTCCATGCTTCCTTCCTAATTGTATTGACAATCTATCTGACTTAAAACAATCGCTTCTTAGGCTCTTTCAGTCAATAATTCTTATATTTTTTAACCAAGAAGCTTATTCATATCTATTTTTATTCCTGCTGCATTAAGCTCCTTTAACATTTCGAATTCCCAGTTGTCTTTTGTTGTATATACCATCCCTGATAAATCCCCTGGAATTTCAAGATTTTCTTCTGCAATCATAATTACATTCTCTCTACCTAAATATCCCATAAAATAGCCAGCCTCGAAAACAACGTTCTGCCTAGCCCTATATTTTTCGTTTCCTTTTTCTTCCTTAACCGCTCCAATATCATCTTGTGTAAATAGTGCAATTGCTACATGTACATCTGAATATGCTTCTATTTTTTCAATAATAGTTCTTCCTCGATTCGCTTGTTCACTTAAGATTATCGCTTCAATACCTTGCTGTTCTAATCTTCTTGCAACCTTCTCTTTTAGTTCTCCATCATGTCCATGAACAATAAACACCTTATTATTTACTGGAATGTTATTTTTTACATTGACATTTGTGCTTACATCCTCAAAATCGTCAATATATCTTTCAAACTCTTTCTTTGTAGTCTCCAAATCTCGCACATACGGCCCATGCCAATCTGTATTTCCCCCAATAAATATTGGAGAAAATTGTCTACTATTAAAATTTTTAAGTTGTATACTTTTTTCTCCATATAAACCCGATAAACATAATTGCACATCGGTTTTCCATGCTTTAAAATCGCTATCACTTGAGCTGTCTTTATTCTTTAATTCGTCAATTTCATTGTATAATTTTATCAATTTGCTTTGTAAATTCATAGCTTTCCTCTTTTCTTTATATCTTTGCCAACAAATCCACTTTTAATGCTTTCTTACCTTCCTGTGCCACTTCCACACCTTGAAATTTCGCATAATTCACTTTTACACCATCATCCAGATCAATCTCGATTCTCTGATTTGCTACATGGGCAATGGCTTCATCATATATCCTCATCTCTGCAAGCTGTTTAGTGTACTTTGTTACCGCCTTTGTGGCTTTCGATTTCTCTGATGCCGATGTCGCATTGTCAATCGTATACTGTGCACTCTGCATTGCAGTTTCTACATACTTCTGTGCCTTATGGAGATAATCTGTTCTAACTCTGCCAACTGTATCAGCATCATATCGATGCATGTAAATAAGTGCCTTAAAACCATTCTGCTTACCACTATCAAACAGCCAATAGATTGGACGCTTACCAGAACCTGTAACAGAATAAGTATTACAATGATCCTTGAAGAAATCATTTAAGAAATAATTTCTGATTACTTCTCTGCTTGTGTTTCCTTTGTTACCAAGTGCTTTTGCAATAAAATCAAGATTTGTCTCCCATGATTTCTCGCCATATACAATCTTCACCCATTCGCAGAATCTTGAGACAATATCATCCGGGAAGTATTCTTCATCACAAATCGGAATAATATTATCCCTGTCTGGATCATACGCTGAATAAATACTCTTGTTCCATTCTCCTCCAGCATAAGCTAAGCCTTCTATATTAAGAGAATAGCGACCAAACATACAACCAACAGCATAAGAAATCAAACTCTTAAGGTCTCGCTGTAAATCTGCCTTGCGGACTGTGACATCTTTATCTTCTACCGCTGGTGTCAATTCATCCTGCAAGTCATAAATATCAATAAAAATGCGATTCAGTTCTTCCTCATATGCTTTGAGTTGATTGAAACGCTCGTTGCATTCATTCTCCCAGCAGGTATAACATTCTGCCAAATCAATATCTTCCATGTCATCAAATAATGCTCTATTCTTAGAAATAGCAGATACTAAAGGGTGACATTTAAAATCCCATGAGCTTTCGAATGAATCCCAGTCTGCTATAGATAATTCAATTAGTTCCTTAACAATTTTGTTAATTTGCTCGAAAAATGAATAATTCAAAAGAACTGGTATTCGGCCAATATCCCCTGCTTGATAATTAATTGTAGGTGCAATTAACTTCAATATTGCATTCGCAACTGGTGAATTGCACAGTCCCAATAAATATAAATTACTCTCAGCAGCTTGATAAAATGACATCCCTGCAATATCAGATATATTATGTTCTTTAAATCTAAATGTTGGAGTTCCAGTATTAATTAATGACCATGTACATGAAGGGGTAAACTTCATTTCGTCTGGATAATCCTGCACATTTCTCTTATCTATCTTTGCTTGTCCAAAAAGTCTTTTACCTCCATACTGCCAATCTACTACATAATCATTATTTCCATACCAACGTCTTGATTCTCCTCCCTTATTATATGGAAACCACTTTAGTCCACTCTTTATCGCCTCATGGCAATCAGATGCATTTGTGCAAAAAGTTGTATAGTTAATCTCTTGCCACATTCTTACAAACGTTTGATTATCACCTGTTTTTACTCCATTTCGAGCAATCGCCATTTGTGACAATGGTACTCCTGTAGAAAAAGCTTTCAGTATTTTTTCTGATGCCCAATATGTAATTGGATTTCCAGGTATCTTATTAAAATTATCCTGATTTACCACATATTTTTTCTTCTCAGATAAAAATAATTCTTCTTTTGCGCTCTGATTATTTGCATCTACTAATCTACTGTAAACACCTCTAAACTTCCTTATATTTTTCTTGCTTAATATAAAACTACTTGTCTGAACGACCTCGCCTGCTATTTCTTCAAACGCTCTAGCTCCTAAATGTGCCATATTTACAATACTTATTTTTTGTAATTTAATACGCAATTTTTCATAACTAGACAGAAACATCCATGAATGCTGTGTAATCATTGCCTGATATCCATTTTTCTTAAGCATCTCTCCGCATCGTTCAATAAACACAGCAAACAAATCTGCCTTGCTATCTGGATAATTTTTCTTAACAAAATTATTCACTTTCGCACTAAGATTACTTGTTCCAGCATACGGAGGATTCGTAGCAACTACCTCATACTTCTGTGCCATCACCTTGCCAATTCTAATCAACTGTTTCAACTGCTCTGCTGTCTCATCCAATCCAAATGTATCAAAAGAAATCTGGCTTTCTGTATCTGTATTCTCTACAAATTTCTCTAACAGCTCCCAATCATAATCTTCCATATTAAGCAAAGAACCATATTCTTTTGCGTCATTCAATGTGTTAAGAAGTCCTTCCATCTGCGATACTGCTACATTCTTCTCTGTATCTGTCAATCCAGCGCCAAAGTATTTAAGCTGACCACGACTAATGCCATTACCCTCCTGCACAGCATACACATTCGGTTCTATACCTCTTGTCAGGATTCTTCTGTCATACTGTCTTGCTTTCATCAATACTGCAAAATAACTCAACTGTGCAGCTCTGTCATCTATATCAAGTCCATATATATTATTTTGGATAATACTCTGTGCAGCATCTCTCTGTGACCATCCTGCATTTTCATATATCTGCATAAATACATCAAATGCATACACCAGAATATGTCCTGAACCCATACAAGGATCAATAAGCTTTATATCCTCAGGCTTTAATGTTGCATACTCTGCCTTTATCTTATCAAGTTCCTGCTGTACAGACTCTTCCTGCTTAGCCTCATCCAGATAGTATTTCCATTTGCTTTTTAGTTCATCATCCGGATGTCCTTCTACCCACATTCTGCCAAGGCTGTTTTCAACCATGTATCGTACAATCCAGTCCGGAGTAAAAAGCTGGGTAACTGCTGGTATTTCTTCTTTTGTGATTTTGGCTTTCTTGGCAAATGCTTTATTTTTAGGCTCTGTATTGTAATACTGATATAACCAGCCTATGATTTCTACCTGTCCTGCTGCCTTACCATCCTCATCAACAGTTGTAATGTTAAAATCTTTTTCATCGATACCATCTACAAGCATACGAATTACATCATCTTCATTCGTAAATGAGATGTTCAGAAGCATTTCTGTATAGTCTTCAGTCTCTTCAAAAAGTCCCGGTAAAACTTCATGAAGTAGATTACACTGTTTGATAAAAAGCATTCTAAATAAATCATCCAGCCTGTTATTCATTTTGGCATCAATGATTTCTTCTCTCTCTTTATCAGTGAAATCCCAGTCAATATCTGGAGCCATAGTTACCACATCAGGCTCATTTTTTCCTTCTTTTTCGGAAGAAAGCACACGAACTCTTACAGGATACATATAGTCATTCACTTCCATAAAACGGATAGCACAGATTCTGTTAAACCATGTATATGCCACTTCTTCCACTACCGTTTCAAAGCCTCTTGCATGAATCTGGTCTACCAGTTTTCTTCTCTGCTCACACTGTTTTTTGTTAAGTGTTACCTCTGTTCCTGCTGCTGTCTTGTATACCTCAAAATCAGCACCTTTTGTTATTGCTTCACTGCAATTATCCGGTGTAATTCCAAGCATAGCCGCTTTATCCGTAACGGATGCTATCAGCTTATTTCTTGCATCTATTGCAAATTTCTTAATTGCATTTTTGTTCATGTGCTATATCCTCCAATCAAGCTTATCAGCTCAATGTAATTATTGTGTCTTCTTCCAGTTCATTCATCAGTTTCTGCTTCATCTCGGAAAGGAACTTGTCAATATCCTGTTCTGTCTCAATCGAATATGTTCTAGCTCCTGCTACATTGCTGATGGAAACATTCTTACGTCTCTTTGTCTTTACTTTCGTAGGTGCAGGATTAATCGGATCTTTACCAGGTACTACCGGTGCGACAGGTGGTTCCGGTGCAGGCTGATGTGCCCTCTCATATTCATCTATCTCATCCAGACACTTGATTTTTAAAGTATCACTTTCCAGCTTGATATTCTTGATTGCTGCTATATCATTTGATTTTTTCAGCTTCTCCCAGATTTCTTCAAACCTCTGATTGATACGAGGACGAAGTACCTCTGCAAATTGCTTTGTATCCAAAACATCTTTCACTTTAAGGAAGTCGTCATGTACTAATGGATCCATGATAGCTGCTTCCTTTTCAAGCAATCCCATATGAAGCTCTTCAAATCTCTTATTTAATTCCGGTAATCTCTGAATCTTACCGAAAGGCTTGCCGTCCTTCACGATAGTCTCTATCTCTTCGACTACTTTTAACAGTTCCTGGTCACTTACATAAGTCTTACTGTTGCCAAAATATGCAAGATTCTTTACTGCCTCTTCAAAAATCTTTTTTTGATCTCCCTTAAAGAAATCAAATACAGGTGCAGTATCTTCTGCATCATCAAGCAGGTAATCCCTCTTCTTATCTACTGTCTTGAAGAACTCTGTAGGCTCATTGATATCAAGGATTTCTGCAAGTCGCTTTCTTGCCTCTTCCATCAGTCGCTTGCAAGGATATTTCGGATTGATTCTGTACTCTACTAGGATGTCATCGTATACTTCAACTTTATCCTTTGCTCTGCTCTTGAAGCTGCTCATGATTTTGTCATCATCATCACTGGATACAGTAAATCCGAAGTAATCCTTCATAACTTCTTTTGCGGAGCGAATCTGTCCGTCAGTTGCTCTTTCTCTGATGTCTATCAGGAGTTTCTCTACATACTCTCGCTTTGTAATATATCTTACCAGTTCATCCGAATTCGTTGAAAGTAATGACAAGCTCTGACTGTTAAGAGTAAGAGACACTCTTCCCAGCTTGAACAACATTGCAACAAGCCACTGCACATCCTTGGGATCAAATCCATACGGTGCTACACCAAACTTATCCTGTAATGACTTAAGGGATGTCTTCATATGTCTGGCATTATTTAAGCCAATTACCTGCACCACTTCCTCTAAAGCAAGCTTATTCGGTGTGGTATCACTTGTGCCAAGGAAACTCATCTGACCATCGCTGTGTTTAAAGATGGCACTGATATCTGAAAGCTCCGGTGCTGTCTCCATATAGGTAAGCTTATTGTATTTCATTGCTACGAGCTTACCGAGTGCTTCATTGATTCTTGTTGCCGGCTCCTTAGCTGAAATGGTTGCCTTATCGCCATTTACATAGATATCAGCATTTTTTAATGCATCCTCAATAAAGATTCGGATTCTATCCTTCTTCTCAATACGCTCATCCTCTTTTGCCCTGCGGATGCTGTCAAAGCTGCCTCTGGCTCCGGACGCATTTTTATTAAGGAATTTATATATCTTGATGGATTCTGTAATCTCATCAAGGAATGTACTGTCATTTGGCAGCTTCACAATCACACTGCTTTCCTGTGCTGAGAGCAGACGAAGCGCAGAGTCTGCATAATCTCCGCCATAAGGTGTAATAACTGTCACTCCGATATCGTTAGACTGATTGCCCTTGAAGAATCGGTCATCCACCTTCTGGTTGAATGGGAATAAGTAACGGCTGCTGTAACGGTATTTCTTCTCTGTATAGATTTCTTCAAAGATAACTGTAGAAGCCTCTCCGATGATTTCTCCCATCTCTACTGACTCATTATTGATGGCATTGTTGATTTCCTGCTCTTCATTTGTCAGAAAGATGTACATTTCACCATTCTTCTGTACAAGTGTCTCTTTAATCAATTTCTTTAATGATTCTTCAATCTTAGAACGGACTTCAATTCTGTCATCATCGATGTTTGAAATCATAAGCGTAGTCAGGTTGTCCACATTTGCTTTGATTTCCTTGACATATTTAATCATAAAGAGAACTTTCAAAAGCTCTACATCGAACTCATCCAACTTACTGTTATTCTCTGCATCTGAGATTACCTGACTGTGCTGGTGGTCAATAAACTTATGTAATGGATCGTAGAAGAAGCTAAACGGAACCAATACTCCATCCTCTTTATCCATTACTCTGATTGCCGACTCCTGAAACAGTGCAAGCATAGAACGTGACTGATCAGACAGATGCTTTCCACTTGCGCCATGTGTTCTGACCGCAGTAAGTACCTGTCCTAAAAGATTGAACTGATATGGTATGAACGGATAGCAGTCTGCGAAATCCGCCTTATCTGCATACAGCTTCTTGTCCGCTGTATCCGCTGTAAATGTAATAAGATTCTTGATAATTGATTCTTTCTGCTCATAGAGAAGTCTGAGCGTCTGTGTTGCTGTCTCATTCTTTGCAAGCACACGCTTACGAATTACTTCATCAACATTGGATGCCGAAAGAGAAAGTCTCGTATCAAAACGTCCCTGAATCTTAGAGAAGTCATTTCCCTTTGTCTTTGTAATAGAATCAATATCCTCCTGGCTCGTTACGATAACCCATGCCTTACCTTTGCAGGCTGTTCCAAGGTCTTCCACAATTGTCTGGAGGTTGAGCATAAGCTGTGTGTCATCTGCAATATACTGACCGATTTCATCCACTAAGAAGATAACATGATGATTCGGACCTTTCTTCGCACAATATTCCTGCACAAGTGATACAAACTTCTCGATACTGAGGTCATAGCTCCCCTTTGCATTCTTGCACCAGTTGCGGGCTGCTTCCTCACTCATGAAATCCATCTCGACTAATGTCTTTACTACTTTATCCTGAATAACTGCAAATGCCTGTCTCTTTTTCTCCCAAGGTGCTCCTGCATTCGCTTCGAACTTCGCTTTGAACTCTTCAAATCTGCCCTCGTCATCCAACTGGCGCTCAAATTCTGCGAGATAAGGTATTGAACCACAATATCCCTGCATCTCATTGAACACCTTCATAAACACTTCAACAATAGCCTCCTTGCCGGAGCCTACCTTTGCAGAACCCTTTGAATCAATATTGAAAAGCATGACATCCGACTCAATAGTTCCAGCCTTTGTCATCTCTGCAATAAGCATCGGGTCTTCTATCTTCTTACCATCTGTAAAATACTCAATGGCTCTTTTACCTTCTACTGTGCTGTTTTTTAATAAATAAGACAGTATTTTTAAGAAGTGAGATTTACCACTTCCAAAGAATCCGGAAATCCAGACACCCATTTTATCTGTATATCCATCTACACCCTTTTCATAATTGTTGAAGAAATCTCTGAAATGCTTCAGAAGTTCCTTGGTCACTACATATTCATCTAATTCTTGATATACATTTTCTTCATCCGACTGACCCACTTTAATAACGCCCTTGATGTCACGATCAATCTGCTTTTCAAACATATTTTTAATCTGCATTGTATTTCCTCCTCTACACCAGACGGAATGCCCTGTAATAGTTGTGTGAATCCATCGTTCCAAATAATTTCAAATCCTGTCCGCTATACTCTCCCGGATAGAAAAGCACTACCGGCACACTGTCAAGTACCTGATGCAGGTTATTTAAGATGTTGTGGCTTGCTATTATCGGATGGCACTTGCCTACTCCGGTAAGAAATACCACACTGTCTGTCAAATCTTCCTGCAATATTCTTGATATGATTAGATTCAGCTCATTTGTCTCATCCAGTCCCAAAGTCTCTACAAGGCTGTCTGCCATTTCAAAAAATCCATTCTCTTTTTCCAAATCAAAGAATGCTTCCAGATAACCTTCCTCCTGCAATATCTCAACCATCAGGTGAAACAGGTCAAACTCAACTATTCTGAAATCTTTGTTTCCGTTGTTTATTCTATCCTTAAGGTATGCTATATGATTTCTCACATACAGCTCTTCTCTTGGATCATAATCGAATATATAATATCCGACTTCATTTCCAAGTCCTTTATTATCTCTAAACGACTTATCTGATATTTTGTCTTCTATCTGATTCAGTCTATCATCCAAACTTAACTTTGCCATGCTCAGACTCCTTTAACTGCATTGATATATGCATCCATCCCATTACTGTGAAGTAGTTCCTCTATACGATAATTAACAAGAGCGTGTCTGATTACCCTTGTCTTTGTTGATTCAATCAATCCCGCATCTGCAAGATTCTTCATATAACAATTCTTGAGTTTCTTAATTCCTGATTCTGACCAGCCTGCTACTTCCTCGCTTTGAGCTGTCTTATCGTCAAAGAATCCATTTATATCTCTATCTTCTATCGTCTTTTCTCCAAGTATTACCTTGCCACGATACACATCATATACAAATTCAAAAAAGAGCTTATCTGTATTCATAATTGCAATCAGTGTCAGCAGCTTTGCATTCTCATTATCCACTTTAACCAAAAGCTCTACTGCTCCATCAGGCAATGACGAAAGCCGATTATATACATAATTGAATGTCCTCCGTAATCTGGTCTCATTTCTAAGCTGATAAAGATTCTCACCAATTACCTTATCCTTTATTTCATCCTTCGACATACCTGCTGCCATAAGTTCTGCTGTCTGTTTCGTCTCTACAAATGCAAATACCTGAGACACCATGCCTGCACTATAGTTCATTGTTTCCACCATCCTTATTCTTTTCATAGTGGATAATGTCACCAAAGTCGCAGTCTAACTCATCACAGATTTTCTCCAAAATATTCATAGAGACCTTCTCACCCTTTGTCATCTTGGCAATCGTACTGCTGCTTATTCCCAGATCATTAATCAGGTCCACTTTCTTCATATTTTTGTCAATTAACAGCTTCCACAATCCGTTATATGATATTGACATATACATACCTCTTGTCTTTCATAATCACTGTCTGTATTACTATCTATAATAGCAAATCCCATTGTGACCATTTTACCATATATAATGCACAATATCAATAATATTATGAATAAATGCTTCGTTATGTCGAACTTTATTTTTGAGATTATTTATTAAAAGGCAGAGTGTATATTTTCCCAAATTCTACACCCTGCCAAATAGCTATGTTTCTGCTATCAGTTTTATCAATCACCTAAATACTGCTGCATGGCCTTATATGAATTCAATGTATCCGTGTCAGCATCATTGAATGTACTGGAATATGTTTGCAGACTTCCTGACGGATCAGTCGCACAGCCCGTTAAAGCCAAATATGCGTCATAGAAATCTGACAATGCATCGTATGCATCTTTATATTCTTCCGGTGGATTCTTCAATTTTTTCATCAAGCTATTGACTGTATCCTGATTCTTATCAATACTATCAATTTTGCTGCTAAAGCTTGAATCTACAAAAAGATTTCCCAGTGCATCATTAAAATCTGACACGAAATATCCATCCAGTCTGGTATATTTATCTGTCTCATCATCTTTTTCCTTGTATATAGCATTGTACCAAACATTCTTAATCAGATTTCCGCAATCCTCAGCATCTCCTGCGCCCTTGAGCATAGTTACTGTAGCCAGTTCCAAATTATCTGAATATGTCTTAACACTTTCAGCATACTCCTTAGCTGCTTTTTTCTTCTGATACTGTGTAACTCCAAATATTGTTACCCCACCCAGAATCAGAACTGCTATTGCAATTCCTATGATTATCTTAATTTTCCTAGTGACCTTCACACCGGTTACTTCCACCTTCTGTGGCTTTTCGTTGAGCTGCGCATTTAACTGTTCTTCGACCGGACACCCACAGTTAGGACATTCTGACATGCCCTCTATCAGTTCTGCACCGCACTCCATACAATACTTTTTCTCTTCCGGTATCAGTACTTCACCACAGTGAACACATTTTTTTGCTTTATCAGATACCATCGCTCCACATCGTGGACATTCAACCATAGCCATATTAAGTTCCCCTTTCTAAACACCTGCCACCTGCAGGTGATACTGCTTTATGATTCTCTGCGCAACCATCCTATTCAAATGATTATTTACCGCTACAGTATTTGTTCCATTTGAATACATAAAGTGTGAACCCTTGCATCTTTTATATTCATATCCATTCGCTACCAGTATTTTCTTCATCAGTCTTGCGTCTATAATCATACTGTCCACCTGCCCTTTCCAGCTTTATCATGATATTCCACAATATCACTGGCCCATGTGTCATCCAACTCCACACTGCACGCTCTACTTTTTGTGACACCTCTGACAGCTCTTCCAACAGCTTCGTAATTGAGTGCTACTCCATCATGATCATTCTCATATGTTACTGACCTGTTTCTTTCAATACCAATTTTTTCAGCTTCTTTGCCTGCATCAATATTTGCTCCAAGGAATAAGAACTCCCAGCCACATTCTTTCTTTGCTTCAATCATTCGCTTAATGTCATTGTAATTAAACTCTGTACTGGAATTTTCTAATCCATCTGTAGTGATTACAAACAATACTTTTCCGGCACGATGTTCCTCCGGCAAATGTTTCTGCACATTGTCAATTTTGTTAATTGCCTGTCCTACTGCATCAAGCAATGCTGTACATCCCCGGACATAATACTCTTTATCCGTCAACGGCTGAACTGCATCAATCGGGAAACGATCATGAATGATTTCCACTTCATCATCAAAGAGAATTGTAGTCACATTAACTTTTTCTCCTTCTTTTTTCTGCCTCTCTATCATCCCGTTAAACCCGCCGATTGTGTCGCTCTCCAGTCCTCCCATTGAACCACTTCTGTCCAAAATAAAAACCAGCTCTGTTAATTCCGCATTCATGTGATTTACCTCCTTCGGTTTATTGTAATCACATTATATCTACGAAACTAACAGAGCTGGTCGCATGATAGGCGACAATTTCATATCTCCAAGCCTCTATTTTCTTTTTTCATAACCGGGGCAGTTTGCAGAACTGCACCATTTATCATATTTGGAACATATTCCTCTACCTGAAAAATGCACGCAGTTCTTTCCAAGTCTTCCTGTTTTCTTAACTTTGTAAAAACCGCCTGCACTATTTTTTACATGAAGTACGCTTTTTCCTCCGTCGTACATCCGCTTCTTCTTTTTTTGCATATACTTCACCTACTCAAAAATTGGCTGTCCATAAGCATCTAATATCTCATTAATTTCAAACATATCGTATATCTTATTCTGTAAGAAATAAGCTACGATAATATCCGTCTTTGAACTTCTTGAAAACGCAAAGCCTGCTGAATTTAGAAGATCCTTCGCTTCGTCAATAGATAGTTCTAATGCTATTGCAAACGCAAGCACAGTCTTCTTATTTGGCGTATAATTCACATCTTTTCTGATTTTTGAGAAATGTCTTCGATCCACATAAGCTTTATTATATGCTTCAGAATCAGTCATCCCTCTCTCATCAATTAAACGCAATAGTCTTTGGGAAAATGTCTCATCCATCTGCCCCATAAGGCTTTCTATATTACGGTTTGTTGCCAATGTCGAAGACATAGAGTCAGTTGCTTTCGTTTTCTGCATACTTTCAACATCAAACGATTCTACGGCACTTTCATCTATCTCAATATCTGTATCTTCTTCGACATCACATTTTTTTGTTGCTTTTTTCTTTCTAAATTCCGAGATTCTATCAAATATAGACTTCATTTCTTTATCCAGTTTAATATCATCCGGCTTGTCTATGTAATATTTATCTATGTATTTTCCGACTGATTCATATAATTTCTGGCCTCTCATTTCTGACTCCTTCATCTATATAATATTTTCTGTATCTTGCTTCCTTATCCTGTCTAATATTATATCATTACGGCTTCTTTTTTTCACTATTTGCCTGCCATACTTACCAATCCTCGTCAAATTCATCCTTTGCGTCATCCACACCATCGGCATAATCACCTGCATCTTCATTTATCAATCTTTCGCAATCATCAATTAATATCCTAATTGCTTCCAACTCCATCAGCTTAAATTTCACTTCAATTTCCGCAAAAATAACTGTATTGAAATCATTATTTATTGCTTTCAAATTAGCCTGTAGTTTCTTTTCAGTTTGTTGTTTCATCTTGCACTCCTTTAGTCAAAATCATAAGCATCCGGATCTAAGCCGGCATCCTCCAATGCCTCTCTTCTCTCATCTGCATCCATATATTCAAGCTCTGTTGCATCTAGTCCTGCCAAGGATAACTCGTCTTCCAGTTCATCCACCTCACTTGTTTCCGTATCTTCATGACCGAAAACTACATCATCCATTACAGAATACTCATAAGCATTAAGTTTTCCATCTCCATCAAAGTCAAAATCCGAATCATATAATCTTCCATCTGTTCCTAACATATCCCTGTCCTCCTAATTATCGTAATGATTGAATCCACCAAACAAACCTCTGTCACTATGGCTTGTCTTACGTCCATTATTATCATATGTGTTGACACTTCCAAATAATCCAGGGCGGCTGTGTCCTACTTTGTGACCTCTATTATCGTAATGATTCATTGTACCAAATAATCCAGGACTGCTATGTCCTACTTTATGTCCATTAGCATCATAGTTGTTCATACTACCAAAGAATCCCGGTCTGCTTTCTCCAATTTTATTGCCATTTGCATCATAATGCTTCATTGTGCCAAACAATCTGGGGCGACTATATCCTTCTTTTTTCATATCAATCAGCTCCTCTCAAACAATTTTTACATGTTTTAAAGTTCTTTTTACTTACATTATACGCACACCATGTGTCCAATAAAAGGACAACTATGAATTCAAACGATTCTTATTTCATGTGCTATCATAATTATAACAAGAACCATTTCTTATGTGTCGCATTTCAGGCGACAAAAAAAAGACGCAGAATCTATCCCACGTCCTCAAAACTATCTTGCTTTCCATCTATTTTACAGTTCAACGCTCTCCGTTACGCTCCTTCATCTCATCAATCGCATAGCTGATTTCATCAATCTACTCATTGAGCATTCTTTCCTTTCTCTCTGCTGATACCTGGATTATCTCAAACTGCGAGTGCGACATGATAATACAGTCATAGTCACCTGTCGCAATCCTTGATACGAACTGCTTTCTGCGGCTCTTTTCAAAATCACGCTCTGTGGCAACCAGAATATTTGCTGACGGATAAAGTCTTAAATACTCTGATGCAGTCTGACCGATAAGTGGCTTTGGAACAACCATGATTGTCTTATTGGCAAGTCCGAGTCTCTTCTGCTCCA
>ERZ1027217.189-NODE-189-length-33820-cov-25.678336_pt1 | contig 33820 bp, 31 predicted proteins | sample MGYA00519268_ERZ1027217 | MGnify/ENA primary metagenome ERZ1027217 (study PRJEB26926, sample SAMN06164537) | human gut metagenome | biome: ENVO:00009003; feature: ENVO:2100002; material: ENVO:00002003 | host: Homo sapiens | place: USA | collected 2012 ...
TATAGGGCATAAAACGAAGCGTATAGATTGGGGTGTGGTGGATTGTGGGGGTTGTTGATTGGCTGTCAGGGAGTTAGGTGGTGATGGTGGATGATTGGGGGATTAAAACGAAGCGTATAAAAGTTTACATAGGTTTACATTTGGTTTACATGGGAGGGCGGTGCGCGGCGTGGGAGGTTTACATGGCGGATGAATAGGTTTGCAATTGGTTTACATGGGTGATGAGAATGGTCAGATGGCGTCGCGGCATGGAGCCGTTTATGGGTGGGAGGGGGACCGGGCTCTGGTACCAGATCGATGGGGAAATATCGCTGTGATTCGGACTGTTGATCTGTGCGGTTAGGTGAGATGATGTGTTTCGCAGATTCTCGCAATCATTCCATATATTTATTATTTGGAATGATGCAATATTTGGTGAAATACGGTGATTTAGTCTGATTTTGATTGCCTGACTCTGATTTTAAACTGAAAAATATTCCATATAGTAAATATTTGGTATATTTGCGATATTAAATTATGTAACCATGAGCAAGATAATACATGTACATTTGAAAGGTAAGCGGCGTGACCTGTATTTCGGCAGCATCAGCGCGATATACACCGTATTGACCGCCGAGGAAGTGGGAGCTACCAAGAACTACCTGCTGCATGCAGGACTGTCGGGAGGCGGCACAGTCATCACCAGAAACGCCATAATCAAGCAAGCCGAAGTCATCAGAAGTCCACGCGCCATCACGGCTGAGAAGCCTTAAACAGCTCATTAAAACACCATTATAAATCAGATATAAGCCTATATATCTCATTAGTCCAAAAGGGGTCAAGACGACTCCTTTTTTGGTGTTTATTTCTTAATACGGTATGTTTATTAAAGCTGGAGTGACATGTGGAGTGACAAAGTGGAGTGACAATTTTGCAAAAGTGGAGTGACAGATTCGTGTTTTTAGGGTGCAAATAGCTAAGGGGTGGAAATGTATGGGTTTTGCGTTAATAAAGGTTAAAAATAACGGTTTGAATGTGAGGAAAAAGCAGGGTGTTTTTACAGCCGAATTGATGCAAAAACACGGAAGTCAGAGCGTTATCTCTGTCCCAGGTCAGCCGTAAGGGTGGGTACCTCAGAAGCAGGCATATCCCGAGGGGTCTCCAGTGTATCATTTCGTATTTCCTTAGAGACCGGGAGGGTCATTCAAGATGTATTACACCGACCACCCGGGCTATTCCAAGAATCTCTTCCTTGGGGATGTCGAAATCATCATAGTCTTTATTGTCTGACACCGCGAGAAGGCACGAGCTGTCTTGGCTTTTGCGAATACGTTTCACTATCAGTCCCTGTTCCCGGGTGGCAAGCAGATGGGGTTTATTCCACTGTATGAAACTTGACTGGCGTATGATAGAACATGCCACAATATCTCCAGGCCATAGCCTGGGAATCATGGAATCACCGGTAAGCTCAATCATGAAGTCAACATTTAGAGAGTTGAACTTGGGTATTACATAATATGCCTTGATGTCTTCCTCCATGACTGAGAATGATTCCCCGGCGAAACCGCCGACAGCCCTTTGAGATACCAGAGGTATAGCTCCCGGGGTGTTTTTAGCAGCCTTCCTATTATTATCCGTGTCCTTGTGTGTGGTATCGTTTGCTTTTGATGTGGCATGTCCATCTTTAAGCATATCGCCTTCTCCCGTCAATAACCAATATGGATTTAAATCAGGGCATGCCTGTAGAATTTTTTCAACAGTAGTAAGACTCATTTTGCTTTGTCCTGACCAGACCTTACCCAACAACCCGACAGAAAGACCAGCCATTACCGTGAGCTTGTTGTCGTTTAATCCCATTTTCATCATGTACTCTTTGAGACGAGAGACAGAATTAGCCATATATTGAAAAAATTCTTTTATATTTATTTGGTGTATTGATTTTTTTCTATACCTTTGCAGTGTATTCATAAACGAACCGCCTCCAAATATACGAAAAAGGGGGCACAAAGCCAAAAACATGAAAACGGACGAAAAAACAAACAGCCCTGTACAATGCGCCGGCATGCAGCGAGCAATCGAGATGACAGCCGACCGCATACGCGGCCTGATGGAGCGCAGGAAGCGGCTTGAGGAAGCCGCGGGAAAAGACTACACAAGCTTTTTCGAGCGTCAGAGCGAGGAACTCTACGAAGTGTGCCACGAGCTTGGAGAGCTCAACAGGCTGCTGCGCGGCCCCTTGAGATACGCCGACCCCTCCGAGACCGCCAGGACCCTCGACAGGAGAGTGGAATCCATGACAGAGGAGCTTGTTCAGGGCGATGTCGAAAGGTGCGTCAACCTGCCGATGATGCGCAGGGCATTTCTGCTCCAGCGGAAGGTCAGCCAGAAGCTCGTAAGGTTCTATACCTCTCTGATTCTGACAATCACTGCCGACTGCCGATTATAAACCATATAACATAACAAAGCCATGTCAACAACAACCAACGCCAAAGAGAATTCAGACATAACAACCAATCCCAGCCCCGAAGATACCGGCTCCCAGCTGGGAGAAAAACTATATGGCCCGCTCGGAGAATGGGTCAGCTGTGACAGAGAGAAGCGGGGTGTCATCGTGATCATCGCTGATGCCGGCAAGACTACCAGCATGACCATAGGCCGCGGAGGCGCCCTCGCCAACTCCCTTGCCGCAACGATGCTGGCTGATGGCTGTTTCCGTGAGGTCAACAATATAGCAAATATGGCCGTATTGAAAAAGACTCTGGGCAATCCGTGAGGATCCCTGCGCCAAGAGAGGCGCGAAACCGATGTTAAGATATTTTCATCATCAAGTCGGGCCGCCGGAGCAGCCAAATATCCGGCGGCACCTGGAAGGGAAGCTCGGAGGCAGAGCGCGTGAGAATCCGGAGCAGCATCCATTATGATAGAGAGAGGAGATGAGCTTTATGCTGCTTGAGGTCCACACGAGGACGCAGGTTCGAATCCTGCCCCTTCCACAAAAAGCCAAGTGCGTTATGAAAGAAATGGTTGAACAATGCTGACCCGCGGGAGCGGAGCAATCCGGCTCCGCTCCCCACGCGGCACGGAACGCACAGCGCATCATCCTGCCATCATGCAGGACCAGCGAAAGCACATAGAACAAAACCATATAAAACCATAGAGAAAATGGAAAAACATATAGCAGTATCAAAAGCCGACCGTGAGTTTCTGATGAAACTGTTTAATGTCACAGAGCGTACGGTATGGAATGCACTGTCGGACAAGCACAAGGCTGACAACGGTCTCCACATGAGGATACGCAAGGCCGCCATGGAGCGCGGCGGCATCGTGATGGCGGAACTGCCCGAAGAGGAGACCATACATTATGCCGACGGCACCATGCAGTACAGTCTGCCCAACGGAGCCGTGATCGAGATGAGCACACGGACAGGCGCGGGCACGGTGTGGCACCGCGGCGAGGCCGTGCTTACCTACGACAACGTCCTTGTCAGGGAGATTCCGGCCATACAGAAGGCTGCCTCCGCACTCAAGTAAAGACATACCACAAGGAGATTGACCATGGAGTATTGTAACGACAGATGGTGCATATCGATGCGCGAGCTTGAAGCTCATAACATCATGACTGCAGATAACTGCAGACAGTTGTCTGCGCGCAATCGTCTGGAGGTCGTGCATCGTGGCGGGGGTGCGAAAGGCAGTTATGCCCTCATTGCCGTTGACAGTCTCCCGGATCGTTTCAAGGAAAAAGTAAATGCAGCCTTCCCCGACGGCCCACAGGCAAAACTGGAAGCATGGGTGGCCAGCAACTACGAAACGGACCAGGCAGCCACCTCCTACTTTTTCTCCAAGGACAAATGCGGAGTGGAGCTCAAGCCGGATAAAGCCAGGGAATACGTGACCAACGCCTCGGTGCTCAACACCTGCATCAGGCTCTACGGAAGAGCTTCGGCATGCCAGAAGCTGTTCGGAGGCAAATACGACTGGAGCATGATGGCAGCCTCCATAGAGGCATTGCGGAAGCATTTCGGACACACCCTGCCGACCTCCACCCTCCGTTTCCGCAAGAAGGTCGCCGAATACCGGGCCAACGGTTACGGATGCCTGATAAGCGGCAAGTTCGGCAACCAGTGCGCCCGCAAGGTTGATCACAAGACCGAGCGGCTCATACTCGGCATAGCCACCCTTCCAAATAAGCCGTGGAACACCGATGTCCTCGAGCTCTACAACTCCTTCGTGTCGGGCGAGCTTGATGTGTACGACCCCGAAACCGGAGCATTGTTCAATCCCGACGACTTCACCGACAAGAACGGCGACCCGAAGGTGCTGAGCGAAGCGACCATCTGCAACTATCTGAACAAGCCAAAAAACAAACTTCTGATAGCACAAGCCACAACAAGCTACACCACATTCATGCACGAGCAGATGCCACATATGCACCGCCATCACGGAGAATATGCTTTATCAAAAGTGTCATTTGATGACCGCGACCTTCCGCGCAAGCTCAAGGACACGAGAATCCGCCCAAAGGCCTATTACGCCTACGATGTCACCAGCGGATGCTGCATCGGTTACGCCTACAACCGCGCAAAGAACGTAGACCTCGTGGTCGAGATGTTCAGGAGGTTGTTCAGGCTCCTTGACCGCAACGGCTGGGGCTGTCCTGCCGAGGTGGAGGTCGAGAACCACCTGATGAGCCAGTGGCGCGACTCATTCCTACGCGCCGGAGTCATGTTCCCGTTTGTCAGATTCTGTGCCCCGATGAACTCACAGGAAAAACACTCAGAGCATTTCAACGGAGCAAAGAAGCGCAGCATCGAACACCGCAACCATATAGGCATAGGCAGGTTCTTCGCCAAGAGACGCCAGTATCGCACAGAGAGCATCAAAGTGTTTGATGAACTCAACAACACATATGTCGAGAAGGAATATTACACATGGGAAGAACTGATAGCGGACGACATGCGCGACATCCACGAGTACAATCACGCCCTGCATCCCGATCAGAAAAAATACAAGGGCATGAGCCGGTGGGATGTGTTTGTCGCCAATATCAACCCTGATCTGCGTCCCCTTGACAAAGCGACCATCGCCAGGTATATAGGCGAGAAGGTAAGCACTACCATCAGAAGGAACTCATATTGCCGTGTAGCCGGCCAGGACTGGTGGTTGAGCAAGACCGAGGCGATAGAGCTGCTTGCGCCTAATGACTACAAAGTGGAAGCATGTTATCTTACAGACGAGGACGGCAAGGTCACTGACATGTACATCTACCAGAACGGTCTTTACATAGACCGTCTCGAGAATGTCGGCACATTCTGCACCGCCCGAGCCGAACAGACAGAGGCGGATAAAGCGGTATTTGTGGAGCAGCGCAAGAAGATCAGCGGATTCAACCGCTACGTCGAGGAAAACTCCATCGGACGCATAGGCGTGACACGACGCAGCGAACAGACCTGTACAGTTGATGCAGAGGAGGTGCACGTACCTGCAGAAGAATCTCCTGCTGTCTCTGATTATGGTTTTGCCGATGACTATGCCTCCATGGCAAGACAAGCCTTATAAAAACGGAATTATAACACTGTTAGAACATGGTTACAACAGACATCAAAGACAAGATTCTCCACGCGATCAAGGCGAACCGCGCCAACTATCCGAGCGACGCGAAACACGCCGCTTCCCTCGGCATCACGACCTCGGTTTACAGCGCAGTCAAGAACGGCCAGACTGACCGGGTGTTGAGCGATGCCAACTGGATAAGCATTGCCCGTAAGCTCGGAGTCAGCCTTCGTGGTGAGATTGAATGGAAGGTCGCCAAGACTCCTACCTACCAGTTCATCACGGCGCAGCTCGAGGCGTGCCAATCGAGTGGTATCAGCGCAATTCTGTGCGACCTGCCCAATATCGGCAAGACATTCACAGCCCGGCACTATGTCAAGACACATCCCAACGCCATTTATATCGACTGCTCGCAGGTGAAGACCAAACTCAAGCTCGTGCGCAAGATTGCAGCCGAGTTCGGCGTGGACAGCAAAGGCCGGTATGCCGACGTGTATGAAGACCTTGTCTTTTATCTTCGCTCTATCGACAGCCCCCTGATTATCCTTGACGAGGCCGGCGATCTCCAGTATGAAGCTTTCCTGGAACTCAAGGCGTTATGGAACGCCACCGAGCGGTGCTGCGCCTGGTACATGATGGGGGCCGACGGCCTCAAGGAAAAAATCAACCGCTCCATAGAGTGCAAGAAGGTAGGATATACCGAGATGCTCAGCCGTTACGGCGACCGCTACAGCAAAGTCACCCCCGACGACAGCAAGGAGCGCGAGCGGTTCCTGATGCAGCAGGCGCATGTCGTGGCGAAGCTCAACGCCCCTGACGGCACCGACATAGGCCGGATAGTGCGCAAGACCGGAGGGGGTCTGAGGAGAGTGTACACAGAGATAGAGAAACTCAAAATGCAGTAGACCATAATGGCAAAGAGAGCATACAGTCCGCGCGAGGTGCTTGTCAAGAATTATGTGACCCTGCCATGGGACGGCGAGTGGGCACAAGCCTTCGGCAACCCCGAGGTCAGCTCCATGTGGCTCATCCACGGTCCGAGCGGAGCCGGCAAAAGCAGTTTCGTCATGCAGCTTGCCAAGAAGCTCACATGCTACGGCGGCGTGCTCTACATGAGCTACGAGGAAGGTGTCAGCCAGAGCATGCAGAAACGCCTCGCGACATTCAGGATGGACGAAGTGCAGGGACGCTTCCGCATATGCACCTCCGACACCTCCGAGGAGCTCGCAGCGCGCCTGAAATGCGCCAGAAGCCCGCGCTTCATCATCATAGACAGCATCCAGAGGACAGGCTGGAGCTACGAAGAAGCCGACAGGCTCATCGGCCAGTTTCCGCGCAAGGGCTTCATACTCATAAGCCAGGAATACAAGGGACAGCCGATGGGCAAGCCGGCGCAGCGTCTGAAATACGACGCCGCGGTCAAGGTGCGTGTCAGCGGCTACAAGGCATACTGCCAGGGACGTTTCACCCCGGAAGCCGGAGCCTTCTATCCCGTATGGGAAGAAGGAATTCTTAAAACAACCAATAATTTAGGATAACATGAGCAAGAAGCGTACAGTAATAGAGCTTGAGCCGGAAGGTCGGATACATAAGGAGGTGACAATGGTAACGATAGACTGGAAGCGCAATATAAAATGATGTAATTATGGCAAAGAAATTAACAATCCCAGAGCTTCGGACCCTCGAAGCCCAATGTGCTAATTTGATGAGGTCGCTTGAGACGGCGATTAGCAATGTCAATATAATGGCAGAAACTAACGCAACGCGAGAACTCTCAATGGTAAGAACTAAAATTGAAGAGGCCACAATGTGGCTTGAGAAATGCCAGTCCGGCATTATCATCGAGTTGGCTAACAGAACCTGTCGATAATATGGCACAGCAGGTAACTAACTTTGGCAGGTTTTACACCGCCGTCAGGGCGTTGAATCCCATAGGCGACCGTGACGACTTCAAACGGCTGCTGGTGTCACAATATACAGACGGACGCACTGACAGCCTCCGGGAGATGACACGCGCCGAATATGACCGCTGCTGTGCCGACCTCGAGCGCAGAAACAGCCGGCGCGAGGAGCTGCGCCGGCAGCGGAGCGCGACCCTGCGCCTGACGCAGAAGCTCGGCATCGACACAACCGACTGGGCGCGCGTCAACAGCTTCACCCGGGACCCTCGCATAGCCGGATGCGACTTCGCCAGGATCAGTCCCGAAGGACATGCCGGGCTTCAGCGCAAGCTCCGCGCCATAGGGCGCAAAGGAGGCATAGGCGCGCATCAGCCTCCTGCCGTGGCACCGTCACCGCAGTACGCGGCACGCATGACGGTGCTCCCGGCGGCATCGCTCGCCGGACAGGCATAGCACAGACAACCTGAAACACACAGTCAAACTTCAAAAACATTACGAGATATGGAAACACAGCAAGTAGAGATGACCCCCGAGGAAATAAGGGAGTATGAAGCCTTCAAGGCCGAACGTGAGAGGAAACGCCGCGAGGAGCAACGCAAGCAGCAGCGCGAGCAGTACGGCGAGATGGTGGATGCCGAAGTCACCAAGGCAATAGCCGACCTGTCGGCACTGAGCGGACGCATCCGCGAAATCAAGGAGCAGGTGTACCGCAACTTCGACACCGTGCTCGAGCTTAAGGCCGACATCCTCGGGCTCAAAGCCGACACCCAGCGCAGCCACACATTCACCACCAGCGACAGCCGTTACCGCCTTACCCTGGGCGTGAACACCATAGACGGCTACCGCGACACCGTGGAAGACGGCATCGCCATGGTCAGGGAGTATATCGAAAGCCTTGCCAAGGACGAGCAGACCCGCGCCCTCGTCAACGCAGTCATGCGCCTGTTGAGCCGTGATGCCCAGGGCAACATCAAGGCCAGCCGCGTGCTGCAGCTGCGGCGCATGGCCGAGGAGTCGGGCAACGACCGCTTCATCGAGGGCGTGCGCATCATCGAGGAGAGCTACCAGCCGACGGTCACCAAACGGTACATCCGTGCCGAACGGCGCAACGACAAAGGCGCGTGGGTCTACATCCCCCTGAGCATGACCGACGTGGACGACTGACAGACAAACCTCCGCACTCCGCATGGGAAAGGGAAGAAACAGGCGCAGGAAAGGCTGCGGTTACCTGGTCAAGGTCGCCACGATCAACGCCATCTATGACCGTTATGCCAAGTCAGGTCTCTCCAACAGGGAGATCTGGCTTCGCTACATCTGGCCGAAATACGGCATCACCGAGCGCACCGTCTACAACATGCTCAAGGCATCGGCCACAGCAGATGACCTTCCCGAAGGCATAAAGGCCCCCGACATACCCGACTCACCCGACCTTTTCAACTACGACACATGGCAGGACAGAGAGAAGCGGTAGAAGCCGTCATCGGGCGCATGCTGCGCGACATCGAGGTGGAGCTTGCCGACGAGTTTGACCGCAATTTCGAGCGTCAGGGCTTTTTCACCCGGGCATGGGCGCGGCGGCGCAGCCCCCTGCGTCCCGGAGGGCATATCCTCGTAGACACCGGCGGTCTGCGCCGGAGCATCAGGACACGCATCGGCAGCCGCGGAGTGACATTCTACTCCGAGCATCCGGCAGCCGCCATCCACAATGCCGGCGGACGGATCCGTGTCACCGAGAGGATGCGCCGCTACTTCTGGGCCAGATACTACGAGACCCGGGGCTCGTTCGGGCGGCGCAAGGACGGCAGCTACAGGCGCGACCGCAGAAACGCACGTCTCAGCGATGCAGCCTCGTTCTGGCGCGCGATGGCACTGATGAAGCCCGGGGCGGAAATAGTCATCCCCCAACGCCAGTTCCTCGGCGATGCCCCGGAGGTCAGGGAGGCCGTGAAAGAGATCATAGCCGAGAACATGAGGACATGGCTCGGAAACATAGACAACATCGTCAAACAATAAATAAAAGAATACAACATTAACAATGACAACAAGACAGGAAATATACGATGCCGTGGCCTCGAGACTGCGCAGCATCCCGGAAGTTCGCCACATAGACCTGTGGAACCGCAACGTGGAGTTTGTCGACCAGGACACTCCGTGGGACCGTCCGGCAGTATTCATAGAAATCGCCCCGATCAAGTGGGAGCCGAGGACAGAAGGATGCTACCGCGCGGAGGTGCAGGTAAGGCTCCACATCGTCACCGACTGGGCGGAGGACGCATGCTCCGGCTGCCCCGCCAACGGTATCGCATTCGAGCTGCCCGACACCATACGCAAGGCCATTGACGGCATCTCCGGGGACACGTTCTGCGACATGCGCCTCGAGGAAAGCCACACCAACCATGACCATGAGGAGATAGTGGAAAGTGTTGAGGTATACAGCTGCATCGGCTCCATAGGAATCTGACATATAATGGAAATGAAGTTTTTTCGGTAATTGGTTTTGTTTTTTCATGGTAAGAAGAGGGCGGTCTTCGCAGTGATTGCGGAGACCGCCCGGCATTTGTATGAGGCATTGACGGAATCAGACGGATGCCGGTGCAATGCTGGATGACACGAACATAATGTCGTTTCAAACCTTATAAGTGTTAAATTTTATGTGTTGCTTTGGATATTCATAATATGTATGTTATATTTGTGCTTAACGATTCCGTAGCTAACGACTACCGATTCGTTGCCAGAAGGAGGAATGAGCAATCATTCCTCTGACTTTTTATATAATAGTCTTAAATTCCCATTTTCATTAACCCATATTTCAGTGATACGTTGACCGTCTTTAATACGCTGTTGAATGATACGTTTCATAAAAGCATCTGTTAGCTCAGGTTTATCAATAATCAGATTATCAGATTGTTTTAAACCATGATTCAACATATTTCTAAAGGCATTTTTAGGATTGTCGGAAGAAAAGCCTTCATGTTCATACCACTTATTCCCTATTTTTAAATCTGGACATTTGGTATAATACATTGTATCCCTCAGCGAGCCGTAGACACAGTCGTAGTCAAACTTTGCAGGGCGTGTCATCTTGGGGGTCAGCATTACCCTCTCGCCCAAAGCTGCAAAATGCCGTGCAACCTGCATAAGTCTTTCAAAATCGTTGTCCTCGCGGTTTACAAGATTGTTGATGGATATTTCTCCAGTGCCAACTCTTATAATCTCAGCACGCAGACACTCGCAGTGGCGGATGAAGCGGCAAGCCTCGCAAAGCTGGTTGTCGGGAGGAGTCATCCGTGCGAGCGACGTCCTGCCTTTGGCAATGTCGCAATCACGGCAGCGGCGTATGGTGTAAGGATTGTATTTAGGTACGGTCGAGCCCTCGATTCCAGGGTTGAAGCGGAACAGTCCGCGTGTGTCGCGCTGCAACGCCTCGTTTCCGCGTCTGACAGCCTCTTCACGGTCAGTAGCCGGATATTTGGACGGGCGCACCTGCACCACCGTACAGCGGCAGTTCCAGCCGTTTGGCGGATAGAACTCAGCCCAGAACGGATCAGACGGAGGCAGCGTCACCCCGTCGAGCGCGGCATGCTCCGGGCGTACACGATCATCATGCTGGGTACGGTACTGGAGGTTGTAGCGGTCGCCGTCAGCGGCGAAAGTCTCCCATTTCGCCGCCATCTCAGCCGATGACGCGATGAAATTGTACTCCGCACGCAGATAGTTCCGGTTGTATATCCCGTCGGTCTTGCGAGCCAAGTCCAGGAACTGTTCAAACGTCCTTCTTGTGCCGTCAGAAGTGAATATCAGAGGCCAAACTTCGTTGAGCTCGTGGAAAGTCTTAAGTCCCGAGAATATGAAGTCGGAGCGGTGGAGTCTGCGACGCATCGCCTCCGTCATCTCTACCTGCGAGAACGACGAGTCCAGTACTGTAGCATGGGCTTCAATAAACGCCTTTACGCGGTCGGAAGCAAGGATGTCGACAGTGAGCTGTGCTCCCTCTGAATCATATGCCGCACGCATCATCCCGTCAAACAGCTCTGACAGTCGCATCTGTGTCTCTCCTTCGTCAGGAAGGGACATCAGACAGAGGGAGTCTGTCCCCGACAAAGCATCGTAGCGTCTGTGGAGCCCCTCGTAGTCGGAGGGGCTCAGGCGAAAAAACCGCCCGAAACGGTGCCGGCGTCACCGAAGATGTCGCGCAACAGTTTCACGAGACTTTCACGGTCGGCAGGGAGGGAGGCTGACTGGTTGCGTCGTTCGCCTACGGGCATGCCGTACTTCTCTGCGAAATACGAGCCGTCAACCTCGTACCGGTCAGCCACCATGGACTCGTATGCCCGTTGCTGTTCCGGGGTGTAATCCACTGCATCATCCCACTCGAAGCGCAACCCCTTGACCGGGAATCCGTGGCGGAGCATGCGCGGCAGCAGCTCGTTGTTGACAGCATCACGAAGCATGTCGCGGTCGGCGTCGACGAGGTTCTCAAGCACCTTGAGGTGTGTCTGCGACTGCGAGAGGCTTGAGCCGTCCTCTATGGTCATGGTCTGGCCGATGGTCAGCTTTGACAGCTCGGAATTGGCGCGGTCTATGCGTTTGTCGTAGACATTGAATGCGTCGTTCTTGCCCGACTCCACGAACTCGATCTGCGTGTCCATCCCGGTTATCATGGCCAGGTTATGGGCCGCCTCCTTCATCATGCGCTCGAGCAGAGCCTTCTCCTTGGGGTCGCGCGATGTGGTGCGCGCTATGCGCATGGGCATGCCGAATATCTCGCCGAAGCTGTCCCAAAACGCCATCATGTTTTTCTTGGGTATGGTCTGGGTGGCCGCTTTGTGAAACAGGCCGAGATCATCCGGGCGGCCGATGCCTATGTACCAGTCGTCGGCGGCCTCGCGCCAGTCCGTGCCGTCGCGCCAGTCGTCGGTCACATTGCGGATGATGCGTCCGTGCTCCGGCACGACATGCTTACGCGGCACGAGCCGTGTGCCGGCAAATGTCCGGCATCCGTCGCCGTCCTCGGCCAGGTCGCCGAGAAATACGAGCGAATAGCCCCAGTACCGCGACTCAAGAGCCAGACGCATGAACTCCTTGAACCACCGCTGGTCGAAGATGTGGAGCGCGGTTTTATCCTCCTTGCCAGAGGCATCGACGAGCTTGAACGACTTCGACATCACGAATCCGCACCGCTGCGCCACGCATCCTGTCAGATGCAGGTCGATGTCCACGTCCCGGTATATGTCGTACAGCCGTGAGCGGTTGGGGCTGTCGGCGTTGATGGCGAGCTGCCACGCCTTGCGCCAGTCCTCGATGTCGTGGCGCGTTATTGCATCCGTCACGCGGTGAAGCTCGATGGCCATGCGCACCATCTTCTTTCTGTCGCTCTGCCGTGACAGGTTGAAATCGCCGTGCGGAGTGTGCAGCACGTGTCCGCGGGAACGCTTCTTGTCCTTTTGCGCCGTTTCGGGCGCGGGAGCCGGGTCTGAAACACGCGGCCGTCCCAATATTCTGTCCAATACATCCATGATGCTACCAGTTGTGTCTGAGTTTGGGTTCTGAGAAAAACACCGAGCCCGACGGCGAACCTTCGCAGCCGCCGGCTGCTCCGGAGCTGCGTGGCAGGTCAGGCACGATGCGTCCGGCCTGTACCCCCTCGAGCCACTTGATGGCACGTTCGTAACGCTCCTTGCGTATTTCGTAGCCCATCTTCTGCGGTGTCGATGCCACCATGTGGTACAGGGCTATGTCGGCCACGCGCATCATCAGCAGCCGGTCGCTGCGCAATGGGCCGTCATCAGCGAAAATCGCGGCGCAGTCGTAGTCCGGGCGCAGGTACGAGGCTATCTCCTCGGCGGCTGCCGCCTCTGCGTTGTGCCGGATTTCGGGGGAAGTCTGCGACACGGTCTTCAGAGCCGCCTCGCCTATGACCATTCTGTAATCGTCGTCAGTCAGTTTCATAATCGTTTTACCATGAGTTGCTCGGGCGGCTGCGCGGTACAACCACCGGCATGTCACAAAATGAGCGCGCATAACGCTGCAAAAACCATATTGCTCCCTCGTCGGCATCCGGAGCATCGTCATGGGAGCGCGATCCCGGACCGAGCGACAGGGTCTGGTCGATTCCTGTCTCCATGTCCGGAGTGCCTTTGAGGGCTTCGTTGTACCAGACCAGCCCGCGCTCCCACAGCGGCGACACCGCCTCGATGCGCTGGAGCTTGTCTGGCTTCTTGCGCGTGTCCGGCATTATGGGCAGCTGGTAACCGCGTATGCGCCCCTCGGTCTCGAACTCGTCAAGTATGATGTCCTGCATGAAGTTCGCCTCCATGTAGAAAGTCACGGCGGCATCCTGGGGTATGCGCTCGTAGAGATCGTAGAGCCAGCGCACCATTCCTGACACAGAATCCTGCCGGACGTATGTGTCTATCAGATGCAGCTCCGTACCTATCTTGCCCCAGAGGCGGCATGCCTTGTAGTCGTTTGAAGCAGCCCCTTTGAAAGACGGGTCGGTATAGCACACGAGCATGTCATATTTCCCCAGCGGCGGCATCTTTTTGTAGCGTATCCATTCGTTGCGGAATACCATGCCCTCCTTGATCGGATTGTGCATCATCTCCTTCTGCCAAGCGCGGTAACCTACAAAATCGGCATACACCCGGGCCTCCTCGCGGGTCCATTTGTCCTTCCATGTCGGATTACCGTCAGCATCTACCGCCATAACCTCCGAAACGTAGACCCCTTTGGATGCGCAGATGCTTGCAAGTACCGATGTTTTGGATATGAGGTTGCCCACTATGATGAAGCGTCCGCGACCGAGATCCAGCGCACCGAACAGAGCTTCCTTGACCCATGCGGTCATATCCTGCACACGTTTTTCGTTGCGACATAGCTCGTCATCGTCAATATCATCGATCACGATGTAGTCCGGACGCGCCTCGCGGTCGCGAAGACCTCGCGGCGACTGTCCACGGCCTACGGCAAGGAACTTTATGCCCGAGAGTGTCTTAAACTCCCCCTCTTCCCAGGATCCGGTATTTTTCTGCTCGCCAAAATCTGCAATCAGTCGCTGGTTGTTTTCCAGTTCTGCCTGAATATCTCCAAGCAGACGTTTTGCAGCCTTCTCAGATTTGCCGACCAGCACCATGAAGTTTATAAGCCTGACAGGCTGGAACATCAGCCATGTAGGTGTCATTATGCCGATGTGGGTGGATTTAGCGTGGGCGCGCGGCCACTTGAACGCTGCCTTGAGATTTGGTGTGGAACGTATCTTACGTGCTGCGGCCGTGTGAAACGGAGCGTTATGGACTGTCCTTATGACCTCGCCTGTGGCCTTGTCGCGCAATGTCAGATAATGCGGATAGTAGTATTCGCAGAAGGCGTCATAATCAGACAGCAGCCTACGTATGCGTGCAGATCTTTGCGTGGGCGTCTCAAGGCGTACATCCATCGACACGGGTGTAAGCTCGCGCACCTCGCGGCAATGCTGTTGCCAGCGTTCCCATGCCGCTTTTTGTTCAGCTGTGCGTACCTGTGCCATGTCAGTATACGAGAGATCCTCTGCTCATATTCTCGGTCAGAAACATGTCCTGGTAGCGGTTGATAATCTTTATCAGCTCCACAGTCACTGCCGGGTCGGATTTGGACCGGAACTCGAGCCACTTGGAAAAAGCCATGAATACTTCCACGGCTGTCACCACATTGGCCTTCTTATCGAGTTTCTCTATGACTGATGACAGTTTCGAGAGCTTGTCGCCCAATCCGGCTATCATTTTAGGATCGTTTGACTGGTTGACCTGCTCGATAAGGCTGTCTATGGCAAGCAGCAGTTTGTTAACGAGTTCCGGACGGGTTATGGATTTGGCTGCACGAGCTTCCCTCCAACCGTCGGCAGCACACCATTTGGATATGGTGACCCGGGAGACATCGACCTTGTCGGCTATCTCCGCCATCTCCATGCCGGACAGGAAGAGGGCCCTGGCGAGGGAACGTCTTTTTTCAGATTCAGCTTTTGTCATTGCAGTGTGGGTGATCGGTATAACGGTGATCTGCGGCAAAATTGGGGAGCAACGTCACGTGAAGCAAAAAAGTGTGAAACGCTTTCACACTTTTATGAAAGCGTTTCATCGCTTTTTGCAGCGGAAAGCCGCGACATGTAAACTTGCAGTGAAATTTAATCATACCACGCAATGGGAAAAAGAGTAAGAATCACCAGCGACAGTATCAACAGCTACGGTACACGTGTGCTGACAGCCGGCCTTGACATATCCCAGTACGAGCGCAACCCCGTATTGCTCTACATGCACCGACGGGGCACGGTCATAGGATACCTGAAAAATCTCAGCAAGGAAGACGACAGTATCTTAGCCGAACTCGTGTTTGACGAAGCCTCACCGCTGTCAACACAATGCAAGAAACAGTGGGAAGCCGGGTCTCTGCGTATGGTCAGCATCGGGATAGATGTCATAGAGACAAGCAGCGACCGCCGGCATCTCGTAGAGGGGCAGACGTGCGCCACAATCACCAAAAGCAAACTATACGAAGTGTCATTGGTCGACATCGGGGCCAATGACGATGCCATAGTGCTCCGCAGGGACGGAAGAATGATAACACTCGGGAAGGACAGCCATAATCCTCTCCCGGCACTCATAGACGAACCAGTATTAATTAAAAATCACAACGAGATGGAATTAAAGACAATCGCCTTGCAGTTAGGGCTCTCCGACACTGCCGATGAAGCTGCCGTAATCTCCAAAATAAGCGAGCTTGCGGCCTTGAAACAGGAAAACGACGCTCTTAAGGCTGAAAAATCAGCCCTTGTCAAAGAAACCGTGACACAGATGGTTGACGATGCCATAGCCCAACGCCGACTGCTTGGCGGCAAGAAAGACGAATTTGTCAACCTCGGTCTGACTTCGGGCATTGGCACTTTGCGTACCGTGTTGTCGTGCATGCGTCCGGCACCGGCTCCTGAGGATCTCATCAATCCGTCAAGCGGCCAGGCTACACCGGCGACATATAACAAGCTCAGCGATGTTCCGCATGACAAGCTCGCCTCCCTCAAGGAGCACAGCCTTGAAGAATACCGACGCTTGTTCCGGAATGAATACGGTTTCGATTACATCTGATACCAACCTTCACAATCATCCAACCAATCCAATAGACATAGAAATGAAAAAGATTATCAAACCTATATGCGCCCTGCTCTTTAATATACTCATGGGCGCAATCATCGCCTCACTGCTCGGTCTCCCTGCATGGACAGGCGCGTCCGCTCTTGTTGCCGTGGGCTTCGCCATGAGTTTCGTGCCGGGACTTCGCGGATGTTTCCGCGCCGGTGTATATGCTGAAATCTGGACCGGCGAAGTTGTCAAGGACCTTCGTGGAGGCCTTGCCGGTTCATGGCTTGACGGCATACCGGACCAGTCGACACTCGTAGAAAATGATGTCATCCACCTTGCAAAAATCGGAGTGCAGCCCGATGTGCTCGTCAACAACAAGACATATCCTATACCGAAGCAGGTAATCAATGACGAGGACATCGCCATCAAGCTGGATAAATTCCAGACAAAGCGCACACCCGTCACTGATGACGAACTCTATGCCATAAGTTACGACAAGATGGCACGTGTTAAAGAACTGCATGCTGAGGCCATAACAGATAAGAAGTTTGCCAAAGCCGCACACTCTCTTTGCGCCAACAAGCATACGGCCAAAACTCCTGTACTTACCACTACCGGCGATGTCGATCCTAACAATGGCCGTCGCCGCCTGAGATGGAACGACCTTGTCGCTCTCAAAGAAAGTCTCGATAAACTCGGGGTGCCGGATGCCAACCGCCGCCTCGTACTCTGCCCCGAACATGTCAACGACCTGCTTCTGGTCAGCCAGTCGTTCCAGACACAGTACAACATCGACCGCAATACCGGCAAAATCGGGCATCTTGCCGGATTTGACATCTACACCTACGCCAAAACTCCCGTGTACACCACGGAGGGTGTAAAGAAGGATCTTGATGCGGCAGCGGTAACCGGGGAGTTCAATTGCTCGTTTGCTTTCTACACACAGCGTGTGTTCAAGGCCACCGGCAGCACAAAGATGTATTACCGTGAAGCTACCCTGGATCCCGAAAATCAGGAGAGTTCCGTGAACTTCCGCCACTACTTCATCGCGATGCCTAAAGTAGCCGATGCCGGTGCGGTGATGGTAAGCGGATACGTTGCTCCAGCCGAAGAAAAAGCTCCGGAACAGGATGCTCAGGGTTAAACTTATAACACCATTAAAACAGCATTATAATCATGGATAAAAAGAGGATAATCGCATCATGGGCCAAACAGTTCACAAGCATTGCCAAGACTCCGGACGATGAGAGCATGGCCACCGACCTCACAAAGGTCGGCAAAACGAAGGACAAGTCTGCACAGCTCACAGCGTCTGCCGGCGATGAAATGCAGATGCTGTCATCAGGCGGCGAGATGGAGGACTTCCAGGAGAACGAGGGTAAATACGAATACACCGTGCGTGTAATCGAGCCCACAGACGACCTCCTGACCCTCCTCGGACTCGGCGAAATAAAAAACGAGGAATTCGAAGTCAGGACGCATGTTGTGGCAGACCATTTCTCGTTGCAGGTTGAACCGCAGCGTGTCGGAGGACGAGGCATACGTGCTCCCAAATGCTCAGTAAGTTATACCCCCGGGTATTCCGAAGAAGAGGGCAACTTCGCAGATCTCAAATTCCGCATTGTCCATAGTGCCGCCGGTTACTGGTACCGCCGATTCACAAAGAAGGCTGCCGCACCTCAAGCATGACGACACCGCCTGAGCAGTGTACGAGATGGCACATTGCGCTCCGGGGGTTCGACTCCCCCGGCAGGCACTCAAAACAGATACTATCCCCATAATGGAATCACAATATACCATAGAGCAAAAGGTCTCAAGCTGTATCCTTGAGCATGAGACAGATGTCATCGAGCTAAACGGACACGAATACAGAGTCGCAGCCCCGACACTCGGCACAATAATAATGGTATCCGGCCTCGTTTCAGAGCTGCCTCCAATGGACGGCGGTACACAGGAACCGCTGCTTGAAGTGCTACGGCACGGGAAGGACTGCTCAGTCCTGGCTCGCATAGCGGCAACGATGATACTCGGAGCCAAACGTATCAAAGAATGCCGCAAAATCGCCACCACAACACAACGCACATGGTGGAGACCATGGCATAGGACTGCCATGGAGAGATACGAGATAGACGCTCTCACAGAGGCCATATTGGACGGTGTATCTCCACGTACACTTACCGGCGTGGTCAACAGACTGCTCATCGAAGCCCAGATTGGCGATTTTTTCGCAATTACCACTTCCCTGTGCGAAGCAAACAGGCTAAAAAGCACAGTGGAAGTGGAGACTCCATCTGGGGAAGTGTCTACAACCTATCCCGAATCTTCGAAACCACCCCGGAATACGTCCTGCATGAAATCAGCTACGTAAACCTGATCATGTATGCATCTTCCGTCCCCTCATTCGATGACGAGAAAAAAGAGGATGACAGCTGGGACGAAAGGCTAAACTGGGACAATCCTGACAATTTCACTGATTCAGATACGGATACGGACGAAACCATATGAACACACATAACGGAGGAGTATATTACGATGTAGGCCTTGATACCACAAGGCTTCGGCACGACATAACCTCGGCACGTGGTCAGTTCACAGAGCTCACACACGGTGTTGAAAGCGACGCAGCGAGGATTGAGGGTTCCTTCCGCCGTATAGGTATCGGCATAGGGTCAATCTTTGCGGTAGGTCAGATAGAGCAGTTTGTCGACCGCATAATCAAGGTGCGTTCTGAGATACAATCACTTGAGGCGTCGTTTGAGACCCTTGCCGGAAGCCGGGAAAAGGGACTGTTGCTGATGCAGCGTCTTAAGGATTATGCGGTGTCAACCCCGATGCAGCTCAATGACCTCGCCTCGGGAGCACAGACACTTCTCGGCTTCAACATCGAGCTGGAGAAAGTGATGCCCGTACTCAAAGCCATCGGCGACATATCAATGGGCAACCGTGACAAATTCAATTCCCTCACGCTCGCCTTTGCCCAGATGAGCGCGACCGGGAAACTCATGGGTCAGGACCTGCTCCAGATGATAAACGCCGGCTTCAATCCCCTGACAGAAATATCAGCCAAGACAGGCAGGAGCATCTCCGCCCTCAAGGACGAGATGTCGGCAGGCAGCATATCGGCGCAGATGGTGGAGGATGCCTTCATCTCCGCAACCGCCGCCGGAGGCAAGTTCCACGGTATGCTCGAGAGCCAGAGCCGCACCATGCGCGGAGCTCTCAGCAATCTTCAGGGACACTTCTCCGACATGCTCAACGACATGGGCGAGTCCACCGAGGGCATCATCTCCTCCGGCATCAATGCCGCCGACACCCTCGTCAAGCACTACGAGACCGTCGGCGAGGTGCTGATCACGCTCGCCGCCACCTACGGCACGGCAAAAGCCGCGTTGATGGCACACGCCGCCATGGCAAATGCAGCAGCAGAAGCGGAGATCGCGGCACTGTCGCGTCTCGTTCCGGCAAAGGCTGCCGAGGCGGATGCAGACCTGCGGCTCAGAGTAGCCAAGGGAGAACTCACCGAGAGCCGCGCAGCCCAGATAGCCGCCCTGCGCGGAGAGATAGCCGCCGAAGGTGACCGCCGCGCAGCAGCCCTCGCCTCGGCACGAACCGACACCGCAGCCGCCAAAGAGTCATACCGCGCCGCCCTCCGGCGGTCGCTCGCATCCAAACAGGCTGTCAGGGCGCGCCAGGAGGAACTCCGCGTGGCTCTCCAGCAGCCCGGCGTAGAGGCAGCAGCCACCGCGCAGAAGAACCTCGCCAACGCCGTGGATGAACGATCCGCAGCCGTCAAGGCTCGCAAGGCTGCTGCCCAGCAGCTTGAGATCGCCAAGTCGCGAGAGAACGCGGCAGCCACGGCACTGGAAACTCTCAACACCGACATAAACACTGTCGGCAAGCAGCGTCAGACACGCGCCACGCTGACCCTTACCGCCGCCAAGGCGGCACTCGGGAAGGCATCGCGTGCGCTCGGGCTGAGCATGCTCGCCAACCCCTACGTCCTCGCAGCGGCAGCCGTGGCCTCACTGGCTTATGTCACATACAAGCTCGTCACAGCCGACGATGCTGCCACACGCGCCGCCAAGGCGCACAACGACGAGCGTGAACGACAGGCAAAGATAGCCGACGAGCGCAGCCAGAAGGTGCGCTCGCTCGTTGCCACCATCAAGGACGAGAACGCCACTGCCACCCAGAAGGTGATGGCTTTCGACTCGCTCACATCTATAGTCCCCACGCTCAAGGAAATCTACCATACGTGGCAGGACATGGCAGCCGTGGACACCTCCGACATAGACAAGGGCGTCAACGCCTTCGCCGACACGCAGCAGGAGGAAGCCCTGCGCAAACGTGTCGCCGACATCAAGTCAGCCATCACGGAGATAGAGGAATTATACCGACATCTTGAAATTGCGGATAAGGCAACCATCGGTTTTGCTCCGGCTTATGCCGGCACACTGGTTGCCGGACAGGGCGTGAACTGGAGGGCCAAGCAGATAGCATCAGCTCACGGTGTGGGGGGTGCTTGGGATGCCTGGTGGTCCGGAGGCGATGATAACCGCGCCGCACTGCGCGAGAGTCTTGAACTCGCCGAGGGAGAGCTCCGCAAGTTCCTCGCTGCCAAGTATGAGGCCGAGACCCCGGTGGAGGTCAAACTGAAAGTGGCACAGGCCGATTATGAAGCAGCCAAGGAACGTCTCGACACCTTCGCCTCATGGACCGACGCACTGATGGCGAAGACCGGCAAGATGCGTCCCGGTCATCTCATAGACCCGGCACAGGCAGACAAGGACATGGCTGCCGCCGAAAAAGCCATCACCGACCGCATAGAGTCGCTGCGCAAGGAGGTAGCCAATCCCCTGACGTTCACAGCGGAGAAGCAGAAGGCTCTCGCCTCGGCAGAGCAGCTCCGCAGCGACATGGAAGGCATCAAACGGCAGATGGCAGCCAGCGGAACGCTCGACTGGAGCCTCACCCTGCGCGTCAACACCGTCATGCAGTCGCTCAAGAGCGCGGCAGACTCCGCCAACAGCCGTATGCAGAACTATGTCACCCGGGACGGCAAGGACTACACGCCCCCGGTGCAGAACAAGGCATACTGGGAAAACCAGAAAAAGGAAGCCCAGGCGGCACTCGATGCACTCGGCGACGACAAGAAGGGAACAGCCGAATGGAACAAGCATGAGAAACTCATAAAAGAGGCTGATGAAAAGCTTGAGGCGAGGAACGTCAGTTCAAAAAAGTCCGCCGACAAGGCAGCCAACGAAGCGAAGCGTCGTGCAGAGCAGCGTCAGAAGCTCGCCGAGGAAGCCCTCGAGCTCGCACGGCGCAACGCCGCGGACGAGATACGCCTGATGGAGGACGGTGCCGAGAAAAAACTGCGCACACTGCGCCAGGAGCATGCCGACCGACTCGCCGAGCTTGACCGCCAGCAGCGCGAGTGGGCAAAAGCCAACCGCGAAGCCAAGACCAAGGGTCTCGGGGAGGACGGTCTGACCGACAGCCAGCGCACATCACTCGCCGATGCCCGTACCGTTGCCTCGCGTTCGCTGGCGAAAGCGGAAGCGGATATACAGCGTGACCGCATGAAAGCCTCCATGGATGCCATGCGCTCATACCTCGCCGAGTACGGCACTTTCGAGGAGCGACAGCTTGCAATCACCCAGGAGTACGCCGAGAAAATCAAGGAAGCCCGCAAGAAAGGTCTCGAGGGCGAAGCCCTGCGCCTCGGCAAGGAACGCGATGCCAGGATCAGCAGCGAGGAGTTCCGCCGCATCCAAGACGACATCGACTGGGCGGACGTGTTCGGCAACATCGGCGGCGCGGCATCCGCCTATCTGCGCCCCACGCTCGACCGCCTGGAGAAGCTGATGGCATCGCCGCAGTTCAAGTCGCTCCCTGCCACAGACAAAAAACAGTATTACGATGCCCGAAGCCGCCTTCAGACACAGGTGGACACTCCATCGTTCGCCGGCATAGACTGGGGAGAGCTGGGACGGCTGACCAACGAATACCGCGCAGCCATGCGCAAAGCAACCGAGGCCAACCGCCGCGCAGCCGATGCCACCGAGAATCTCGAACAGGCACAGAAGGACTACGACAAAGCCCTCTCCTCAGGATCGGCGACCTACAAGATCGCCGCCAACGTCAAGCTGATGGCAGCACGAGTCAACAAAGAGAAAGCCGACAGCGACAAGACCGATGCCGACAACGGCGCAGCCGATGCCGGCAATGCACTGAATACAGCCACCGACAACGCAACCCGCGCCGTCAACAACTTCGCATCGTCGCTCCAGAACCTCGGCAACGGCTCGCTCAAAGGCTTCGCGGACGGTGTCTGCGGCATCTTCGCCGCATTCTCAAAGGACACGGAGGGAACAGGCGATCTCATAAGCGAACTCGGCGGAAAGGTGGGCGGACTGATCGGTGCGATACTCCAGCTGCTTGACTCCATGGGCGATGATCCGGAGGAATTCATAACCGGACTTCTTGACAAGGTGTTCGGAGTCATAGAAAGGCTGCTCGACCAGCTGTTTGACGGCTCGCTCATAACCGGCATCGTGGGCAATATCTGGTCGAACGTCTCCGGCTTGTTCCTGAACATCCTGGACAATCTGACTTTCGGGGCTTTCGGGCTCGGAGACCTGCTTGGAGGCGACTCGGATCCCACGCTTGACGATGACCGCACACGGCTCGAACACTCCAACGAGCTGCTCCGCAAGAGCATCGACCGCCTCGCCGACAAGATGGACGAGGCATCCGCCGCACAGGCAGGCGACATCGCCGACGAGCAGGCGCGGATGCTGGCATCTCAGATAGCAACGACCCAGTCTCTGGGCAGACGCACAGCCGACCGCAGCTCGCGCAGCCAGCACTCCGGCACTTATCACGTCAATAAGGCCATGGAAGACAACGACTGGGGCGTGGCAGATGCTTTGCGGCATTTCGGCATCCGTGATGCCGGCAAACTGTGGAACCTCACTCCTGAGCAGTGGCGCGAACTGGCGGAGAAATTCCCCAACGCTCTGGCGGAGATACGCAGCCAGCTCGCCAAGGGCAAGGATGATGCCTCGGCATACATAGACGAGATGATAGCCTACGCCGGTCAGTACGAGGAGATACTCGAGAGGATGCGTCAGACCCAGACGCGCACCAGCGTAGACGACATCCACTCGGGTTTCCTTGACCTGATGAAGGACATGGAGGCTGACAGCTCTGCATTCGCGAAGAACTTCGAAGATATGATGAAGGAGGCGGTGTTCAACTCCATCCTCAACGACAGCTACCGCGAGGACATGAAACGCTGGTACGAAGATTTTGCCGCCGCGATGTCGTCGGACAATGAGCTTACATCCTCCGAGCAGCGAAAGCTCCGCGAGCAGTACATGTCGCTGTCGCAGTCCATCATAGACCGACGTAACGAGATAATGGAAGCCATGGGCTGGGACGAAAGCACCGTGCAGTCCGCAACACGACGATCGCTGTCGGGCATGAGCCAGGACACCGGCGATGCCATAGAAGGGCGTATGACGGCCATACAGATTGCTGTCGAGGCGATTCGAGGACAATATGAGGCGTTTATGCAGACAATCGCCGGAATGACAGCATCATCGGGGCGGCAAAAGCTCATCCTTGATGATATTCTGTACCATTGCGCACTGATGGCCGATTATCTGAAAACCATCTCTAAAAACACGGGCATCCTGGCAAGTGTGGAAAAACGTCTATCGGCAATTGAAAAAAATACATCGGGCATATGAGCAGACCTGTTTTAAAAATAAACGGACGTGATACAAGAGAAGCATTCGGTCTCGTGCCAGGGACCAAGGTGCTTGCGGCTCTCATGGCTCCTCCGGAAACCAAGGAACCAATAGTAAACTCGTCGCGCCTCAGTGACGGGGTGCAGATCACCGTGCCGACCGGATCCCACCGCTACAAGGAACGCGACGTCAATCTTGATGTCGCCATAACGGCACCCAACATCCTGGTGCTATTCGCCAGGCTCAACGGACTTATGGGCGAATTGCGGAAGCCGGTGGTAGAGGTTATATTCAACCATCTACCGTCCCGGAAATTCAAACTGTGTTACAAAGGGTGCACCCAATATACCCAGTTCAATGGACGGCTGGCAAAATTCGTCCTCAGATTCACAGAACCAGACCCTACCGACAGAACGTAAAAGCAATGGCCGAAAATAAAGACTATATAACCATATATGACATTGCCGGCAACACGCTGCTCTCCACGCTCCCCAACATCGGGGCTAAGCGCGTGCGCAAGCTGATGGCCGATGACTGCATAATCCTGCCTTTCAAGCTGTCGGAGGCCGTGCGCTTCGACACCGGCGACTGGTGCCTTGTCAGCGGAGCGGGCCGCCTCGAGGTGTGCGAGCCGTATTATCCGGCATACGACGATGCCACGTGCGCCTACGAATACGAACTGAAGCTTGAGGCGCAGTACATGAAATGGCGCAACAAACTCATGCGCTACATGCCGGCGGTAGGCGGACAGGAGACATCGTTCACGCTGACCGCCGCGCCGCAGGTGCACCTCGAGCAGGTCATAGCCAACGTCAACACCCTCGCGCATGCCGATGCTTCCTACCTGTACCATCCCGAAACCGGGGCTGCCACGGAGTGGAAAGGCGCAGTGATGGAGGAGCATGCGGGCGTGGCTGCAAAGACAATCCTCTACGACAGCACTAACATCATAGACGCGCTCTCCCAGATTGCGGAGACGTTCGAGTGCGAGTGGTGGGTGGAGGGTGACACCGTGTATCTCGGAAAATGCCTCAAGGACACGCTCGGATATGCGGACTTCATAAACGGAGAGAACGTCCACGGCATGACCCGCGACCAGTCCCAGGAAAAGCACGCCAACCGCATCGTCCCTTATGGAGGCACGCGCAACATCTCGCCGCGCTACCGCAAGGATCTCGTGTTCGATGTCTCACACAACCGCGACGGCTGCATATGGGATGCAGTCCGTACGCTACGCGGCGACTGGTTTGCCGAATCGCTCGCACGCTCGTACAAGAACGGCAGCTACCCTCAGTTCACCGGAGATGGCGGAAGCACGGTCGACTTCTCGGCTGCCTCCAAAGACGGTCAGCCGCACACGCTGTTCAGCCGCAGCAAGATGCTCGGCAAGGTCGGTGCCGGGACATTCCATGTCGACGGCTCGCGTTTCCGCGTCAGATGCCGCTTCATCACCCCTTTCGGCGGAGGTACGGTCACGGTGAGGTACAGCTTGACGGTGACGGGGCTGGCTGCTGACGGGACGGCTGTGACGCTATACAGCCATTCGGGCGCAGCATGCCCCACGACCTCCGGGGGCAACTCCGAACACACCATGCAGAGCGCGGATGTGGAGGTAGCCTCGGAGGTCAAGGATGTCAAGGTGTCTTTTTCAGCCTCGTACTCGTGCGCATCCCGGAGCCAGTTCGGCAAGCTGAGCGTGGACACGGCGGGGAGCATGACGTTCGGCGTCAGCAGCGACCTCTACAGCATACCGGGCATAACCGTCCAGCCGATAAAGGCGGACGGCACTGACAACGGCTCACCGATAACCGGCTGCGTGTTCAACCCCTCGATGACCGATGACGCGGAAGGACGCAACCGCCTGAAAGTGCCGAATCCCTCAGACCCACGCATTGCAGCCGGATGCCGCTTCCGCATACCTTCCGCGCAGCTGCTTCCATACAAGGTCAAATCAAGTTATTTCACGGAACGCAACTGCGCATACGAGGGGATGGACACCATCATAAAGAACGGCGTGGTGACACGCCGCCTGATGCTCCCCGAAAGCCGCCGCAAACCTTATATAGACAGCACAGAGGATGCCACCCCGTCAAGCGAGGCTCCCACGCTTCCATTGCCGCGTGCGGTGGAAGACGTGGTGACGTTCGATGACATCTATCCCCGCGCGGAGATGGTAGCCGAAGAGATACAGACTGGCACGGCGCACTACATGCAGCAGAACGATGACGGCACGGAAAGCCGCGTACAATACACGACATACCTCTGCGTGGAATCCAAGGTGTTCAATCCACAGCGACCGTGGCGCAGCGACCGTTATCTCATTCCCGACATCGATGCCGAGATAACATTCCTCGATGTGGACCGATGGACGCAGAGCGACAAGGATACCCACCCCGGAGACGCATCAATCGTGGTCGGGATGCCGAAACACCCAGAGGTGGCAGGCGGACTGCTGAACGGCATGACGTTCAAAGTCAATCCCAGGGAGCTCCGCTCAAATGACGGCACATCTGTATGGGCATGGGAAATCGTCCGTGACGACAAAACCGACCTCCCCAACGAAATCCTCCGTCCGCATCCCGGTGACAAGTTCGTGATAACCGGCATAGACGTGTCAGTGATCGACGAGGCATATGTCGGGATTGCAGAGAACGAGCTGCTTGAGAAGGCGAAGCTCTACGTCCAGAAGCTCAATACCGACGCTTCCACATACAACTGCCCGCTTGATGCCCGCGATGCCAAAACGCTGATCGAGGCGGATACCTCCAATGACGGCAAACTGTTTGCGCTTGCCTACGGTCTCGGACAGCCCATCAATCTCGTGCATGAAGGCTACTTCAAATCCGAAGCTGACGCAGAGGGGCGCATATGGGGGCGCAAAAGCCGCGTTATAGGCTACGAGATACCTCTCGACATACCCTACGACAACCCGGTGTTTATCATCGGAGAGAAGCCGTCATACAGCCGTTTCGGAGCGATAGAGGACAGCATCGAGGCTCTGCGCTACTCAATGGCAGCAACCAAAGGATCTGCGTCTGCACATGTCAGCTCCAGCACGTCTGGCGGTCAGACCGTCAGCACGGCGGCAGTCACTGACATACTGCTGTCGCGGATAATCAAGGAAAAGGACACCACACCCCCTGCCGATGATAATACCTTCTCCGCCCTACGGACTCTGCGCGATTTCTGCCGCAAGGCATACGAGGAGACCGTGACGGCAGCATGGAAGTTCACAAAGCGGCTGCATCTTGCCGGCGGTTTCACTTCCGACGGCGATGCGGCGGTCAACGGCTACACGCGGCTTGGCGGGGGCGCGACGGTGGGGAGCGAGGATGACAGCCACAACCTGCATGTCTACGGCGGGACGTTCACCCACGGATACAGCGAGACCGACGGCAACAGCCTCGTCAAGGGCAATGCCGCCGTCCGCGGTACGGCAAATATAGGTGGCGAGGTCAATGTCGGGCAGAACGCCACGTTGCACCGACACCTCGATGTCAAGGGCAACGCGGAGGTTGGAGGCTGGGTCACGGCCGACAGGAACGGCTTCAGGACCAAGGACTTCACGCAGGGCTCGCACGGCGCGGCAATGTATCGCGACGGAGAGGACACGTATGTGGAGGCGGACTTCTTCACCGCACGCAAGAAGTTCAAGGCTGTCTCGGTGGAGATAGACCGCACGGACCATGCCGGAGGTGCGCTGCTGCTGACCCCGGCGGCTGCGGAGTGCGTCTACGCACGCATACTGACCGATGCTTCGGGCAACGCCACGGCGTGGCGTGCCTACTTCCTGGCTGACGATGCGGAGGGTCACGAGATCACTAACGACTTCGCCCTGTCGGATCTGGTGCGGTGCCAGACGTGGAACCTCGTGCGCGATGCCGACGGCTTCGTAGGCAACCGCTACTGGTGGCGCACGGTTGTGGCGGTGTCGCCGTCAGGCGGCGTGGTGATGGAGGGGTCCATGATAGAGGCCTCGCAACTTCCGCAGTATCGCCACCTCGTCGGCCGCCGCTGCCACTACATAGATGTATCTCTGTCAGACACCGGTTCGTGCGGCGTGTCAGCCGGGGACGTGATGGTGACGCTGGGCAACGCCGACTCGGTCAACCATCCCGACCGCCAGAATGCTATAATGCTCTCTGCCAACGGCTCCTCGCCTTTCATACACCAGTACAGGGGCATAAGCTCCTACAGTCTCGACGAGAGCCGCTGTCCGGTGAAGATTTCGCCTTCGGGCAACAAGTTCACAGGCGAAGTGCGCATCATCATCGACGGCAAGGAGCGAGACATTCTCACGCAGCTCGACATCCTCGAGGAGAGGGTGCGCCTTTCCATCGCCTCCCAGGGCGACACCGTCAACCTGCTACAGCCGGCATTCTCTGCCACCGAAAGCTGGGGGCGGCATATCGGCGAGGGCGAGGGATGGCTGTCGCAGATGCCGGTGCTTGATGAAAGCGGCAATGTACTTGAGCCGGTGGAGCGTGTGGATAATTTCTGGGCCCTCGTATGCACCAAGCAGCCTACGGCGTCGGACAGATACCCTACTGTCAACGCCAATTTCTACTGCAAGGGTGCGACTTCATACGACCGCCTCCCGGTGGCGGTCAAGGAAGGTGAGAAATACTGTTTTTCAACGGTGCTTGTCAATCCGTGGACGGAGAGTTTTGTCAAGGGCGTGACCTCCAGACCGCCTTACAATAACGACGGATACATCTTTTTTACTATCGGATTTGTATACCGCGCTGCCGCCGACCCCTCGCAGCCGCAGTATCTCAATTGGAGGACACCCGTGAAGTTTGATGGACGCAGGGAGATTCTCGTCAAGCAGACCTTCGAGGCTCCTTGCGACGCGCACGGCACTATATACGTCAGCACTCCACCGATGCCCGAAGGGCAGACGGCGATGCGCCTACACTTTGGCAACATGATGCTCAACCACGGCACGGAGGCGAAGCCGTTCAACGCCTCCGTTCTGCTGTCGCAGCGACAGGCGGAGATGCTCGCCACGATCAACGGGCTGCGCACCACCATCACCGCTAACACTCAGAACATCGACAGCCTCACAGGACGTGTCAAGCAGTCCGAGACCAACATCTCGCAGCTTACGCAGACCGCCAGCGGAATCTCCACCGAGGTGGCATCATTCAAAACTTCATACGTTCAGGACATGAATGCCATGATGGAACAGTTGGACGGCATCAGCGATGAAATCGGCGGCCTTGACAACGACCTTGCCGCACTCGGAGCGGCTGTAGGTCTTAACGCCCAGCTCATAGAGGACAACAGGACTGCAATCGAACAGACCGCGAAGAAACTGTCTCTGGAAGTGTCGGGACTGACACAGGCCATAGCCGATGCCGAGTCGCGAGCCAGGTCCCACGCCGACGACGGTGACAAGTCCCTGTCAGCCTCGCTTACACAGGCATACAAGGCGGCGATAAATCTCAGCGAGCAGGGCATCAGGCAGACCGTGGAGCAGAAAGTCTCAGCCGCCGTCTCGTCCGCCAACTCACACGCCGAGAGCGAGGATGACCGCAACCGCGATGAAATCACGGCGGAGTACAAGTCGGAAATCAAGCAGACCGCCCAGTCAATTAGCATGGAGATCTCGGAATCTGTGGGCTATGCCAACCTCCTCTATCCACTGTATGCCACACGCGACAAGTGGATAGCCTCAAACGCCGCTGGCCGTGTCGTAACGGATGCACCGCACACCAACATAGCGGGATGCACCGATTACGCTTTCCGCCTTGACACAATCATGTCGAAGGTGACAGAGTCGGTGAAATCGGGTGCGTTTATGTTCCGGCAGCAAGGCACTTCGGCGTGGCAGCAGTGCCCACTGGAGCTGCGCAAGGGAGAGACAGTTACATTTTCCTTCAGGGTCAACCGTCCATCCTGGTGGTGGGACTACCGCGCAGCTGGCAAGCTTTCTGAGTTCCGCATCGGCATGAACATTCCGTACTCCCCGGCAGACGGCGAGCCTCTGGTGTGGACCGGCGACACTTGGAGCGGAGACTTGTGCGACACGTTCGTAAACGACCTGCAGGCCGTATGGCACACCGTGGTCAAGCGTTTCACCGCGCCATGCGACTGTCGATGCACGCTCCAGATAGAAATGCCGTTCCCGCTGGAGGGACGCACTGCCGACTACGGCATTTTCATAGACCTGCCCATGTGCAACAAAGGCACTATTGCCCTGCCGTTCGTGGGCATGTCGGAGGAAGAGCGCATCGTACGCAACGGGCTGCTCGCCACGGGTATCGACATAGAGAGCCGCCGAATCACCCTGACCGCCGACACGCTCAAAGTCCGCAACAACGAGGGGACAGAGGTGGCGGCGTTCAATGCCGACGGCTCGTTCAACACGGGACTCATCAAAGCCGACGAACTCCAGATCAGTCACCTCTCGGCTCTGAAAGATAATGTGCCCATAGCCTCTGTCAACGCCAAGGGCGAGGGCGAGTACATCATTTACCGTGTCCACGAGGGGAAACGCTACGAAGCCGTCATCTACGGCCTATCCACTGTATCAATGCCGCGGACTGTCATGCTCGCATCCGGCGAAGACCCGGTGGCAGCCCCGGCCACTGAAACATCAGCCCAAACACCGACATTGCCTGTGGAGAAGATAGAAGCGGACGTGGTGGAAGTGATAGAACGCGGATTCAACCCTGACGGATCGCTGAAATGGTGGAGGGAGGCTGACACGGGAAACCGTGCCGTACCTTCACAGACCAGCTACACGTTCACGCCCGTGACGCTTGTATACACTCAGACAGCGCGTCCGACCAAAGGAGCGTTGGAGGATTATCCATCCATTCCAAAGTATTCTCTGGCCCAGAGCGTGGTGCTGCACCGCGTGCATGCCGGTTCGGGCATGTCCGCCGAGGCGAGGCAGTACGACTCGCGCCTGGTAACTTCAGACGCGGTCTCCACAGCCAACATAGCCTCGTATCTTGCCAACGGGACATACATACAGCCTGGTGTGCAGAAGATGGAGATACTTGCAAATCCGAAGGGCGAGGTCTATGAATACATCTACGCATGCGCCACATGGCTCGTCGTAACCAACGGCAGCATAACCGACCGCGTGGAGTGCCGCGACCTTGTCAGCTCAAGGGATACCGGCATGAGACTTGCTCCTTCCGTCAACCCCACGGACACGACGGCATAACTGGATTCAATCATACACAGCAATGAAAGCAATGGAAACAAGGAAAATCACAAAACACAGGGCAACCGGGATACACAAGCCCGACAGAGAAAAGCGGCTCCATATCCAGCTATGGGAGACGATGATACTGATAGTAGTAGGGTGCTGTCTGCTTATCGCTGGATTTATCGTGCCGCCCATGGGTGTCATCGATTCATCGGTACTCGTTGCATTCGGAGAGATATTGACTTTTGCCGGGACATCGCTCGGCATAGATTATAAGTATAAATCAAAAAAAACACAAGAAAACAGATGAGAGAGAAAACGGACATCAGGAACATTGTGGTGCACTGTACAGCTGGGCCACAAACACAGTCAGCAGCAGCCATTGTATCATATCACCGACGGGTACTCAAATGGGCTGCTCCCGGATACCATTATGTTGTGGAGCCGGACGGGACGATTGTAAACATATGGCCGGAAAGCAAGGTGGCCAACGGCGTCAAGGGCCACAATTCAGATTCCATACATGTAAGCTATATAGGCGGCATTGACAACAATGGACGTGCTATAGACAATCGCACCCATGCCCAGAAGGAATCGTTGATGAAACTCCTCCGTAGATTGCGGTCAGATTATCCCGGTGCGCGCATCCTCGGTCACCGTGACATTGCATCCAAGGACACCAACGGTAACGGCATCATAGACCCGTGGGAGCGAGCCAAGGAATGCCCCTGCTTTGATGCCATACCCGAATACAAATACATATGAGCCATGCCACGAGATAGGTTTGAAATCGAGCGCGAGCAACGCCTCTACAACCGCGTGATGGTGTGTTGCGCCACGGCCATCATCCTGATGCTGGTGCTACTGATTGCCTGTGCCGGATGCTCCACGCAGAAACACTCACAGCACACGGTGACCGACAGCATCAGCTCCGCAGTTGACTCTACGTCGGTGCGTCACACTCGCACAGACAGCGGAGTGATAAACTGGCTGACGTTTGCCATACAGCATCTCAAAATGCAGCTTGTGGCCGACAGTGTCATGTTGCCATCTGGAGCGGTCATCCATGCGCCGCGTCTGTTGGCCGAGGCCGACAACCTGACAGCCGGTAAAGGCAGCGCAGAGGGGCATCACACCGAAACCGCCGACTCATCAGCCGTCAAGACCGACACACACACCACCCATGAGGCTACTGAGATCGAAGTCTCGGATACCACCGCTGTATATGAGCCTCCTGATCCTGTAAAGACACCGCTGACCGTGACTCTTTTGGCAGTTGCAGCATTTGCCATATGCAGGTTTGTATATCGCCGCAAAACATAATACCTCAACGTGGGGCACAACAAAGCCCCCAGCTCCATTTGTAGAATCCGACCTCGTACAAATGTATACGCGAGCACTCCGCGAAGCCAGGGGCTGAAAAGCCTTTGCATCGGAGTGCTCGCTATACGTGTATGAGGTCGGATTGCAAAGGTAACAATTTACACCCTATAATCACATATATTTGACTACAATCTATAAAAACATATTTCATATGACTATGAACAAATACCATCTGATGCTTGATAAGATTTTGACCGCCGGAAAGCATCAGGTCAACAAGAAGGGCGGTATAACATATCTATTGGACCAGCAGATGAGCATGTCTCCGTATGATCTGCTTGAGATTTTTGAAGGTCACGGGATAGCCCGTAAAAAGCTTCGCTCGGAACTCTCCCTATTCATGCATGGCGAACGGGATATTGAAAAGTATCGGGAGGCCGGAATCTATTGGTGGGATTATTGCGGCCGCATTCTCATAAACAGTTATCCAACCTATTTTGAAAAATTGCCGGCACTCATAGATAAGGTTAACCGGGAGAAGCGAAACAGCAAGAACTATGTGCTGTTTCTCGGACAGACAGGAGCAGAGACAAACCAGGCCCCATGCCTCAGCCTGATCCAATTTCAAATTGACGAAGGGCAGCTTGTTTTGTCGGCGTACCAAAGGAGTTCGGATGCCAGTCTCGGATTGCCGTCGGACATATACCATCTTTATCTGATAGCACGGCAGATAGATCTCCCTCTAAAGTCAATAACTCTTACATTCGGTAATGTGCACATATACGACAATAACCTTGAACCGACAAGATGTCTACTGGCTGGGGACGAGTCTGTGAAGTTCAATCTGAATGTATGAACCGAAAAACGGTGTGCCTTGGATATGGGGCACACCGTTTTAACATATTTCAAATACCTTTAGAATGCTAATATAAGGTCATATCATCCGAGATAAAAATGCAAACCTGAGGACGTTTCGTTTTATTGACGGAATCATTTCGTTTTATCCGACCCTAACATTTCGTTTTGCGGATTATA